>Ga0153947_1000915_pt1 | contig 14281 bp, 15 predicted proteins | sample TSNJ031MetaG_FD_104697 | JGI IMG/M metagenome (GOLD analysis project Ga0153947, IMG submission 104697) | Attine ant fungus gardens microbial communities from New Jersey, USA - TSNJ031 MetaG | ecosystem: Host-associated > Fungi > Mycelium > Unclassified | place: USA: New Jersey, Wharton State... | reverse complement strand
CTGATCCGGAGCATTGAAGCCAAGCAGAAAGCGTTGCGCATTGCCCAGGTCAACGCGCTCCAATCCCAGGTAAAGCCCCATTTTATTTACAACACCCTGAGCGTTATCAAATGGAGCGCCAAAATGAACGACATGGAGGGCGTTGAGTTCCTTTCGGTTCAATTAGCCAAGCTGATGCGTATGACGCTTTCCGGTGAGGAGGAGCTTGTGAAGGTGGAGAAGGAGCTGGAGTGCCTGTACGCCTACACATCCATTCAGCGGTATCGGTTCGGCGAGCGTATGCAGGTGGCCTTTCATGTGAACGAGGATATATTGGACTGCTTGATACCCCGGTTGATTATTCAGCCGTTGGTGGAAAACGCTATTGTCCACGGTCTGGAAAACAACAATGACAGCAAGGGCAGGCTGGAGGTATGCGGTCAAGCGGACGGGGAATATCTGAGATTTTTTGTAAGTGATGACGGATGTGGTATTGAGCCTGAAAAGCTGGAGCGGTTATTGCTGGATACCCGAGGAACCGGCCACATCGGCCTTCAGAATGTGGATAAGAGGGCAAAAAATTATGGAGATGAACACTGCGGCTTATTTATTCAAAGCGAGCCGGGCAGGGGTACGGATGTGACGCTGATTCTCAAGCTGATGAGAAGGGAGGAGAAAGAGCCGTGCTGAAGATTGTTGTAGTGGATGACGAAGTCATCCAGCGGCGGGGACTGGTGCTGACGACATCGTGGGAGCAATTCGGCTGTGAGGTCGTAGGCGAGGCGGAAAACGCCGAGTCGGCCCTTAACATTATCCGGACGGTCAAGCCGGACATTGTGGTTACAGACATCAAAATGCCGAAAAAAAGCGGATTGGAGCTTATTCAAACACTGAGAGACACCTTGGATTGCGAGTTCATCATTATGTCCGGTTACAGCGAGTTCTCCTATGCCAAGCAGGCACTGGAGATGGGGGTGCACAGATATCTGCTCAAACCCATTGACGACGAGGAGCTGGCGGAGGCGATTGAGAGTACGGCGGAGTATATTAAGCAAAAAAGGAATATTCAAAAGCTGCGTATGGAATCCTTGGCAAACTCCCAAAATTCCAAGGCAAGCATATCCTTTTATGAAAATTTCGGAGACGGAAAGCCCCCCAACGCCTACCTTGAAAAAGCCTTGCTGTATATTATGAATCACTGTGACCGCAACCTGACCGTCAGGGAGGTAGCCGCCTCCATGCATATCAGCCCCAGTTACCTGTGGAAGGTGTTTTGCGAGCAAACCGCTCTGACCTTCAATGAGTATCTGACCACTTGCCGCATAAAAAAAGCAATCCATCTTCTCCGGGATGAGCATATGAAAATCTATGAAATCGCGCAAAGCTGCGGTTACAAGGACACCAGGTATTTCAGCAACGTATTCCGCAAGGTGGTTGGCGTGAATCCATCGGAATATCGCGGTGGCTGTACCCAGGACTGCGATGCTGACGGCAGGTGGGATCCAACTAAAAATGATGTAAGGAGAAACGAGAATGAAGCGGTATGATCTTTATGTGTTAGGCCCATATTCCATTGACTACGAGGTGTTTCACGACGGGGGACAAAGACGGACGGTGGCGGGCGCCGTAATATTCAGCACCTATGCCGCGTTGGGAAGCGGCCGAAGGGTTGGAGCCCTGGGCAAGCTGGCCCGTGAGGACGAATATATTACCTATCCTTTTTACCTGCATTCCAAGGATTTTACGGTAGCCTATTCCCGAACCACCACAAAGCAGGTGGCAACTTATCACACTGCGGATCGCGAGAGGAGAACTATTACCGTCCAATCCATCACCGACCCCATTACTGCGGGGGAAATCCCGCTGGAGGCTGACGCCGAAGTGTACCATATGGCAGGGCTGTTCCTGGGCGATTACGATAACGAGCTCTTTCCATACCTGTCAAACCGGGGGAAGCTTGCCTGCGACCTTCAGGGTTTTTTGCGCCGCACGGATGGCGAAGACCTCATCTACAAGGACTGGGAGGATAAGGAAAAATATATCCCCTATGTGACCTACCTGAAGGTGGACGCCGCCGAGGCGGAGATCACCACCGGATACACCGACCGGAAGGAAGCCGCAAGAAAGCTTCATTCCTGGGGCGCCAAGGAGGTTATCATCACCCACAACAGCGAGGTACTGGTCTACGATGGCAGTACGTTTTACACCTGCCCCCTGCGCCCTCGTGCATTGACCGGACGCACCGGCAGAGGGGATACCACGTTCAGCACTTACATCACCGAGCGCATCGATCACCCCATCGAAAAAGCCATCTTATACGCTGCCGCCGCGGTGTCGCTAAAAATGGAGACCTTCGGGCCCTATAAGGGAACCCGGCAGGATATCCTGGATTATATGGGGGAAGTATACCCGGAATATAGCTACTGATTTTAAACGCTTCGCAGGGATGGAAGCATGTATAGGCGTATCGGAAAGGAATGAATCGCAATGGAGAAAATCAACCGATGCTATTACCTGGATAAAGAACATAATCTAACCCTTCTGGAGAAGCCGATCCCAGCTCCTGCGGCCGATGAAGCGGTGATACGAATCATGGCCAACGGGATATGCGGTTCTGACGTTCATTTTTATAAAGACGGCCGGTTGGGGAATTTCCTTGTGCAGGAGCCCTATATTCCGGGGCATGAGTGCAGCGGCATGGTATATTCCGTTGGCAAGGCGGTCACCGGCATCCAAGTGGGGGACCGGGTTACCATTGAGCCGGGAATTCCCTGCGGGCGGTGCGGAACATGTAAAAGCGGGCGGTACAATCTGTGCCCCCATGTGGTATTCCTGTCGGAGCCGGGCATCAACGGAACATTCTGCGACTATGTTGCGGTGAGGGCCGATATGCTGTATCCGTTGCCGGAGGGGATGAGCTTTGAGCTGGGGGCGTTGGTGGAACCCACGGCTGTCGCTGTTCACGGCATGAGCATGGCGGGGAATTTACGGGGCAAAACCGCCGCGATTTTTGGGGCCGGGCCGATTGGCCTCATTACAATGCTGGCTTTCAAGGCGGCAGGAGGCGGCCGCGCGGTTTGCATCGACATCAATGAAACCCGGCTGAACAGGGCAAAAAGCCTCGGCGCCGACGACATCGTCGTCAACCGGGACGCCGACCTTAGAAACTGCTGCGATATCGCGTTTGAAACAGCCGGTTCTCCGCTAACCACGGCCCTGTTGTTTACGGCTGTGCGGCCGGGTGGGTACGCTGTCCAGATCGGATGGCCTGCCGGCAATGTGGTGAACATGAATATTGCCGACTTTATGGAGAAAGAGATTACCTATTCCGGCCTGAACCGGTACGCCAACGCATACCCCGCCGCCATCGCCTGGCTGGCGGATGGGCGGATTCCAGGCGGTGAACTGATTACCAACCGGTTCCCCTTCATCCAAACCCCGGAGGCTTTCGCCTTTACCGCGGAGAATCCCGACCGTGTGGTGAAAACGATGGTGCTGGAGGAATGAAGTATGGATTATCGCAGCTTTGACGAAAATTTCTCCCTCGAGGGAAAAATCGCGTTGATAACCGGCGCTTCCAGCGGTATCGGATTGGAAATTGCCAGGATGTACGCCCGAAAAGGCGCGGATTTGGCAGCGTTTGATTTGGCGGCCAACAGCGGACTGACAGAATATGTCCGGTCACTGGGCCGCCGGTGTGAATCGTTCCAGGGCGACATCACCAGGCCGGAGGATATCAGCAAAGCGGCGGACAGCGCCCTTGCCGCATTCGGCCGGGTTGACATCCTGGTAAACTGCGCCGGAATCGGGATTGTCGATAAGGCGGAGGATTTGTCCGAGGAAGTTTGGGACAAAACCATGAATGTCAACCTCAAGGGCAGCTTTCTTATGACCCAGGCAATTGGGCGGATCATGCTGGGACAGAGTGGAGGCAAAATCATCTGCATAGCCTCCCAGGCGGGAATCGTTGCCTTGGATAAGCACATCGCCTATGGATGTTCCAAAGCCGCCCTCATACACATGGTCAAGCAGTTCGCCTTTGAGTGGGCGCGCCACAATATCAATATCAACGCTATCTCCCCCACGGTTATCCTGACGCCCCTGGGCGAGAGGCATTGGAACAACCCCACAGGCGATGCGTTCAAGGCCACCATTCCCGCGCGCCGCTTCGGTTATCCCGAGGAGGTGGCCGCTTGCGCGGTATTTCTGGCCAGCGACGCGGCCGGCTTGATTAACGGCGAAAATCTGGTGATCGACGGCGGCTTTACCATTGGATAAAGATTTTGACGGGCAGTTTTATTGTGAAGTAAAAATAATTTCCAAGTAAAAAAATCTTAACATCTTTAAAGTGTTTGCGTCTGCCATCTTATCGAGCCTCTGCGCGTGTACGGGTAAATCCGCATTTTGCGGATCGCCTTTACGCGCGCTTTTTGGTACCGAAAAGCCCCGAACCGAAGCCCGGGGCGGGAGATTCCTGCGGGCCGCGGAGGAAAGCGGATAGCCTTCCAATCCCAACCGCCGCCTGCGGGAGGAACCATGTACATCCACAAAATGGGCGCTGCCGCCTGCGAGGCGGCCGTGGCGGAGCTGGCCCGCTCCGGGCACAAGGAGCCGCTGCAAGCGTACTATTCCGTTGATATCAGCGTCAACGACAGCGTCTACCGTGTCGGCATGCAGCCGGAAAACCACCGCAGAATCGCGGTTTTGCAGGCAATACATATTACAGCCGGTGTCCCCGGCGGCGAAGGCTGCGAGCTTTTTACGGCTGCGGGGCTTTTCAATTCCCTGTTTAATATCCGGCTTTCCCCCCTTGTCAGGAAAAAGAAAACGAAAGGCTTATCTAATGTATGACCGTCACGCTTGTGGATTCCCTGACAAATCCGGTATTTGGAAGAAAATAGGTTGTTTTCCTCCGCCGGATATCGTATAATGGGGACACAACAGATGCTTGGGAGATTTCCCGGCATTGAGGGAAGGATGTGGCTTGGACAGATGAAAATAGGTCGAAAAGCTGTGGCCGGTACGCTGGAATCCAGCGATGTGTTTGTGGAGGTCGCACCCGGCTCCGGGGGCATTACCATTGATATTCAGTCGGTGGTGTATGAGCAGTTCGGAGGCTCCATCGAGGAGACAATCCGGGATGTTTTGCGGCAAAACGGCGTGGAGGCCGGGTCGGTGACGGTAAACGACAAGGGCGCGCTGGAATGCACCATCCGCGCCCGGGTGGAAACCGCGATAAAACGAGGGAAAGGGGAGTTGTAGCATATGCGCAGATCGCTTTTATTTTTGCCGGGCAACAACCCCAACATGCTGGCCAACGGGGATATTTTAGGGGCGGACGCCGTGATTCTGGATCTGGAGGACGCGGTGTCCCCCGACGAGAAGGACGCCGCCCGGATTCTGGTGCGCAACACCCTGCGGTATCTGGACTATTCCAGGGTAGAGGTGGTCATCCGCATCAACCCGGTGGACGAAAACGAATTTTGGAAGCAGGATCTGGATGAGGTGATCCCCCTTAAGCCCTCCCTTATTATGCCCACCAAGGTTCGGGACGCGGCTTATGTTCAGGCCGTGTCCGCCTATATGGATGAGGTGGAGGAACGCCACGGCATCTCAAGGGGGACGGTGAGGCTGGTTCCCCTGATCGAGACGGCCATCGGCCTGGAAAATGCCTACGCCATCGCCACCGCGGATTCCCGGGTTACCTCCCTGTTTTTGGGGGCGGAGGATTTGACCGCCGACCTGCGATGCGCCCGCACCAAGGAGGGCAGCGAGATTTTCAGCGCCAGGAGCCGGATGGTTTCCGCCGCAAGGGCCGCCGGGATTGACGTCTATGACACCCCCTTTACCGACGTGAACGACGACGAAGGACTGATCGAGGACGCACGGCTGGCAAAATCCCTGGGCTTTTCCGGCAAGGCCGCCATTTCCCCCCGGCATGTCGGGGGAATCAACCGGGTGTTCAGCCCCACCCGGCAGGAAATCGACTACGCCTATGAGGTGCTGGCGGCTATCGAGGAGGCCAAAGCCCAGGGCAAGGGCGCCATCTCCCTCTATGGAAAGATGATCGACGCCCCCATAGTCGCCCGGGCGCGGCAGGTATTGGACATGGAAAAAGCAATGCAGGGAGGCGGAGTGAAATGAGCAAGCTTGTAAAATCCCTGGAGGAGGTTATCCAACTGGCCGGACTGCGGGATGGCATGACCATCTCCTTCCACCATCACCTGCGCAACGGCGATTTTGTTCTCAACGCGGTGCTGGAGGCGGTGGCCCGGAAGGGCATCCGCGATATCAATATCAACGCAAGCTCCCTGTTCGACGCCCACGCGCCCTTGGTGGAGCACATCAAAAACGGCGTGGTCACCGGCCTGGAGTGCAGCTACATGGGCGGACGGCTTGGCCGCGCCATCTCCCAGGGCATCCTGGAAAAGCCGGTGGTCTTCCGAAGCCACGGGGGCCGTCCCGCCGCCATTGAGTCGGGGGAGGCCCACATTGATATTGCCTTTATCGCCGCCCCCACAGCCGACCCCATGGGCAACTGCTCGGGAAAATACGGCCCCTCCGCCTGCGGTTCCCTGGGCTATGCCTATGCGGACGCGGCCCACGCCGACAAGGTGGTGGTGGTCACCGACAATCTGGTTTCATACCCCCTTGCCGATTTTTCTATTTCGGAGACCCAGGTGGACTATGTGGTGACCATGGATAAAATCGGGGATCCGGCGGGCATTGTGTCGGGCACCACCCGGATTACAAGGGATCCGGTGGGCCTGATTATGGCGGATTACGCCGCCCGGATCATCCGCCATTCGGGACTGCTGAAGGATGGCTTCTCCTTCCAGACCGGGGCCGGCGGCGCGTCGCTGGCGGCGGCCAAATACCTCAAGGACATTATGCTGGAGGAGAAGGTCACCGGCAGCTTCGGCATGGGCGGCATCACCGGTTATCTGGTGGATATGCTGAACGCGGGCTGCTTTGAAGCCCTCATGGACGTCCAGTGCTTTGACCTGGACGCGGTGGAGTCCATACGCACCAACCCCAGGCACCGGGAGGTGACGGCGGCTCATTACGCCAGCCCCACCGCCAAGAGCGCTATTGTAAACAGCCTGGATGTGGTGATTCTGGGGGCTACCCAGATTGACACCGATTTCAACGTCAATGTACACACCGATTCCGCAGGGAATATTATGGGGGGCAGCGGCGGCCACAGCGATACCGCCGCCGGGGCCAAGCTGTCCATGATTATCGCGCCCCTGGTGCGGGCGCGGCTGTCGGTGCTTGTGGATCGGGTGCTGTGTATCACCACCCCGGGCAAAACGGTGGATGTGCTTGTAACCCAGCGGGGCATCGCCGTCAATCCCGCCCGGGCCGAGCTCCGGGATCGCCTGAAGGACGCCGGGCTTCCGGTGGTGGATATCCACGACCTGCAAAGGCTGGCAAACGGCATCACCGGCATACCGGCTCCCCTTTCCGCCCAGGGCCGGGTGGTGGCGGACGTATTCTACCGGGATGGCAGCCGCATCGACCAGATCCGCCAAACAGGCCGGTAGGCGTTCATTCCTACGGCATGGCAAAGCCTCCGGTGTATAATTGATATGCACCCGGAGGCTTTATGCGTATAATAAACAGAAATAAGGTGAACAGGATGTTTGAAGGTTTTTCTCCCCGCACCATTGATTTTATGTGGAACCTCCGTCTGAACAATGAAAAACCCTGGTTTGAGGCCCACAAGGATGAATACCTGCGGGATTTTCTCTACCCCATGAAGGAATTGGGGGGCGAGGTGTTCGGGCGCGTCACCGCCGCCTGCGGAGGCAAGGGCTTTATCCATAAGGTTTCGCGCATCTACAAAGACGCCAGGCGGCTGCGGGGCGGCGGGCCATACAGAGATCACCTGTGGTTTTCCATAGAAAGGCCCAGCGAGGAGTGGACGTCCACCTCCGTATTTTGGTTTGAGCTGGCCCCGGAGGACTGGAGCTACGGCCTGGGCTATTATCAGGCGAAGCCAGAAACCATGGCGAAGCTGCGGGCGCGCATCCACCGTGCCCCAAAAAAGTTTGAGAAGCTTGTCGCGCCGCTGGCAAAGCAGGATGAATTTGTACTGGAGGGGCCTGAATATGTGCGCCCAAAGGCGGCTCCAACGGAAAAAACAGCCCTGTGGTGCAATAAAAAGTCCTTTTCCCTTGTCCATAGCCAGCAAAACGGCACCGAGCTCTTTTCCCCGGAGCTGGCGAACCGGCTTGCGGCCGGTTTTGAATTCCTGATGCCCCTTTACGACTACTTTGTCACGCTGGATTACGACCCAGCTCCCGGGGAGGGTTAACGCGGATAATTCTAAGCGATAGGCAGGACGACCTTGGTAAGCATCTCGCTTTCCGGAAATCCCGGGCCGTTATAATAATACTCGTAGGAGGAGCCGGAGGATGTGAATCCGTTGTCCTGAACCCACTTCATCATCTCCTCGTATACCGGCCCTATTTCGGAGTAGGCCCCGCGGTACATGCAAAAAATGACCTTTCCCCCGGGAATGGAACCAGCTTGTATATCATCCCTGCCCGGCAGGGCTTTGGACAGGGGGAAGCCGATCTCCACATCCAGATCCTGTATGTCCATGTTGTGATAGGCCGTATAGGGAACATCGGCTAATATCTCCCCCAACTCCTTCAGGTACGCGGCCATCCTGCCATAGCTTTCACCGATAAGCTGGGGCAGGTTTTCCACCCTTGTCCTGATGCGGATGAAAAGCACCGGCTGCTCGCTTTGACATAGAAGTTCGATGTTTGATACCCTTGGCATGTTATTACCTCCTATTGCTTTGGTTTTACCCGTAGTTTGATGAGGTTTTTGGCGTCCTCCAAAACCTCTTTGCCGGTGACGTTCATCATCAGCCATCTGCCCCCGGGGGAAAAGGGAGTCTGCCGGAACAGCTCCTGGGTGTACCCGCTGCAAAGGGGCATCAACAGTCCGGCCTCGGCCTCCTCCTTGGCTCCGATTACCACGAGGGCGATGAAGCCGCCCTCCATGGGATACAGTGTGCAGAGGGACTTGCCGCCCTTTTTGTACTTGACATTCCAGCCCGGTTGGGCGGAACAGCCGCTGTATGCCATCTGCGGCTCCACGCCATAGGTGCGCTGCAAAAAATCATTCATTTCCCGCCACAGGTCATTGCCGATAAACGCGCTGATCTCCTCCGGCACCGGGCGGTTCTCCGCGGTGTACAGCCCGCTCCAGTTCATAGGATACCCCCTCCGTTTTTTTATTATAGCTGGTTAACTTAAAAACGCTAAAGCGTTTTAAGTCGCGGCGAACGCCGCGCGCCGCCCATAGGGCGGCGTTAACCTTGCTGCATAGTCAGTTGCACGCCAAAGGCGTGCCAGCGAGCAAAGCTCGCTGTTTGAAAACGCTTTAGCGTTTTCAAATTAACTGACTATATCAGTATACCACATAAACCTGACAGCTATATGTCATATTTCCATATCGGCGTTGTGATTTTTTTCAGGGGCGCATCCCCTGACGGGCGCTTAGGCTCCGGAGCACCCCGCCGCCCAGCTCCGACTTGAGCGCACGCAGGGCGCCCCAGTAAAAGCTGCTGTTGTTGATGTTGTAATCGGCAAGGTTCTCAAGGTAATAATCGGTATTGCATTCCTTTAACCTTTCACGGAAGGAGCGGAGGTTCCGTTCCACGCTGGCCCCCGTGCCGCCAATCTGTTCCGCTGTTTTTTTATACAGGGCAGTCATGCTTTTTATCTCCGATTCCTCCAGCAACAGGGTCTTTAGAGCCGTTTTGGCGGACACAAACCGTTTCATGTGATATCTGTAATCCAGCCTGAACAGGAAGCCCTCAATGGTATGGTCGATTTCGCTTAAGATATCTCCCGATCCGGAAGACCGCGGCGAAAAAGGCCGGGACGCCGGAGCGGGATAGTCCCGGGTGAGAATGGTTATATTTTCAATAACGCACCGGGTATCTTGGGGTTTTTTCGCAAAATAGATATTGTCCCAGGTATCCGATGTGACCAGGCAGGATATGACCAGGCTTCTGGCCGGAATTTCGGACAGGATGTAGATAAGCGGGGTGTAGCCTGCCACATATTCCCGAATAAATCCCGCCAGATACAGGCCGTCATATTCATCCAACAGCATTTCCATGACGATGACGTCGGGCCGGTGCTTCTGAATATGCTCAAGGGCGGCCCTGCCGTCCTGAACCGGCGGCGCTACGGTAAATCGCCCGCTCCGGCTCATTGCCCCGCACAGCTCACTTGACCATTGCCGGTCAGGATCAACTACCAAAATACTTTTTTCTCCCATTGGCTTACAAGGGACTCCTTTCCGCCGGAAATTATGTCTTTGCCGGTTTGCCCCGCGGCTTAAGGCAGGCCCCCGCCGCGTTTGCCCCGCGCCGGGCACACAGGTCACGGCGCGGGCACACAGCGGGAACCACGAGCAAACAAAAAACGCGCAGGAGGCGGAACCTGTGCGCGTAGTCTATTACTATGCACAGCTTATTTACTGATACCCGCTTGTCAAGGGTTCACAAAAGTGGTATAGTTAATAAGCCACAGCGTTTCGACGGCTTTTGGGCCGGGCGTAACGTGCGGAGGTTCGAGTGTTAACTGCTGTTACCTCTTGCGCCCTGTCGTGTTCCTAGCACGGCAGGGCTGGTGGCATTTTTTGTTGTCTTGGTTCAAGGTTTATTTTACCATTACAAAAGGGAAAAGTCAATTCCTTTTGCGTTTTGCCTAGGTTTTTTTAAATAAATTCAGGCAATTTTTTATATATATTGTTGCATTATCCTGCAAAAAAATTTATAATGGAATTAAGAAACGACAGGATACGCTTGGAAAGAGGTGATGTTTATGGCCCCGGAGAGCGGGAATAAACAGTCAAAGGGAAGGGGTGAGATGTTTATTTTTTAGCCGCGGTCATAGCTTGACAGAGAGGAGAGGACGAAATGGATATTGGTAAATGCAGAAGTGATGTTATTGTAACAATCGGAAGAACATTTGGAAGCGGCGGAAGCGAAATCGGCAAAAAGGTTGCCGAGAAATTGGAAATCCCGTTTTACGATAAGGAGCTGCTGGAAATACAGGCACGCCAGAGCACGACTAACCTTGAAAAGCTGGAAAAATATGATGAGAAGCGCGCAAGCGGTTTTTTGTATTCCATGGCCTTTAATCCATATACAGGGGACGCAATGCCCTTGGATATGGTATTGCAGGACATTCAAACGAGGGCGATTGAAGCTGTTGCCGCTCACGGTTCCTGTGTTATCATCGGAAGGCGCGCCAATAAAATACTCCGTCCCAACTATGATACGCTGGATGTGTTTGTTTCCGCGCCGATAGAAAAAAGGATTGCGAGGATATCGGAAAAGGACGGTCTGTCTGAAAAAGAAAGCCGGGATAAAATTCAAAAAATGGACAGAACCAGGCGGGCCTACTACAACTTCTATGGTGACGGCGACTGGGGAGAAGCCGCTAATTACCATTTGTGCATCGACAGCGGCGACTTGGGAATCGACAACGCGGTTGAAATGATCCTGTATTACCTGAAGCTTAAGGGAAGGCTTCTTTAGGCTTATGATGAATTAAGGCAAGTCTCCCCTTGCGGGGGCTGCCGCGATACCGCAAAGGAGCGGGCCGCGGCGGCCCCTTGCCGCTCAAAAACCGAAATGATATGGGTGGGCGAAACAGTATGGACATCATACATGTGGATATGGATGCCTTTTTTGCCGCTGTCGAGGTCAGGGACGACCCCGGCTTGGCTGGTAAGCCCTTAATCATCGGGGCGCTGCCTCACGAGCGGGGGGTGGTGTCCACCTGTAGCTACGAGGCCAGAAAATACGGGGTTCGCTCGGCTATGAGCATAAAGGAGGCATACCGCCGCTGCCCCCATGGGATTTATATGCACCCCAACATGCGGAAATATAAGGCCGCGTCAGGCCAAATTCACGAGATATGGGTCAGCTATACGGATATCGTCGAATATGTTTCCCTGGACGAGGGTTATCTGGACGTCACCGGATCGGCCCATTTATTCGGCGGGGCAAAGAAAATCGGGTTGGAGATCAAGGCCAAAACCCGGAAGCAAACCGGACTGACCTGTTCGGTGGGGGTGGGTTATTCCATGATGACCGCAAAGCTGGCCAGTGAGGAAAAAAAACCGGACGGCTTCTTTGAGATACCCAACCCCGAGTTCTTAAAAAACCTCATCGTTGACCGCAGTGTGAGGATTATCTACGGGGTAGGTGAAAAAACCGCTGAAGCGCTTCAAAAAGCAGGGATTTATACCGTGCGCGATATCTACGCCAACCGGCAGGCGGTGATACGCCTGCTGGGCAATCACGGCAGCCAGATCGTGGAATTGGCCGACGGAACCGACAACCGCAGGTTAACGCCTTATTCCGACCCCAAGTCCATCGGAAAGGAGCATACCTTTCAGCAGGATATCACGGATTTCACATACCTGCGGGATGTTCTTCTCTTGCTGGCAAAGGAGTTGAGCTTCGACATTCACCGGAAGGCGCTGTATTGCCGCACGGTCACCCTAAAGGTGACCTATGGGGATATGCGGCAGATTACCCGGGCCAAAAGCGGCGACGCCACCAACAGGGCGGATGATATTTATAAAAATGCCGTTTCCATGCTGGACAGGATAGACAGGCAGCCTGTGCGGCTTATCGGCATCAGCCTCAGCGGCTTGACCCGGGAAACCGCCCGCCAGATGTCCTTATTTGACGCCGACACAGGCGAAGATAACGAAAAGCTGGATGATACCCTGTTTCAGCTTCAAAAGAGATACAATATCGGTATCATCAAGACAGGAAGCGAACTGAAAGCGGAAAAGCATGTCAACACAGGCGATTGATCTCCCTTTTTTCTCCAGATTTTATCACAGATAATACATTTTGACAATCTTTTAACAGCATGGTATCCTTTAATTATTCTGGGATTACAGCAAGGGTAAAAAATAAACTGAAAAACGTGAGCCGCTTCTTTGCTGCATGCAATGGCAACCAAGTTTGTCAGGCATTTCGGTTATTTGTTGCCATTGCTATAGGAGGGTACCGATGCCATACATACGAGCCTTGTTAGCTATCGGACTATCGGCGGCGGCCGTTCTGAATATGTCGGCATGCCGGCAGCAAGCAGCGTTTGCCTCTCCGGCGGACATTTGGGACGGTACGGCCTGGGAAACCGGAGTGACTGCCAGCCCCATCCGCTTTATCCCCCACGAGGATGACAGCGGGGGCGGCGGCGAGACGGATGACGGGGCGGCGTTTTATTTTTTTGACGAGGACTCCGGAGGCTGGGAACACGGCGGCGCCGATGATGACGGAGACGACGGCTACACCGGAATCCGGGTATCTGAGATAACCCCGGATTTCTACGAGGATATCCTCCAAAAACAGGAGCAAAATGGAGATACCATCGGCTGGCTACATATTCCCAACACGGAGATCAATGACGTAATCCTGAAAAACCCCACGGATGAAACCAACAATTATTACCTGAACATCAACTTTGACGGCGAGCCGGACGAGGACGGCGTTTTTTGCGCGGATCGCCGGGCGCAATTTGGCGAGGGCGGACGGGAGGATTTGAGCCGCATCACCGCATTATACGGACACAGCCGGGACGACGACCCGGAGGGAACCCTCTTTTCCCAGATCAAAAAATACCGCGATCCCGAATTTGCCGGGGATCACCCCTACATCTTTTTCTCTACCGAGGCGGAAAATATGGTATGGGAGGTTTTTGCCGTTTTCGACACCACCATCTACCTGCCCTATATTGAACCGGATTTATCCGACGGCGAATTTTATAAGATGCTAAACACCGTTTACGCCTCCTCCCTTTACGACTATTATCCCGAAATCACTCCGGAGGACAAGCTTCTGGTGCTTTCCACCTGTACCTTTAATGTTCCGGAGCACGAAAACCTTCCTGCCCTCAATGATTACCGTTTTGTAGTAATGGCACGGCTGGTGGAGCCCGACGAACCGGCGAAGGAGCAGGCCGAGTTTACCCGCAAAGCAAGGTACTCCGGCCCCGATTCCACCTTATATTAATCTTCTATCAAAGCGTCGGAACGCTTTGATAGCGCGAAGCGCGTAGAAGTGATTGTATGAGACGTAGCCGCGTAGCGGCGCATATTCAATTAAAAATCGCTTGTCGACTTTTTAATCTCTTTGGGTTTAATTCCCCGCAGCTCTGCTGCGAAAGTTGCTAACCGATAGCAGAAGGTATAGAATTAGAGAAAAAGCTAAAGGGTTGGCGAGATGAGCAGGGAGAGCAAGTAT
>Ga0153947_1000910_pt1 | contig 14318 bp, 14 predicted proteins | sample TSNJ031MetaG_FD_104697 | JGI IMG/M metagenome (GOLD analysis project Ga0153947, IMG submission 104697) | Attine ant fungus gardens microbial communities from New Jersey, USA - TSNJ031 MetaG | ecosystem: Host-associated > Fungi > Mycelium > Unclassified | place: USA: New Jersey, Wharton State... | reverse complement strand
TGGGATTTGGCTGCAATTATTTTACCTATCGTTATTCCGTTGGCCGCCGCAATGGGCGTTGACCCGATCCTGGCGTGTGCCGCAGTTTTCTCCGGTGCAGCTTTCGGAAGCAACACTTGCTTATATGGCGATGGGGTCATCATGTGTTCGCAAGGTTGTGAGATTAAATCACTCGATCTAATGCTCGCTACACTTCCATACGCTCTGATTTCAGGTGGAGGCTCTGTCATCCTATATCTAATTGCTGGTTTTATAATGGTTTAGCCGCCGCACCCAAGAAGCCATCGCCGCTATAGGTGGGGAGGCTGGCTGACAAAAGGGAAACGTTATAGGGAAAATGGAAACGTTATAGAAGGAATGGAAAGTCATATAGGGAAGAGAGAAGAAAATGAAAAACAATTCATTATTACAGACATTGTATAATTTAGATAACGCGTTCGGGGTTTCAGGCGATGAAGGTGATGTTGCTCAAGTTTTGAAAAAAGAAATGGAAGGTCTTTTCGATGAACATATTGAAGACCCCCTTGGAAACCAAATATTTGTTCGATATGGAACAAACAGAGATAAGAAAGTTCTGATATCCGCACACATGGATGAAATCGGTTTTATCATCAACTACATTGAGGATAACGGGCTTGCTCGTTTTCTTCCTGTCGGCTACCACGATGATCGGACTGCTGTAAATCAAGACATGGTTGTAAAAACAGATAGCGGGAAAAAGGTACTCGGCGTAACGGGTTCAAAACCGGCGCACATTATGACTGCTGAGGATCATGAAAAAGTATTGAAGATTGAAGATCTTTTCTTAGACTTCGGCACAGAAAGCCGCGAAGAGACCATTGCATTGGGCGTACAGGTAGGCGACTATCTTGGATTTGCGAGAGAAGGCTATATTTTAAACGATGGGAAATATTATACAGGCAAATCTGTAGACGACAGAGCAGGTTGTGCAATCCTTGTTGAAACGTTAAAGCGATTAAAGGGACTGGATATCGAACCGACGATTTGTATGGTTGGGTCAACGCAGGAAGAAGTAGGTATGCGTGCAGGCGCTCCGATTGCAACGCGCATGAAGCCAGAACTAATGTTGGCGCTCGATGTCACTTTGACAGGCGATACACCCGGTGTAGAGATCAATAAATGTTCGCAGAAGATGGGCGCAGGTCCCGGAATCAAATATTACGACTGGGATCCGATCTTAGGTGCAACAGGAAATAATGTTCCAAGAAGGCTTACTAAAAGAATTATTCAGATTGCCGAGAAGCATAACATCCCTTACCAAAGGGAGGTTATGACCGGCGGCGGCACTGATGCATGGTCCTGCTCAATGGCAGGCACCGGTATCCTCGCGGGCGGTATCTGTATTCCGCAAAGATATATGCATACAGCTGTCGGTACTGTAAACATGGATGACATGGAAATGACCACGCAATTGCTGGTTAACTTTTTGAAAGAGTATGTAACATTATGAGTTTATTAACAGTCGAAAACGTAACACATGGATTTGGCGCCAGACAGATTTTAGAAGATGCTTCTTTCCGCCTCCTCAAAGGCGAGCATATCGGACTGATCGGCGCAAATGGTGAGGGAAAATCAACCTTTTTAAATATTATTACGGGTCAACTGGAGCCTGACGAAGGAAACATCATATGGTCAAGGCATGTAACTACTGGATACCTTGATCAACATTCCACATTAAAAAAAGGAATGACAATCAGAAATGCGCTGCAAGGCGCTTTTAAAAATATGTTTGATTTGGAACAGGAAATGCTGGCGCTTTATGAAAGCATGGGTACCTCCGAGGGCGATGCCCTTAACGACATGATGGAAGATGCAGGTGAGATTCAGCATATTTTAGAGGAGAGCGGTTTTTATACGCTGGATGCAAAGATTGAAGAAGTGGCTAATGCTCTTGGGCTTGGCAGCATTGGGCTTGACAAGGATGTCGCCGACCTGTCAGGCGGTCAGAGAACAAAAGTCTTGCTTGTGAAGCTGCTTTTAGAAAACCCTTCTATATTAATATTGGATGAACCGACTAACTTTTTAGATCATGAGCACATCGAATGGCTCAAACGCTATTTGCAGGAATACGAAAATGCATTTATTTTGGTATCACATGACATTCCGTTTTTAAACTCTGTCGTCAATGTAATTTATCATTTGGATGAGGGCAATTTGTCGCGCTACACCGGGGACTATACGAACTTCCAGCGGATGAATGAAATTAAAAGAGGACAGGCACAAAACGCTTATGAACGTCAGAAACAGGAGATTGAGAAAATGGAGGACTTTATCTCCAGAAATAAGGCACGAGTAGCGACTAGGGGCATGGCGAACAGTAGACAAAAGCGACTTGATAAAATGGACGTTTTAGAAAGACCAAGAGAAAAGCCGAAACCATCCTTTGAGTTTCACCCTGCACGTACACCGAGCCGCTTTATCGTAGAATGTGAAAATTTAGTTCTTGGGTACGATGAAGCGCTGACAAAACCCGTGACATTTGCACTGGAGCGCGGTCAGAAAATAGCGATAACTGGTACAAATGGTCTTGGCAAGACAACACTGCTTAAAACAATTTTAGGTACATTGGAACCAATTTCCGGTACGGTAGCGCTCGGTGATTTTTTGAGTCCCGCCTATTTTGAACAGGAATCCGGTAGAGACAGCTCCAATACTGCACATGCAGAAATATGGAATGAATTCCCTTCTTATACAAACGGAGAAGTCAGATCGGCGCTTGCAAAGTGCGGTCTTACCAACGATCATATTACCAGTCAAATGAAAGTTTTATCCGGTGGGGAAAATGCCAAGGTGCGCCTTTGCAAGCTGATGCAGCGAGAAACCAATTGGCTCGTTTTAGACGAACCGACAAACCATTTGGATGTTGACGCTAAGGAAGAGTTGAAACGTGCTTTGGAAGCATTTAAGGGCACGATCTTGATCGTTTGCCATGAACCCGAATTTTACTCTGACTGGATCACCGATGTCTGGAATGTTGAAGACTGGACATTAAAAATTATATAGCTGAGCGTTAATATTTGGAAAGCAAGGCGATGGGAATTAATTCTCATCGCCTTTTGTTACAATTCTTCTCTTTAAATATTCCTCATTATATGCTTCCGGGTCTGCTTGCCTTTCAAGTTCTAAGAGTCGGTCAGCCGTCAGACCGCCGCGACCAATTTCAAAATATTTCTGCCCGCTACCGCCAAAACTTTCGGCATCGTTCATATTGGCCGTTTCCAACAAACCTTCTGGTGCTACTTCATTACGCATGATTCGTCTCCTTCACTTTGTTCTCATCCATTTTCGTTTTCTCCCATTTTTCTTCTTTTTCATATAATTAGGAAATATCATTCCTATTATATAAAATGGGGTGCTACTACCACTTAATTCTTCCCTATTTACTTAAAATTATGTTGGAAAATAATCAAAAATTAGTTGGCTCTAATATATTTGAGAAACGAATAGAATTTCACAAAAATAGTATCTCATGCTGGAAAAAATTATACGTTCCTGATATACTAAAGAAATAGCTTTAAAAATAGCATTATATCGTTTAACAGCAGAGAGGATAAAGGCGTCTTATATCATGGCTGAGGTCACGAATATCCACGCCTAGGAAATTTCCATGAATAAGTTAGCTTTGAAGGGTGGCTTGCTGATCGACGGAACGGGAGCTACACCTATTGAAAACGCATTGGTTCTTATTTCAGATAAAAAAATTGAATACGTTGGACAGCAAAAGTCTTTCGGTACTGATTATGAAGTTCTTGACATTACCGGCAAGACGATTATGCCTGGGTTAATTGATACACATTTGCATTTTTCCGGAAATTTAACAGACAACGACAGCGATTGGATTTTGGAAGATCCGATCCAAAAGACGGTGGTCGCCGTCCAGCAGGCACACGAATGTTTGGAGCGAGGATTGACAACTGTCGGCGAGATTTCACGTTCAGGCATCCACATTAGAAATATGATTGAACAAGGTGTCATGAGCGGACCGCGCGTTGTCGCCACCGGCTTGGGGTTTGCAAGAACCTGCGGTCATGGAGACAGTCATCGCTTGCCGCTTTGGTACAATGAAGCGTCACATCCTTGGGCGGAGCGAGTAGATGGTCCCTGGGAACTGCGTAAAGCTATCCGTGTGCGGCTGCGAGAAAATCCGGATGCAATCAAAATCTGGAGCACCGGCGGCGGAATCTGGCGGTGGGATCAAAAGTTGGATCAGCACTATACTTCGGAAGAAATTCAGGCTGTGGTGGATGAATGTGACATGGTCGGTATTCCCGTTTGGTCTCATGCTGAAGGGTATAGCGGTGCTTTGGACTCTGCCAAAGCCGGTGTTCATCTAATTATCCACGGGCAAACTTTAAATGACGAATGCCTGGACATTATGGCTGAAAAGGGTATTTATTTCTGCCCTACGATACAGTTTTTAAACGAATGGTTTAAGACCTACGCCCCACCATACATTTCCGAGATTCACGATCAATATGAAGGCACCACTGTGGCTGAAAAAGAACTGAGCCGGGTATATGCAAATCTAAAGAAGGCGCAGGAAAAAGGCATCGGGCTGACCATCGGTTCGGACTCCTTCTGCTCTAAATTAACACCTTACGGAACAACTGCCATCGGTGAAATATATGCCTTTGTGGAAAAAGCGAGCATTTCAGAGATGGATACCATCGTTGCGGCAACAAAACTCGGCGCAAAGATGCTGCGTGTCGACAAGATTACGGGCACGCTAGAATCAGGCAAATTTGCAGACCTGCTTGTAATCGAAGGGAATCCGCTGCAAGACATCAGGGCAATTTCTGTAGAAAACATGAATATTATTATGAAAGAAGGCGCTTTCGTAAAACGCGACTTATGATAAAATCAAGATTCTTTTTTCACTTTGCTATTTTACGACTACACCTAAAAACTTCGCCAATTCAGCTGCTTGCAGAACATTTACAATTGCACCCTGCAATTCCGCGTAATTGTTTGACAATATAATACCCGTAATTTCACTTTCAGTAAAGTCAACGCCTCGTAGCGATGTTTTGAAAAATGCGGAATTTGTAAGCAGCACCTCTTTTAATTCCCAGCTCTTCAATTTGCATTCAGAAATATTTGCATTGCTCAAATCAGTTTTTAAAATATGGATAAAACTCATACTAGTCTTGTCCAAATTCATATACCGCAAATTGCAGTCTTTAATCGATATGTGCTGCAGATGACTATTATATAAATTGCTCCCCATCCATTTGCATGAAAGAAATTCACACCGTTTAAAATACCCGTTTGCGAAATTGCTATTGGACAAATCACAAGTTTGAAAGACTGCATCCACAAAGCTGGCCTTCTCAAATTTGCAATCAACAAATTTACAGTTTTCAAATAAAATGCCATTAAAGTCTATACCGTCCATAGCTTCTGCTGTTAAATATGCATCCTTGATATGTTTATTTTCGATATCTATTTCCAATTCCCGTACTTGCTCAAGAAGAAGTGTTATATCCTCAACATAATCCAGCTCTTCCAGCATTTCAGGTTTATTAATCTTCATCTTCAATCTCCCCACTGGTATCTCCTTTTAGCCCAGCAAGATCGGCATGAACGTTTTTGCCGCGAATAGTAGAATAATTTACAGCTAACATAAAAATCATATCCTTTCACCAAATCAATATATTGCGCTTTAAATTGTACAGTATATTGTACTCAAATATCAAGTTTTTGTCCGCAAAAGTACAGTAATTTTTTAAGTGTGAGCTTTATTGCAACGTTTATTTTCGCCATTTTTGTAAACACTAAATATAAAGTGGCTGTAACTTCGGTTGACAAGGTACTATGATTATATACAAAATGATCTAGAAAGGGAAATGTATAGTGAGCACTATACAAGGTGGTTTATATGAATTCTATTTGGACAGAAACGACAAATTTTTTAAAGCGACCTGCACTTTTGGGCGATATGTCGATCGATACTGCCATAATCGGTGGTGGGATGGCAGGAATCCTGACTGCATTTTTACTGAAGCAAAAAGGAATTGAGGTGATTGTGCTTGAAGCTAATCAAATTGGCAGTGGTCAAACGAAGAACACAACTGCAAAGATTACATCACAGCACAATCTGATCTACGATACATTGATACAACAATTCGGCATCGAAAAGGCATTCCAATATGCAGATGCAAATCAAAAGGCGATTGCTCAATATCACCGTATTATTCAGGAACATGGGATAGAATGCGAATTTGAAGAGCAGCCTTCTTATCTCTACTCGACGGTAGAAACAAAGAGCCTGAAACGTGAAGTAGAGGCAGCCTTAAGACTTGGCATCGATGCCACATTTACAACTGACACCACACTCCCCTTTACGGTCAAAGGTGCTGTAAAGTTTCAAGGACAAGCTCAGTTCCATCCTTTAAAATTTTTAAAGTCAATCGCAGAGGCTCTAACGATCTACGAATATACTGACGTAAAAACTGTGGAAGATAATCGAATCGTTACCGACAGTGGAATAGTAACTGCAAGGCATATTGTTTTTGCGAGCCACTTCCCTTTTATCAATGCTCCCGGTTACTATTTTATGCGTCTAAATCAAGAGCGAAGTTATGTGTTGGCACTAGAAAATACGCCCGTGCTCAATGGCATGTATTTGGGCATTGATGAAAATGGCTTATCATTTCGAAATAGCGGTTCTTTGCTCTTATTAGGCGGCGGTAAGCACCGCACCGGCGAAAATCCAACAGGTGGTAAATATCAAATGCTTCGCGACGCGGCATCTTCTTATTGGCCAGAATGCCATGAGGCGGCTGCTTGGTCAGCACAGGACTGTATGTCTCTTGATAGCATTCCCTATATAGGTCAATTTTCTGCGTCAACGCCTAACTGGTATGTTGCAACTGGTTTTGGAAAGTGGGGCATGACCTCTTCTATGGTCTCCGCGATGATTTTAAGTGATATGATTGCGGGTAAGGAATCCAAAAATGCCGAAGTGTTTTCGCCACACCGATTTGCTTTTTCTGCTTCTGCGGAAGAAATGATGGAAAACGGCATTGAATCTGCTAAAGGGCTGGCGCATAGTCTGTTTTCCGGACCGCGTTGTACACACCTTGGCTGCCAATTGGAATGGAATCCCGACGAATCTAGTTGGGACTGCCCTTGCCACGGCTCTCGTTTTGATGCTTTCGGCTCATTAATTGACAACCCTGCACAAGAAAACGTGCCGAAAGAAAATTTACCACAAGAGGGGCAAATCAATGGCTAATTTCCATGGATATAATCAGCAGAGCGCCGGAAAGTCACTAGCGCTTATTCCAGCCTACCGCATAGCCAGCACTGTAAAGTATCGCTTTTGGGAGGAAAATTCGCTGTTGTTTGACTTGACAAGCAACCAGGGCAGTTTTGAATAACCTTACTCTAAATTCTTTTACTTTTATCTTCGTACTCTGTCAGAATGATAATATGGTTCACTTGCATAGTGTCCAAGCAAAATACCATAGGTATCGGGGCGCCTATCTTTCAGTATTGGCCATATTTGTCTAGTCTTTTTACATTCGTTAAGATCTATATCTGTGACTAAAACTTCGTCTTCTTTATCACTTGCCATATTAACTATGTGTCCCCAAGGATCTATAACAAGGCTTGAGCCCATATATTGTTGATCATCTTCTAATCCAACTCTGTTACAAACTGCAACCCATACTCCATTAACTATAGCATTCGCTTTCTGCATTGTCGTAACAGCCTCATATTGCGTACCGCCGACAATAAAGTCTGTATCAGGTAACACACCATCCTCAACCAATGTTTCAACTGTAGGTACAAGAATAATATCGGCTCCTTTGAGGACAAGTGCTCTTATTGCCTCAGGGAACCAGCTGTCATAACATATAGCTATACCTACTATACCAGCTTTTGTTTCATATACGGGATAATGCGTATTTCCTGGTCCATAATAGAATTTTTCATTATATCCAGGATTTTCATAAGTATGCACCATTCTAGTGACGCCGAGCAATGTCCCGTCGGCATCAATACAAACTGCACTGTCATAATATTCGCAAATATATCCTTCTTCAAGTAAACTTGCAACCACAACAATATTGTATTCTTTAGCTTTTTCACATAGAAAATCTGTTATAGGACCGGGAATTTTTTGTGCTGACTCTAATTTTGAAAAATCATGATGATATTTAGGAAAGAATTGCTCAAATCCAACCTCAGGGAATAATATTAATTCTGCCCCTTTTTCTGCAGCTTCTTTTATTTGATCTGCAGCTTTTCTTAAGTTTTGATCCAGTGAAGTTGTTGCACTTAATTGACCCATAGCAATTTTTGTTTTCATTTTCCGTGTCATTTTATTACTCCTTTTTAATTACTTATTAAACTTACTTGCCTATTTCTTTTTTATTATGCACTTTTTGTTGAATTACCGCATATGCTATTACAATTACCAAAGCAGTGCCTCCAACATAAAGAATCTGTGGATCCCCTATCGGTGGAACAACTGATAGAGTTAAGAAAATTAGTATACCGATGAGTGCTATCCATGTAATAATCGGTGACCTTTTAAATGGTCCCGGTACTTTATATGGACGTTCAAGATTTGGGTGCTTCTTTCTTACAACCAAATTTGTTATCAGTATTAATACATATTGAACGATCCACACAAATGATCCTACCAACATAAGAAATGTCATACTTTGACCAAATCCAAGAATTAATGTGTTCATTAAAGCCCAGTATAAAAATTGTGTTTTCCATGGAGTTCTAAACTTTGGATGTAGATAATCTAATGCTTTTGGCATCAAATTTTGAGAACCTCTTGACATTCCATACAGCATTCGTGAAGTTGCTGATGAATTTGATAATACCGTTGCACAACATGCGGTTAAAACAAACAACATCATAATGTAAATGCCTGTTTTACCTAACATCGCATTTCCAAGTGCGGAAAAGCTGTTTTCACCAACTAACAAATGCGGACTTACCAGTACAAGTGATCCTATGGTAAATAGTATTTTCAATCCGCCCATAACACCAATTGCGGAAAACATACCAATAGGCAGGTCTTTTTCAGGTTTTTTGCATTCTTCTGCAAGAGGACATACCACTTCAAAACCGGCATACATCCACATAGCTAATAGGAAAGCCGAAAAGAATCCCATTGTATCAAAACTTTCAAATATTGATGTCAATCTTGACATATCTGGTTCGACAATCGCGATACCGGTTAATCCTTGAAATGTCACCAATAATGCGACAGCAATTATAAAATATACAAGATAATTTGCCCAATCTCCAACTTTCGATATCCCAATCAAATTAATTATCAATCCGAAAACCGTGGTCATCGCAACCGCCCATACCTGCCATGGTATATTCGGAAATCCTGCACTTAATATATGCGAAGCGAATATTACTTCTCCCGATCCTCCAATAAGAAAACAAAGTGTAAATACTATCGCACCAACTTTCCCCATTGTCGGATTAAACGCTTTTTCAACATAGGTTTGTATACTGGCAGATTTGGGAAATGAGGATGCTAATTCCGCATAATTTGATGCTATTAATAAATATAGCACTGCAGCCACAATAGTGGCGAGAAGAAACGATGAACCATATTCTCCAACACCAATTAAGGCTGATCCCCATGTTGACGAACATGATCCTATCCCAAGAGATAAGGCAAAAATTTCCTTTGTTCCCAACACCTTGAGAAAAGATACTTTTTCATTTAATTGTACCTTACTATTTTCGTTATTCATTCTTACCTCCCAATTATCATTGATACTTTGCTGTAGCCTAGCGATAATCCCTTTTCACTTCGGATAAGCAATTCAAAGATAAATTTTATCAACCTCCTAACCACCCCCGGCTGAAAACCGATGGGTTCGCGACTTGAAACGTATGTCCCTTGATATATTGCACTGCAAACATTAAACTAAATTTTCATATAACTTTATATATATATCCGGTCTAAAATCCGGTTCATGCGTGTATGAATTTTCACGAAAAATATTCAATGTGCTTAGAGATAGATCAATCGTACCCACATGTAATCGTTCATTTCCGTCTTTATCATCACCGCAATATATTTTAGAATCATTTTCCTTGAATGGTGTTATTTTCGGTCCCATTATCATGCTGCCACCACCAAAATAAATTCTTCCATCATAACCTGCTAGATTAGAGCTTGCAATAAAAATTGAATTTGCCAACACGCCATACTCAATCATTGTAGTATAGCTTTTTATAAAAGATTTTTTACTGTCGTTGATTTGTATTTCTTCAGCCAGTGCAGTAGGATTTAAATATAGTCTGCACCCTTTATATGCATAGTATCGCATCAATTCTGGAAATTGATAAGTATCATAACAAATTCCAATAGCAATTGGACCCCACGGGCTTTGAAAATAAAAAGGGCTATCACCTTTTTTACACCAGCAGTTTTCTTTGTCGTATGGATGTATTTTTCTATAAGCACCTACTAACCCTTCTGGTCCTGCAACAATCGCTGTATTATAAAGATTATCATCAAAAATTTCCGGCATACCAAATACTATGTAACTATTTATATTTTTTGATGTTTTTAAAATTGCATTAACATATTTCCCGTTTATTACCTCTCCTAGATCTCTTTTTTCTTTACTAGATATATTCTCATCAATAAAAATATCATAACCTGTCAGGCACATCTCCGGAAATAGTACGATATTTGCGCCTTTTTCACTTGCAGCAATAGAATAATCAATTATTTTTTCAGTATTTTTTTGTTTATCACCGTAAAAGGGATTAAAGTTAACCACACCAATGGTAATAATGTTTCTTTTGTATTCATTTTTATTTTCGCTATTAATCATTATTTTTTCCTTGAAAATTAATTTTACATATGAATTCGATTCTTGATTTTGTGTTTGATTTGTTTAATATACTAGCAATATGTTTTTTTACTGTTGATATAGTTATATAATTTAACTCTGCAATTTGTTCATTGCTATATCCTCTTAATACTAGGCGAGCTATTTCGTTTTCAGTTTTAGTTAAAGAATATTGATTTAGTAAATCGTTTACTGAATCTACAAACGAAAACACATATTGAGATGCCTTAGTCTCCAGGTGAGGCTGCAATATACTACAAATTGCCATTTCTTTATCTGTGAAATCCAATTCTCTATCAGGTCTAAATAAATCGAGAGAGCCAAAACTTATTTCATTACCTTTATACCATCGGAAGTTAGAATCCAAGGAAAAATGCGTTCTAACAGGTTTTATATAATCGGTATAATATTCAGTTTGTTTTCTATTTGCTAAATCAAAAACATCACTACTTCGAATAATCTTTAATTTTGTTGGCAACATTTTCTCCACGATATCGTCAATATTACAATAATATTCATCATATCTTTTGAGATCTGACTTGTTAAATCCATTCTCAATACAGGTATCCACATTCACTTTGTCATTTGTCAAAGTATAAAAATATATTGAAGCCTTCTCATAAGGAACAAGTTTATCCACATTTGTTAAAAAATTTTTTAATGCAACTAAAATATCCATCTCATAATTCATTTTGAGTATTATTTCGTTTATCCTGTTCCAATCATAGGTTGTCAAATTTGTATACATATATAGGTCCTCTCAAATAGCATTTATTCGCTTATGTAAAAGGGATTAAGGGATTATCTAAAAAAAGTATACTATTTATTTTTAAATTTGGATATGGGCCTTAGGTACAGTTTTTTATTTTATTTTTATTGGTTTTTATTTCATTTCTGTTGATATTGGATAAGAAGTATTTATTGTGTGCAAAAATGTAAAATTTATTTGGTGACATCAGTTAACTAGCTCTTTCAGGGGTAAACTGCCACATTTTTGTTGTTTTAAAGAATTTTTCATGATACAATTTGCAGAGCGTATTTAACTGATAAGAATCACGTAAGTAAGTAAGAAGGTAAGAAAAAACATGAGACTTAAAGTATCTTTTATCGACAACATGATACGAGCTATATTTTTATTTGTATTTTTCAGCCTCGTCGGCTGGATTTATGAGGTTGGGCTCGCATTTCTCTACGGCGATGGCTTTGTAAATCGCGGATTTTTGTTTGGTCCCTATTTGCCAATTTACGGATTTGGGGCATTGATTTTGATTCTCACCCTGCAAGGCGTTATGAAGAATCCCCGATATTGTTGGAAATTGAATATTACGCCGCTTCTTGTATTCGTTTTAATTATGGTTATTGCGACTGCTATCGAATATGCTGCAAGTTACATATTGGAAATGATATTTGATCAGAGATGGTGGGATTACAGTTCCTACCGCATTCAGTTGCATGGTCGTATTTGCCTAAGTGCCAGCGTGCGATTTGGAATCGGCGGTTTGTTCTTTTTATATGTACTGACTCCTTTATTTGATAAAATTATCGATTGGATGTCTGTGAGAACAAGGCAAATTTTCGCAATAATTATTATAGCACTTTTGCTCATTGATCTCATTTTCGTCCTGCAATCCCTTGCGTAACTCGCATGGCACATTTCTCATACATTTGGTATCTTTTTTAGAAGAATCTCTTTCATAATGGTCTCTAAGTCCTCTTCACAATGCATCTTAATTTCGTCCATTGTCTTTCTGTTACTTGATGTTTCATACACAGCGGTGACGCCCATATCATAAATTTCTTTCAACTCCTTTTCCATGCTTCCAACAACAGCAATCACTGGAACGTGTTTAGCCTTTGCCCTCCCACTTACACCCATTACTACTTTACCTGAAAGGCTTTGTCTGTCCAATCTACCCTCACCCGTAAACACATAATCACACTTCGTAAGCAGTGTATCGAAGTCTACTAAATCTAATACTATCTCAATTCCTCTTTTTAACGCTGCCCCTAAAAAAGCATATACGCCGGCGCCCATTGCACCTGCCGCACCTGCACCCTTTAGCTCGCTCACATCAATACCCAAAGACATATGAATTGTATGCGAAAAGCAGCGAAGTTGTTGCTCCAATCGCGCTACTATTTTCTCGTCTGCCCCCTTTTGCGGTGCAAAGATAAGCGCCGCTCCATTTTCCCCATACATGGGGTTATCGATATCACACATAGCGATGATTTCAATCCCCTTCAGTAGTTTTGTAGTCTCAGAAATGTCAATTTGAAACACTTGGGACAAGGTTCCACCTACCGGAATAAAAGGGACACCATATTCATCATAAAATTTCGTGCCCAATGCCGCTGCCATGCCGGCGCCCCCATCATTTGTACAGCTGCCCCCTAATCCCAAAATAATTCTTTTACACCCTTTCATTGCAGCATCATATATCAATTCTCCTACACCATAGGTACTAGCTTTTTCGGGGTCAAGCTTTCCTGCTGCCAGGGGCAGCCCTGCCGCTGCCGCCATTTCTATAATCGCAGTATTATCTTCAGTAATACCATAAAAGCTTTCTATGTTTTCCATGAAAGGTCCTGATGTTTGCAATTTTACCTTTCGTCCGCCAAGTGCCTGTAAAAAACAATCTACAGTGCCTTCCCCGCCATCAGCAACTGGAATTGCAATTACTTCGCAATTCGGAAATACTTGCAGTATGCACTTTTTCATAATTTCGCATACACGCAACGCTGACATTGTACCTTTGAAAGAATCTGGTAAAATGATACATTTCCTCATAACATATACCCCGCAACGAGAAATAGAATTGCACTAATAACGACTGGCACCACTGCAATTGGTATCGAAGTTTTTGCATAGTCAATATTTTGGATCTGTGTCCCTGCGGAGATCAAGGTAACCGCATCTGCATAGAAACAAGTATGGCTCGCAAATACCGTACCGGAGATAATTGCTGCTCCTATTAAATAGATATTGCAATCTAAAGCAATTGCAAGCGGTATGATAATCGGTGCTACAATTGCAATAATGCCCCAGAAGCTTCCGCAAGCAAATGCTAAAAATGCTACGAGTAAGAAAGCAATCATCGGTAACAATTGTGGACTCATAATCGGCTCGACTTTTTCAATGATGTAAGGCGTAAGACCTAATCTGTCATTCGCCGCACCGAGAATAAAGGATGTCAATACAAGACCTGTTACAAAGCTCATACTGGTAAATCCTTTAAAGGCAGTGTCACAAAATTGTGCTACACCCATCAGTTTCTGCGGTAAATACATAACTGCACAAGTAATAATGCAGAATATACCACCCATTAAGATATCTCCATCTGTTACAATTGTCATTATAACAAATATGAGCATAGGAAGGATGAAATTGATTGCCTTTGCCTTAGAAGAGTCCATTTCCGCTTTTAATTCTTCCATAGTACCCTT
>Ga0153947_1000907_pt1 | contig 14326 bp, 9 predicted proteins | sample TSNJ031MetaG_FD_104697 | JGI IMG/M metagenome (GOLD analysis project Ga0153947, IMG submission 104697) | Attine ant fungus gardens microbial communities from New Jersey, USA - TSNJ031 MetaG | ecosystem: Host-associated > Fungi > Mycelium > Unclassified | place: USA: New Jersey, Wharton State... | reverse complement strand
TAAGAATATAGTAAATTCAGATAAAAGTTGTAGTGAAAATTAATTACGAAAGATATTAAAGAAGCAGTATTTTACAAAAGCAAAGAAAAAACATTGTGTGCTCTGGAGGAGATATCAAGAGCAGTTTAATTTGGTAGAGTTTGAGTATAAATGGACTGTTGATGATGGGCAATCGGCGGATACAGAAATTGGAGAAAAGAGTAAATTAAGAGATGCAATATGTCTAAGAGGGGCAGATATAATAGAAGTTGCAAAAGGAAATAGTGATTTAGAAAGGTACTGGTCAATAATGATACTAATTAGAGAACAAGAAATTGTAGAACAATTGCAGCACAATAATTATAAGCTTCTTGGACAGATTAGCATAGATGATAATATGTATAAGAAGCTTGTTGAGAATGCAGTTTGGAAGATAGAACATATTTACATGCAAATGCGTCCAAGGCCAGACTTAGTATTATCTCTTGCATTAGTTCAAGTAGCTGCACGCTGTTATAAGGAGGGAACATTCTGGAGGATTTTTAATGAAGAACTTGGCATTGATATTTCTACAGCAAAGCAGAATTACTTAGGGCAAATCTTTATTAAAACTGTTCGTACATATAATCTTTTTGAATTGAATCGGGAAGAGAATAATACACAGATGTTTGTTGAAAACATTAAGGCACATGCATTTGTAACAAATTATTATATGAGCGGTTTTTATGATTTTGCTTATGCCTATTATGAGAATAACTTATTTCGTCAGATTCCTGATGAGATTATCGATGACTTGGAGGATTTGTCGGTGTTTATGAGCGGAACACTGAAAAGCAATAAGGATGCAATCACTGATGGAAATGAATTGAAAAAGGCTGTCAAGTCATATAAACTATTGAAATCGACTAGAGCAGTATTTACTCAGTGTTCACCCTCTGTGGTTCAAAAGATATTTTATCCTATTCTTGTTATGATAGATTCTTACTTTTATGAGGGTGAAATACCTTCTCTTGCAAAAAACCGGTTTGAACAGGGATTTATTGATTGGTACAAAGAAAATGAGACGAGTAAAGAAATTAACAGTAGCACTAGGGCAGCTGAAAGACGGTTAACAAGTCATAGTCCATTTATACAGGTTGATATAGAGCACGAAACTTTTTACCTGATTGTACCAGCACAGAAGTTCAGAGCAGAGGACTGTGATGGAAGGGCTAGTGTGCTTGTCATAATTAATGAATATATAGAAGAAAAACAATTAGAACTGTACAAGTCATTTGGGATTTATATTTCCGAGCCAGTAAAAATGCCAATTGTTGATATTTTTGATAGGATAGATATAGAGGTAAAGGTAAAGGCATTAACATCAAAGAATTTTCATATTAATAAGAGCCAGTATCGAGTATTTAATGACCAATGGAAGCACATAAATAAATTTTCGAGCGGGCATAATTATATGCTTACAAAGAAGGGGACAACAGTAAGTTGGAAAGAAGAAGATCTAATTGACTCATCTGAAGAGTATAGATTATGGAATTATTACTCTGCCAATATTGGTGAAGAGTCTGTTTGCTATGTAGACAAGCACCCACTTTCCATTATCGGAGAGTTTTCGATAGCGCCAATTTTTGATAATATAATAGAAAAGTTTATCATTTATAAAAATGGAAAAGAGATAATTGCAACCAGAAAGCATCCAGCAGTTTCTTTTGTAGTAGATAATCAGGAAATAGGAGGAACCGCACTCATGATAAATAGTCACACCTATATGCTTTCTTATATTGCAGAGAAGACATGCTATCCGTGGCTAGAAAATAAAAATAAGATTGCGGTTACAATCTTTCTAGAGGATTTGTTATGTCATGCAAAGGGATATTTTAAGATTGACTTAAACGTTCCGGGAAAATCAAATCAGACATTATGTGAATATGTTGCAATGGGGAGATTCAATTGTAGATTTAGTAAACTTCGTTACATGTATGATTTGGAGGCGGAACTGACTGTCACACATGATAATGTGGAATTATCAGGAATATCAGAGGAATGGAAAGTTCTAAATATTGAGAATTCTGTTAGTATAACATATTCTATACCAATTAGACCTTCTCTCTCCAAGGTGAGGTTAGATTTTATTATGGATTCGGTCTTTACCCTGGAAATGCCGATGAATGTTTTTGCTTATGGTTTTTCACTTGCTGATATGCGTATAAAAAAGGAGGATTACATCTGGTATACAGATATAAAGGAGATTTTATATATTAAGTTGCCAAGTGCAACTTGGCTTGGTGTGTATTGGGGAAGAGATAATGACAATATGGCAATTGGAGTGGAACTGTCTCCGGGTTTATTCCGCATAGATATTTCTGATTTTGTTAGAAAAATCCAAAGTGAGTACAAAAAAAGATGGCAGTATCTGAATATTAGCTATATTGATAATAAGAAAAGAAATGTGCCACTACCTGCTATATTGCGGAATATTTTTCTGGAACCATATTTCGAATTAGAGTATTCAGATGGTAAAGCATTTATAGATATAGATATAAAGGGTAATGCGATTCCATATCTTACGGTTAAAAACTTTAAGACTGAAGAAGTGGTGATTAATCATAGAGAAGTTGTAAATGGAAGAAATGAGTTACCAGAATTATCCATGGAAGGATACTATGACTTGTATCCAACAATGGAAGAGGCAGATGACTTCGGATTTGATGTGACAGAGACAGCCTTAAGGATTAAACATGGTGTTGGCTGTATTGATATGGATAATCTAGCGAATTGTAAACTTATTATATACTCTATTGTTTTTAAAGAGGAAGCCTTAAGCCCTGATTATGAACACTGTATTTATCTAACTGAAAAAGAAAACAAGAATACTTATCTGGGTTTCATGAATTGTATGAAACGTCAAAATGGGAAATACGATAAGAATACACTAAAAAAACTAGGTAAAATTAGGCTTATATTATATCAGCTAAACGAGGAGATAAGAGCATCAATGCAATTATATTCTTATAAGGAAAGAGCGTGGATGGATCCTTTTTATGATACAGATAGGAATATCCTATTGAGTCCAGATAATCCATTGCTTGATAAAGTGCAAGACCCATATAGGTTTTTACTGTTGGATTCAGCGTTTGTTGAATATGCATTTGACAGAAATAGACTAAGGAGGACAAGGTAGTATGCTTTTCAGACCATCAGAAAGTTCTAAAAGGATAGCAGATTTCTATAGAAGATATCTACTTACTACTTTTAGTACAAATAATGAAAAATATAATGAACAATTAAAGAAGGCATTGGAAAAAGACAGAGCGATTGCGGATGGTCCCTATCTTAGTATATCTGACCCCTATGAGAAAGGAAGAACCCTAAAAGAGCTGGTAGAGGAGGGATTGGTTTCTAAAGAGATTTTGAAGCTTCACAGCTTTCATCCAGAACGTAGACTATATCGTCATCAGGAAGAGGCGATACGAAAAGCTGTAGCTAAAAAAAACCTAATTGTAACAACAGGTACAGGTTCAGGTAAAACAGAATCCTTCTTAATTCCAGTCATTAATGAGCTTTTAATAGAAAAAAAAGCTGGAACACTAGGACCAGGGGTGCGTACTTTGATTATTTATCCTATGAATGCCTTGGTTAATGATCAGATTAGAAGACTTCGAGAATTATTGGCAGGAATGGAAGGGAATTCGAAGATTACTTTTGGGCGATTTACTGGAGAGACAAAGGAAACCTTCAAAGAGGCAAAGGCAAAGTATGAAGAGATAGAAGATATTTCTAGTTATCCATTATGCGAAAATGAATTAATTAGCCGTGAACAAATGAGAGCAACGCCTCCCAATATTCTGATTACGAATTATGCAATGCTAGAGTATATGTTGCTCCGCCCAGGTGATAACATTATTTTTGGAGAGGAGAATGCCAGCAAATGGCAGTATATAATTTTGGATGAGGCACACTCATATGGTGGAGCGAAAGGGATTGAAGTGGCAACGTTGGTAAAGCGTGTAAAAGCTATGTTAAAACGTGATGATATTCGCTTTATTCTGACCAGTGCCACTTTGGGAGATGAGAAATCCAACAATGAAATTATACGTTTTGGTGAGTCGCTTTGTTCTGCAAGTTTTGATGCATCTAGTATTGTGCGTTCTTATACAGTTGAAACTTTGCCGGAACATGAAGTATCAGAAGTAAATTTTGAACTATATCGAAATCTGGCAACAATGATTCGTGACAATTGTGCCGAATACAGTATTTTGGATACAATAAAAGAATCTTATAAGATTGTAGAGGATAAGAAAGAGCTGGCTGAAATTCTGTTTGATTTGGTGTTACACGATGGATTTTATTATCGTGTGCGTAAAGTGTTGTATGGAAATATAAAAACGGTATATGAAGTTGCTCATCTATTAAATATCAGTATTGATGATCTTACTGATTTTATTGCAGTTGCATCAAATGCACTTCGAAATAATGAGAGACTTTTTGAAGCAAAGTATCACATGTTTCTTCGAGGTATTGAAGGGGTATTTGTTACATTAAACCCATTAAACAAGTTGTTTGTAAAGCGTATGGAAACGTATAAGGAAAAACCATACGATGATTCAGATATTGGGTATAAAGTTTATGAGGTATCTTTTTGCAATAACTGCAATGCATTATATATTACGGGCGAAGAAAACGAAGGATATTTGATTCAAAAATCAAAATTCAATGACAATTATAATCCGGCAGTGTATTTACTTAGTGGTGATTTCGATGACGAAGAATCGGAAGAGGAAGAAAATGTTTATCAAATCTGTGCTAGGTGCGGTGCAATAAAAAGGGCAACATCCGTGAATGGATTACAGTGTGGACATGGTTCGCAATATATTAACAAACTGATCAAAGTAAAGACACGTGGTGAAAAACTACACAGTTGCCCATGTTGCCATAGCGTAAATGGTCAGCGAAGCATTTTACGTCCATATTTCCTTGGCGCGGAGGCTGCAACGGCTGTTATAGCGACAGCTCTATATAATGAGATTCCGGGCGAAGAACATCATATAGAAATAGAGAAATTCGAAGATGATTTCTTTGGTGAAGAAGAACAGGTGGTAGATCACAAGACTGCATTGACAAAACAGTTCTTGGCATTTTCTGATAATCGCCAAACCGCAGCTTTCTTTGCGACCTATCTGCAAAGTACGTATCAGGACAGCCTTATGAAACGTATTGTTAAGGAAATCGTAGATGAGAATCACGATAGGCTTGAAGATGGTATAAACATAGATTATCTTGTATCATTATTGGAGGTCAAATTTCAACAATATCGCATGTTCCCAAAACAGAGTGATGATGTGATTAGAAAGGAAGCATGGATTTATGCTCTTAAGGAAATATCAAATTTCAAAGCTAAAAATTCTCTAATGAAAACAGGTATAATGATGTTCGATGTAGATTTCAATGTCCCGGCACCAAAAGGACTTGATTTAACTGCAGAAGAGGCAACAATGCTTTTTAAGTCGCTGTGTAAATCAATGATGAAAGAGGCGGCTTTGAGTTTAGGGGGGCAGTTTACTAGAGCGGATGTAGAACGATTTACGGTGACAGGTTTTCAAAAGGGATATGATAGAACTTCAGCTGGCTTGTCCTATGTTGAAGGCTGGAGTCCGGAGATCGGAAAAACTAATAAAAGATTGAAATACGTTACGAAAATATTAGGTGGAGATGAGAACAAGGCAAGGAATCTATTAGGAAGTATCTGGTCGTACATGACCCGAAATGAGTATGTAAGTCTACAGTCTTTCAAAAGAAGAGAAGCATATGTGCTCAATACATCAAAGATAAAGGCCAAGGCGGTAAAGACACTGTTTATGTGTTCAGAGTGTAAGAGTATCACACCATATAATATCAAAGATGTTTGTGATAATCCTAAATGTGGTGGACATTTGGAAGAATATGATTATATGGCAACATTAAAGGATAGTCACTACTATAATTTGTACACTAATCTGGAAATTACACCTATGACGGTGCATGAACATACTGCACAGTTGTCCAGTGATAGAGCATACAAATATCAGAAAGAATTTAAAGAGAAGAAGATAAATGTATTAAGCTGCTCTACTACATTTGAAATGGGGGTAGACGTTGGTTCTTTGGAAACAGTATTTATGAGAAATATGCCACCATCACCAGCAAACTATGCACAGAGAGCTGGTCGCGCAGGGCGTAGCTTGAAGTCAGCTGCATACGCTATTACGTTTTGCCTGAATAGCTCACATGATTTAAACTATTATAAAAATCCTGAAACAATGATTAAGGGTACAATTACTCCGCCACTCTTCAATGTTAGTAACGATAAGATTGTTTTGAGACATATTTTTGCATCAGCATTTTCGCATTTCTGGAAATTGTATCCGGAACTTTATAAAGAAACTATCGGAGAATTTATGGAGCAAGATGGATTTACTCGAATCCATGATTATCTGAAATTGCATCCGGAGAAGCTAAAGAATTATTTGCTCAAGGTGGTTCCGATGGATTTACAAAAATCATTTGGCATTAATAATTTCGTTTGGGTTTCATTACTTCTCAATGAAGATGAAAAGGAGAAGGGATACTGCAATATTGTAGTAGATAAATATCAAGATGATGTAAGGGCACTTGAAAAGGCAAAGATAGAATTGATAGAAGAAAACAAAGGTGGTGTTGATAGAGTCATACGTTCCATTAAGACGATGCAGGATCAGAGAATCATTGAGTTTTTATCCAAGAATAATCTAATTCCCAAATACGGATTTCCGGTTGATACAGTAGAGCTGCAAGGTACAAGTCTTAGCGGCTACAATAGCACGCTTCGATTGAATCGTGATCTACTTTCTGCAATCTCAGAGTATGCACCGGAATCAGAGATTGTGGCTGATGGTAATTTGATTAGAAGTCGATATGTTAGAAAGTTGCCTGGTTATGAATGGCCCAAATATAATTATGCGAAATGCTCAAATTGCCTAACATTAAACAGAACGCTTTCAATAAATCGCATCAGAGAATGTCGTCAATGCGGAAAGGTACTGAATGGAAGAGGATATCAGTACATTATTCCCAAATTTGGCTTCCAGATGGACACTGAAGAACCAAAGCCAGTGGGAATGAATAAACCGGAACGGACTTATAAAGGGTCTATATCGTATATTGGTGATGAAAATAAAATCGAATATCATGAGTATAAGGTGTGTGGACATTCAATTTTGCTTGGCAATAGCAGAATGGATTTACTTGCAGTATTAAATGAATCTCCATTTTATATTTGTGAGACTTGCGGTTATGGTAGATTGGTTGAAAAATCTACGGGTAAGACAATCGAATATACTCATAAGAATGCTAATGGATATCCATGTGTATCAGATCGGTTAGTATCATATGCATTAGGACATGAGCTGCAAACAGATGTTGTGTTAATGAAGTTTATAGATCTTGAGGTATCCAAGCAGGATGAGGCATGGACAATTCTCTATTCAATGTTAGAAGGGTTAAGCCGGAACATGAGTATTGATCGCAATGAGCTATCAGGTTGCTTACAATGGTATCGTGAAAATGAAAATGTCAATGGTAATTTTGGGTTTGTACTATTTGATAATACGCCAGGAGGTGCTGGTTATGTACGTCAGTTGACGGATCCTACGATTCTGGCAAGTATGCTAAAAGAAGGGTTTATGGTAGTAAGTGATTGTGATTGTGGTGGTGAGGCAGCAGATACGGCTTGCTATAGTTGTTTATGCAATTACTATAATCAGAAACAGCATGATATTATGAAACGAAAATATGCAATAGATTTTTATCTTCAGTTTGCAAATACATATAACGAAGAATGGGCATCTATAAGAAATGAAGAAATTTATGTTCGACCAGTGGTGGAAAGCGTAGAAAATGAAGCTGTTAATGAAGTTGCAGCAACATTAGAGATAACTGTTGTAAAAGAACACTTCCAATTGCTTTTCGGTGATGATGGTCAAAATCAGAAAACGGAATCTACTGATGAAATATGGGATAATCTGCTGGAAGATTGTTGCACCACCAGTGAACAACAGATTATCATAGCAATTAAGAAGCAAAATGTTGAACATATATTGAAACCATTTTATCGGCAGAGCGTTAAAATTATTGAAACAGAAGAAAAAATATATCCGGATTTGATTTGGAAAGACAAAAAGATAATGCTGTTTTTGGACGAGAACAAAGACTCTTATGAGATTGCTAAGAAAACAGGATGGTATTGCTACTGTACTGCAGAACCATTTGATGTTGAGGGATTTTTAGGAAGAATCAAGGTGTGAACTATGGCGATCATGATACCAGATAAACCGAAAGAATTCGAGGCAAATAGTCACGAAGATTTAATGTTTGAAGCTCTGGCAACATTACCAGATTCCTACTATGTTTTTCATTCGTTTTCTATCGTAAAGGTCGTAGATTCTGTAGTATATGAAAGTGAAACGGACTTTGTTATATTCCATCCACAAAAGGGCTTACTGTGCTTGGAAGCGAAAGCTGGACAGGTGAAATATGAGGCAGGCGTCTGGAAGTACGGTAGTGGCAAGATTATGAGCCATGATGGACCGTTTAATCAGGCAGCGATGAATAAATGGAAATTAAGCAAGTACATGAAAGAAAATAACATGGAGTACTTGCTGGAACGCTGCAAGTTAATGCATGCAGTATGGTTCCCGTCTGTTTCAAAGTCGAGATTTGTTGGGGTAAGGTTACCAGCGGAAGCAGATATGAAACTCTTACTGACAAGTGACTCGTTTACTCACTTGACGGAGGATATCGAAGCTGTCTTTACAGTGCGGTTGCCAAATCACAATGAGAATAATTTGTCGAATAAAGATGTTCAAGTATTACTGAATAGAGTGCTTGCACCAAGTTTTGAGTTGGTTTCAATTGCTCAGATGAAGGCTGACCACTACAGAGTGGTATTCAAACAGATGCTGAAAGAGCAAGTTTCTCTGCTGAATTATCTGGAAGAACAAAATACTGCGATAATTAATGGTCTTGCAGGAACTGGAAAAACTGTAATGGCACTGGAGAAGGCAAAGCGCAATGCGGACAACGGTGAGAAAGTGTTATTTCTCTGTTATAATGTGCACTTGAAAAACTATATTCAGACCTCATATGCACATAGTAATATTGCCTATTATACAATTGACGGATTTGCGTGCATGTTGTGTGATACTCAGATGGCAGATTATGAACGTCTTCAGGAAACCCTAGAAGAAATGTATTTGGAGGGAAGTTTCCCCTATCAGCATGTTATCATTGATGAAGGACAGGATTTTGGAAAGCAGCAGATGGAAGAAGTGGAACTTATTAGTTTATTGAAGTCTAATGTTTTAGATGATGTGAGCAAGAACGGTACGTTCTATCTGTTTTATGATAAGAACCAGATGGTGCAGTCCGATAAGGTGCCGGACTATATAAGTGATGCAGATTGTAAATTAACGCTTTACAGGAATTGCCGCAATACTGAGAACATAGCGGTTACATCTATGAGGCTGCTTGGAACTATAAAGAAGCCTAAATTGTTTGAGGGAGCAGTTCTTGGCGATTTGTCAGAAATGTATTTTGCAAATGGATTGAGTAATGCAATCAGTGTGCTTAATGGACTTATTGAAGAAAACTGGGAATTGGGATATCATAATATTACAATTTTGACATGTAAGACCGAGGTGTCTAGTGTAATAACGAATGAATGTTCAGATGGGCGTTATCTTTACAAAGGTAAGAAGATACCATTTTCCACCTGCAGAAAGTTTAAGGGCCTAGAGTCAGATGTGATTATTATGGTAGATATGGATTATGGAATATTTTCTGCAAACGGAGATCAGTTAATGTACGTAGGCTCATCCAGAGCAAGATACCGTCTCGCATGTATCCTAGGAATGACAGAAGAACAATGTGCAAGTATTCTTGATTCCACTGGAGCGAGGAAGACAAGGAATATTAGAAAAGCATTAGCTACAGCGTACAACGCAAAGTATATGGAAATGCAATAATTACTGGCAGATATTCTGTGCCAACATGGGTTGTATTATCAAAACTCGACAGATCGATGGTAAATTTGAATTTCCCATTATGTTTATTTAGATATTTACGTTAGATAACTACCAACTGCATGAATAAATACACGGTTGGTAAAGCTACCACTGGTTTTGGTAAGTACTTATTAGATCGCTATGGTGCTGCCCTGGATGGCTTTACAAATATTACGGTAGTACTGGAACAGGAGTTTCTGGATGGAAGCTACACCCACTAATCAGGACGGTGACCGTGTGGGGTGGGCATCAGAACCGCAGCCGGGGAGAGCAGGCGGCTCACTGGTGGCCAGATCAGTGTATTTCTATTGGTGGACATGATCTTGGACATAAGGATTTATCTACTGTCAGGGGGATGCTGTAGTAAGAGCGGTGTTTTTAGCGATAAGAAACATGGTTGAAACGGAGTTTTTATACTTTATTTTAAAGAAGGAGGAATTTTTATGGACAAATTGATTAAGATACTGGCTCCTTTCGGTGTTATGGGAATAGTTTTCATAGTAGCACTTACTTCAGCAATGGCAGCCGGGCTTGCGGGAGCAGCCGCATTTACCGCAGCAATGGCAGCCCTCGGTCCTGGGGGTATGATAGGGGGAGTGCTATCTCTTGGAGTTGTTGGAATTGTTGCCAGTTTAGCAGTGGATTTTGGCTATGACGCTATTGTTAATGCAATTGTGAAAGAACAAATGAAAACTAAGTCCAAAGAAAAAATTTGGAGTGAAATTTCAAAGAAAAAATTTGTTTCTAAAGATTTAAAATTAAAAATCAAAGATTGCATTGACAGGGCATAAGCATATCAAATGCCGAAGATTCAAAATCAATAACAATGATTTTGAACCGCATAATAAGCGCAATGCAATCACAACTTAAAATAGTCATACGGATGGAATGCTTGCCCTCGCTCAATCTGTGCGTTTGCCTTTATAGTTGATAAATAAGAAAATAAGTAAAGGTAGACCAGATTTAGCTATCACTCAATTGTATAATGAAAGTACCCCAAATTGCAGACCAAATTAATTTTGCAAATCCATGTAAAATGGAAATAAAATTACCCATTGAAAAAAAGAACTGAATACAACATCATAAAATAACAATACTAGACGAATAATTAACTTTTAAGAATATATCTTGTTGACGAAAGACATTAAAGAGTGATAATGAAATTTCCATCGAGATTTTTGCTCATACTCTAAACTGCAAATGTCCAAAATGTGGAGCAGTTTCTGAACATAAGCATGGAACATATGAAAGAAAGGTTCAAGACTTGCCTATTCTTGGGAAATCCACTTGGCTTTCCGTAAATGCATATGAGTACCAATGTGATAACCCAAGCTGTAATGTAACTACATTTGTTGAGAATTTAAATGGATTTTTAAGCTATTATAGTCGCATGATTGATCGTTGTACAGATTTCATGTGTGCATTGGCAATGGAGACCAGTTGTGAAGGGAGTGTCCGGATATGTCGTGCTATGAATCTTCAAACCAGTAGTGACAGTGTTATCCGATTATTGACAAAACGATATACTCTCCAGTCAGTAACAGAGTGCGGTACGATCATTGGTGTGGATTGTTTTGCTTTTAAAAAGAGACATACTTACGGTACAATCATCGTCGACGAAGTCACTCATAAGCCAATCGCAATCCTTGACGGACGCGATGGTAAAACTTTGAAAGAATGCTGAAAAAAAAACAAACATGTTCGGGCAGCAACCAGAGACCGTGCAAGCGCATACGCGTCTGCGATACGTGAAATTCTACCCGATGCAATGCAGATTGCCGATCACTTTCATCTTCACCAGAACCTTTTAGAGGCAGTTAAGAATACAGTCAATTCCGTTCTTCCTGTTGATATCAGAATACCATCGAATTGCGATAGCAGTGAACCCACAACTTCCCCGGACAGTGAAGAGGGCGGTAAAAAAATGTCATACGCTGTGGATAACTTTACAGAATATGATGAAAAAAGTGTACAACTATACAATGCAATCCGGGAATACAATTCAGCGGGATATAGTAACCGCCAGATTTCCAAGATGCTACATTGCAGCAGAAATACTGTAACAAAATATCTTAACGGTGATTATGAAGATTTATGTCGCAAAGATTTCCGCAGTGGTATGGATAACTTTTATGATTACATTATAAAGTCACTTATTGCCGGAATTAGCCGAAAGGATGTATAGGGGGTGGTCATAAACCCTCTAAGTATAATATAGGAGTGTTTGTTTTTCGATGTTTTTTCGAGGTAGATTTTTATATCTATAGGGGTTTATGACCACACCCTATACCGAAATCTAATAGTCAAGGGATACAAAGGAAAGCAAACTGCCGCTTATGATTATATGAATAAAATTATCGAGCGGTTCAACATTGACATTGCCGTCTATAAAAGTTCATCACCAGAAGCTATCCCCAAAAAGAAGGAGCTTGAAAAATATGACCGCCAATGAATATAAGGAAAACGAGATAAAACTAATTGAAATCAAGAATTCTTTACTTGATATGTTACTTGATTCGAAAATTGATTTTATAGTTAATGGGGATCAAAAGTACTGCCTGAATAACACGATAAATGTATGTATTGTTGGCATCGTTTCTGAAGCATTGATGCTTGCAACCAAACAGTTTTGTGGTATTTCAAATGGATCCGCATGCACATCAGAGAATTATTCACCCAGCTATGTTCTAACTGCAATGGGATTGCCTAAGGATAGGATTGAAAGCTCTATTAGGATTAGCTGGGGATCTGAAACAGACATTGATGACATTAAAGAAAACTTTTTGAACTTATTAAACGTGGTAAAAGCCATGGTGCAGTAAAGGGATTTTTGGAGGGTACATGGAACTTGAACTAATATCAGATGTGATTTATACAAATAAACTTGATACAGTAAAGTTTGCCAAAATGCTGGATGATCCATCTCAATGTTACAAGTTCTATTGGATGGAAGCAGTAGTGAACCTTGCAGCAACATCAGAAGAGGATTTTACGTTTGAACAAATTATAGACGAAATGATCTGTGAGGCTTGGTATTCTGTCACACAATATCATCTTAAACTTGGACCTACTATCAAAGGAAATACAGAAAACTTTCTTGAACATGCGGTTAAAACCATACAAAGCTGTTCTCAATTATCTCATGGAGCAACAAAGGAGGAAATATTACTGGCTATTAGAGATTGTAATAAGCAGATCAAAGAAGATAAAACCAATCTAACAAATTATGTGCCGTATAGATTACTGTCCTCATTTTTGGATAAGGAAGGTATGTCGCTGCTTGAAAGAAGAGCTTATAAAAGATTGATTATATATATGGAAGAATTGAACAAGAGACAGAATATTTTCTATACAGTTATTGATGGTAGGGGACTGCAAAAGAAAGTGCATATTGACTCATGCTGGAGGTTATTACTTAGAGATAATTATCCTGTTATTACCAGCTGGATTCAACTAAATAAAATACGGTTTTTGCAAGATAGAAATCCTGGTGTGCCAGGTATTATATATAAGCTCGCTTCAGAAAATGATTGCATTCGCAGATTGGGGCATGCGAGAGATCTATGGAGAGCAACTGTAGAGGTTTGTGGGAAACCGATTTATGACATATACACTGAGGATAATTTAGATATACATAAGTTTGACCTCGATCATTTTGTGCCAAGATCATATATAGCAAATGATGAATTATGGAATTTGACCCCTATGGATAAAAATTTAAATTCCAGTAAAAATAACCGACTTCCAAGTTGGGGAGATTATTTTGAGGGGTTTTCAAAGAATCTGTTTTTCTTATACAGTTGCATTTTTTCCTATGATGAGATTCGAACGAAATTTGAAGCTTGCAGAAAGGACAATTTAAATGCAATTTGGGCAACAGAAACTCTTTTTATTGCGGGCAATACAGATGAACAATTTAGAAATATACTAAGTCATAACCTGAAACCGGTATATGAAACAGCACAGTTACAAGGATATGATATATGGCGTCGGGGTTTGTATACACCGGCCACTTAGAACCAAGTGCACGGTCATTCAGAGCCACTAATCCGGCATGATAGAGCCACCGTTTCGGACGGTTGAGCCATCCGAATTAGTGCTGATTTTGCTTTTTGTAGAGTACTTATCTGGATTGGTTTTGTCAAGGGTGTAAAGCACTGCTAGCGCAGCAAGCCCTTGACAAAACCAATCCAGATAAGTGATTCGTAGTCAAGCAAAATTAAGCTGGCTCATGCCGCCGAAACGGTGGCTCACTTACAGCGGAGAAGTGGCTC
>Ga0153947_1000904_pt1 | contig 14345 bp, 14 predicted proteins | sample TSNJ031MetaG_FD_104697 | JGI IMG/M metagenome (GOLD analysis project Ga0153947, IMG submission 104697) | Attine ant fungus gardens microbial communities from New Jersey, USA - TSNJ031 MetaG | ecosystem: Host-associated > Fungi > Mycelium > Unclassified | place: USA: New Jersey, Wharton State... | reverse complement strand
GCTGCGGGAATACCACGACAAGACCGTCATTAAGCGGGATCCCGCCGGGGACAATTACAAGCCGTCCCGGAAGCGGGGCATCCCCACCGCATCCTCCACCACCATCGGCGTGGGGGCGGCGCCGGAGCGGGGCGAGGCGGTGAAGATAGGGGATACCGTCAGCCACAAGGTGTTTGGCAGCGGCAAGGTGCTCTCCGCCCGTGCCATGGGCAATGATACCCTGGTGGAAATCGATTTTGGAGGCAAGGGAGTCAAAAAGGTAATGGCAAACTTCGCCCGGCTGACCAAAATATAATAATGCTCACCAAAAAGCCCTGTCTTTCATAAAATGTATTGAGTATGGCAAACTCAGTATTATTTTAGGAGGATTAGTATGGCAGAGAACAACATGGCCTCCGCTTTTGACGCGGCAGGCAGCGCCAACCACTTTAAAGAAGCCGTATGCATCGAAGCCGGAAGAATATTCGACTCGTGCAGTGATAAAGATTGCCTTGAGGACTTACAGGTATTCTTTACGGCGGAGGATCAAAACGTTATAAACGCCAGCACCATAATCAAATGCAAGTCAACCGAGGTAATGGACGTGTACTTAACTGTAGAACCGGTTCCCTATAACAGGGGCTTCTATACAGTGGATATTTCATTCTATTTCCGTATATGCTTCTGCGCCTATACCTCGCCCGTATCCCCCCCCACCGTGGTAACGGGCCTTGCCTGCTACTGCAAAAAGGTCATCCTGTTTGGCAGTGAGGGCAGAGTCCGAACCTTTACCTCCGACCGCCAGTGCTGTATGGCAAACCAGGGCAACCTGCCCGTCGCCACCCTGAAGGCGGTGGATCCCGTTACGCTGGGCTGCCGTATTGTTGAAGCGGCCCCCTTCATCAGCGAGCCATTAGGCGTGGTGCCGCCGGAAATTTCCGCCCTCTTTGACGGCGAGCTGGCGATACAGCCCGATGGCAGTAAGATCGCACTGGTTACCCTGGGCCTGTTCACCATTGTCACCCTGGGGCGGGATATGCAGATGATGGTGCCGGCTTACGACTACTGCATCCCGGAGAAGGACTGCGTATCCGCCATTAACACCGATGATCCCTGCGAGGTGTTCAAGCGGATCAAATTCCCGGTGGAGGAATTCTTTCCCGATGACCTGTCGGTTGTGGGAGGCCCCAGCGAAGACTAGCCCCACGGCAGAGCAGAGAAAAAACCAAGGGCTGCCGGAGAGATCCGGCGGCCCGCCGCTTGCATCCGGGGCGGACAAGCGTGGGATGAAGATTACACAACCCTGTGAAAAGGAGAAGCGAATCCATGGCGAAGATTACATTGCTTACCCACACCGGCGAACCGGAAAAAATGATTGCCGCGGCAGCCAAGCTGTGCTACAGCGCCGCCTCGGTGGACGACCTGCTGGACGGCCTGGACAGCGAAAAGGCCTCCGCGTTTGTGGAGATGCTGGCGGAGATCGGCCACGAAAGCCCCATAGAGCACTGTAGCTTTACCTTTGCGGTGGAGGGGGTATCCCGGGCGCTGCTCGCCCAGCTCACCCGGCACCGCATTGCGTCCTATTCGGTGCAGAGCCAGCGGTATGTGGAGGAAAAAACCTTCTCCTATGTGGTGCCGCCGGAGATCGAAGGCTCCCCCGAGGCTATGGCGGTTTTCCGGAAGGCCATGGAGGAGGCGGGGGAATATTACCGGCAGATCACCGATATCCTGCGGGACAAGCACCAAAAAAACCTGACGGACGCCGGAGAACCGGAGAAGGCAGCCGGACGGAAGGCGGTTAAAATGGCTATAGAGGACGCGCGTTTTGTCCTGCCAAACGCCTGTGAAACCAAGCTGATGGTTACCATGAACGCGAGGAGCCTGCTGAATTTCTTCCGGCACCGGTGCTGCAACCGGGCCCAGTGGGAAATCCGGGAGGTGGCCACCGAAATGCTGCGGATGGTGCGACGGGTGGCGCCCACGCTGTTTGCAAGCGCGGGCCCTCCCTGTGTGGGGGGCCCCTGCCCGGAGGGAAAGATGAGCTGCGGCAAAATGCAGGCGGTGCGGGAGCGCTTTGCCCATCTGGACGGCTTGCCGGGGGAGGAAGCCTGATGGAAAAGGGAAAGCTCATTGTCATTGAAGGGCTGGACGGCTCGGGCAAAGCCACCCAGACGGCGGCGCTGCTCCGCTGGATGCAGGCCCGGGGAGAAAAGGCGGTTCAGATAACCTTTCCCGACTACGAAAGCGATTCCTCCGCCCTGGTGCGGATGTATCTGGCGGGGGAGGTGGGCGGCGTAACGGAGGTCAACCCCTACGCGGCCTCCAGCTTTTACGCCGCCGACCGGTATATCAGCTACCAAAAAAAATGGAAAAAGCAGTACCTGTCGGGGTATACTATTCTTTCCGACCGTTACACCACCTCCAACGCGGCCCATCAGATGTCCAAGCTGCCCCCCGGGGAATGGGACGGCTATCTTGCGTGGCTGGAGGATTATGAGTATACCCGTCTCTGCCTGCCCCGACCCGACCGGGTGGTGTATCTGGACATGCACCCGGATACCTCCCGCAGGCTGCTGCAAGAGCGCAGCGCCCGGCTGGGGGAGCCCATGGATATCCACGAGCAAAATCTGAGCTACCTTCTTGGATGCAGGAGGGCCGCCCTGTTCGCGGCGGAAAAGCTTGGATGGAATGTGGTGTCCTGCTGTGACGGCGGGGAGCCCCGCCCGGTGGAGGCGGTCAACCGGGACATCAGGCGTATTTTGGGGGACAGCGTATAAAGGGGCTGCCCCTCCGGATACCCGAAGCCTGTAAGAGGGGCAGTGGACTCAAAAAGAAAGGGATTGTGACATCTATGCCAGAGTTTCAGGAAATCACGCTGGGAGACAGACAGTGGATGCAGCCGCTGTTTGACATGTCCGGCTACCAGTCTGAGGAGTATTCCTTCGGTTTCAGTTACATTTGGGCGGAGGCGCTGGGTTACCGGGCGGCCCGGATGGGGGACTACCTGCTTATCAAATCCGTGGGGAACCGCCACTCCTACCTCTACCCGCCGGGGAGCGGGGATATCGCCCCGGTGATTGAGGCTTTGATTGAGGACGCGGAGAAAAACGGCAATGAGTTTATATTTCACGTGGTGCTGGCGGAGCAGATGAAGCAGCTGGAAACCCTGTTTCCAGGCCGTTTTGTTTTCAGCCCCCTCACCGATTACTTCGACTATGTGTACGACGCCCAAAGCCTTATTACCCTCTCGGGAAAAAAGCTCCACTCCAAGAGGAACCACATCAACCGCTTTAAGCAGGAGAACCCCGGGTGGGCCTACGAGCCCATCACTCCCGGAAATATGCCGGAGATCATGGCCATGAGCGAGGAGTGGCGGCAGCTCCATGAGGACACCACCACCATAACCGGGCAGCAGGAGGCCGCCGTAGTCAGCCGGGCGCTGACGGATTTTTTTGCCCTGGGCATGGATGGCGGCGCCATCCGCGCCGGTGGCCGGATTGTGGCCTTCTCCGTCGGGGAGCGGCTTAACGCCGACACCTATCTTGTGCATATCGAAAAGGCGTTCAGCGATATTCAGGGGGCATACGCGGCCATTAACCAGGAATTTGCCGCCCACAACTGCGAGGGCTATCTATATATCAACCGGGAGGACGACTCGGGACAGCCGGGGCTGCGGAAGGCCAAGCTATCCTACCGCCCGGTCTTTCAGGTGGAGAAATACGCCGCCCGCCTGAAATGGACGGTGAAGGCGTGATCTCCCGGGCCACCGCCGCAATGGTTCCCTCCCTGAAACGGATATGGCGGGAGTGCTTCGGGGACGAGGGGCGCTATATTGACTTCCTTTTTGACGCCATCGCACGGCCCGAGGATATTCTGGCGGCCCTGGACGGCGGGGGCGTTCCCCAGGCTATGCTCTGTGTCCGCAAGGCGGAGCTGACCGCGCCGGCCTCGGAACCGGCGGTCTGCGCCTATATTTACGGTGTGGCAACCCTGCCCCGGTTCCAGGGGCGGGGCCTGAGCACACTGCTTCTGGAGGAGGCCCACCGGCGGCTGGCGGCGGAGGGGGTGGCGGCTTCGGTGCTGGTTCCCGCCAGTGAAAGCCTTCACACATTTTACTCGAAGCGGGGTTACGAAGCGGCCTTCCCCCTGCGCAGGGCGGCGGTAACGCCCCGAGCCCTGCCCGCCCGGCCCCTTCCCTGCGTCCTGGAGGCCGGGGAGCTGGGGCAGCTGGAGGAGCTGCGCCGTGCCTCGTTCGGGGACAGCGGCCTGTTTGTCCGTTGGGATCGGGAATACCTGGACGCCATCGGGGCGGAGTGCGGCCTGTCCGGCGGGGAGGTACTCCGGTTTTCCTGCGGCGGGGAGAGGGGCTACGCGGTCTGCTACGGCAGGGGGAAGCGGATGGCCGTCAAGGAGATCACCGCGTCCGGCCGGGTGCTGGACAGCGTGCTGGCAGCGCTCCACAGCCGGTTTGGCAGGGAGGAATATCTGGTATACCTTCGGGCCGACCGGGGAGAGAATTTTTCCAAAACGACCTTGCCATTTGGAGTAATTCGGTGGTATGATAGAGGGGCGAAGGAAAGACTGACGGCCACAGCTGCCGCGCCTGCCTATTTGGCCCATGCGCTGGACTAAAACAAGGGGGATCAAAAATATGATTTATGTATTTTTTGCCGATGGTTTTGAGGAAATAGAGGGACTGGCGGCGGTGGATATACTCCGCCGCGCCGAGCTGGAGGTTCAGACGGTGGGCGTGGGAGGCAAGGTTGTCACCGCCCTCCACGGCGTGCCCGTCACCTGCGACATCACCGACGCCGAGGCGCGCAGGGAGGGGCTGGAGATGATTGTCCTGCCCGGCGGGGGCCCCGGCACCCGAAACCTGGAGGCTTCGCCGGTGGTGCAGGGCTATCTTGATTACGCGGTGGAAAACGGCTTATGGGTTGCCGCCATCTGTGCCGCGCCCACGATCCTGGGGAACAAGGGGCTGCTGAAGGGCAAGCGCGCCACCTGCTACCCCACCCTCAGCGCCAAGCTGGAGGGAGCTGCCTTTACCGGTGAAAGGGTGGAGCAGGACGGCAGGATAATTACCGGTAAGGGCCCGGGCGCGTCCATCCCCTTTGCCCTCAGGCTGGTGGAGGCATTGCTGGGCAAGGAGAAGGCGGACGCCGTGCAGGCTGCCTTGCAATGAAGAAGCGCTTTGACGTACGTGTCTATAAAAAGAATTTAAGGGTGCGCTACGCCCGGCTGCGCCTGGAGATGGACGGGGCGGACAAGCAGCGGAAGGATGCGTCCATCCGGGAGCATATCCTGAAAATGCCCGAGTATCAAAAGGCGAAAACCCTGCTTTCCTTTGTATCCCTGGAGAATGAGGTGGACACCCATTCCCTGATCCGCACCGCGCTGGAGCAGGGGAAACGGGTAGCGGTGCCCTGCTGTATGAAGGGTACCCGGGTGATCTATTTCTTCCTTATCACTTCCCTGGAACAGCTTGTCCCCGGAAGCTTCGGCGTGCTGGAGCCCACTCCCAGGGAGCAGGACTGGCTGCGGGATTTCAGCGACTCCATCTGCATTTTACCCGGTTTTACCTTTGACCACTCCGGCTACCGCCTGGGGTACGGCGGCGGTTATTACGACCGGTTCCTTTCGTGCTTCTATGAGGGAGGGACTACGGTGGGGGTCTGCTACAGTAATTTTGTCCGCCGCAGCCTTGTCCACAGCAGGTACGACGTGCCCTGTAAGTTTCTGGTAACCGACCGGGGCGTTCGGAAAATCCACCCTGGGGCCGCCACAGGTCAAGTGAAATGATAAAAACCGGCCTGAAAAGCGGGAAGCCCCCGCAAACGCGGGAGCTTCCCAGTGGGCTGGATGTATGCCTGTTGTCGGTTAGTTGCAGCAGCAGCAAATGAGGATAATGAGAATGATGATGATGCAGCAGCAATCGCCGCCGAAGAAACCACCGCCGCAGTTGTTACGGCAGTCGTTGTTGCAAGAATCGTTGCATCCACAATTTCTAAACATTTAATGTCACTCCTTTTTTTAGGTTGCTACATACTATGTGCCGCGAAAGCCGGTTGACACCTCCGCCCGTTCCCACTCTAGGGAGGGAAGGGAGGGAAACCGGGGTTTCCTCTGAAAAACCCGGCTGAAAAGAGCGTAAAAACAGCCGACACGGAATATAAACCATTTTTTAAGGAGCCGAATCTATGCAATATCAGAACCCACAGAACCCCCGGGACAGTTACCGGCCGGCACAGGAATCCTCCGGGATGCCCCGGCGGCCCGCGCCCTCAAATTACAGGGGGGGGCGTCCCCCTCAGGGGGGAGGCGGTTCCGGCGGGCAAGGCCAGCCGCCCAGGCGGGAGCCGCCGCAAAAGGCCGGAAACCGTTGGTTCCGCGCCCTCTTTCTGGTGTTGGCCACCATTGGACTCTGTGTGTTTTTGGCGTTTTTCATCATCAGCACCGCCAACGACCTTTTCGGGCTGAATCAGGAGGATCGAACCATTGAGATTACGGTGCCCAAGGGCGCCGACAACGGCGATGTGGCCCAGCTGCTCAAGGAAGCGGGGATTGTGGAAAATTCCTTTGTCTTCCGGGTGTACGCCGGCCTAAAGACCAAGGAGAGGCCCTTCCTGCCGGGCACCTATGTGTTCAATTCCAACCTGGGCTATGACGAAATCATTGTCGCCCTCAAAAGCGGCGACTACGAAAAGATAGAAAAGCGCATTACCTTTATCGAGGGCTGGACCCTGATGGACATCGCCAAAAAGCTGGAGGAGGAGGAGGTCTGTGACGCGGATGAGTTGATAGCCTATCTGCAAACCGCCGACTACGACTATGAATTTTTCAACGCAATCCCCGACGAGCCGCTGCGGTACCACCGGCTGGAGGGATACCTGTTCCCCGACACCTATGAGTTTTATGTGGGAGAGAGCGTGCAGGACGTTTCCCGGAAATTCCTCCGCAACTTCAACAACAAGATGACCGAGGAGGTGCGGGGCCAGATGCTGGAGGTCAACCTGTCGGTGGATGAAGCGGTTATCCTGGCCTCCATTATTCAGAAGGAGGCGGCGGCTGCCGAGGATATGGCGCTGGTATCCTCCGTGTTCCACAACCGGATGGCTCTCTCCCAAACCTATCCCAGGCTGCAATCCGACGTGACCATCCTTTATGTGGAAAGTGATATCAAGCCCTATTTGGATACCGCCGACCAGGAGATGTATGACGCCTATAACACCTATGTGCGGGAAGCCTTGCCCGTGGGCGCCATCTGCAACCCGGGGATGGACGCCATTGAGGCGGCCCTGAACCCGGCGGAAAGCGAGTTTTACTACTTTGTTACCGATAAGGACGGAAAATTCTACTACGCGGCCACTGCGGAGGAGCATTACCGCAATGTGGCAAAAGCCAAGGCGGTGGGCGGCGAGGCCCACGGCGTGGACACCCAATAGCCGGGTGGGGAAGCGGTGGCGAGGGGAACCCCCCTTGCCACCGCTTCCTTGAGGGAGGAGGAAAAAGAATGACAATACCGGAGCTGTTGTCTCCGGCGGGGGATATGGAGTGCCTGCAAGCTGCGGTGCTGTATGGCGCAAACGCCGTGTATTTGGGGGCAAAGGAGATGGGCATGAGGGCCTCCCCAAAAAACTTTGACAGTGCCCAGCTGGAGGAGGCGGTGGGCTATTGCCATGGGCGGGGCGTCAAGGTTTACCTTACCTGCAACACGCTGCCCTCCAATGAGGAGGCGGACAGGCTTCCCGGGTTTATCCGCCGGGTGGCGGCCGCCGGGGTGGACGCCCTCATTGTGGCGGATATCGGGACGCTGATGCTGGCGCGGCGGGAGGCCCCGGGGCTGGAGCTGCATATTTCCACCCAATGCGGCGTGGTCAATTACCGCACTGCAACCGAGCTCTATCATCTGGGTGCCTCCCGGGTGGTTCTGGCCCGGGAGCTTCCCCTGGAGGAGATCAGGATTATCCGGGATAAAACGCCTCCCGGCTTGGGGATTGAGGCGTTTGTCCACGGGGCCATGTGCATGTCCTTTTCCGGGCGCTGCCTCATCTCCCAGTACCTGACGGGCCGGGACGCTAACCGGGGCGAATGCGCCCAGCCCTGCCGCTGGGGATATCATCTGGTGGAGGAAAAGCGCCCCGGCCAGTACCTCCCGGTGTTTGAAGACGAAACGGGCAGCTATATCCTCAACGCCCAGGATCTGTCCATGCTGCCCCACCTGGACAAGCTGGCCGCCGCCGGGGTGGACAGCTTTAAAATTGAGGGAAGGGCCAAGAGCAGCTATTATGTGGCGGCGATTACCGGGGCTTACCATCAGGCCATAGACCTGTATAGCGCCGACCCCCTTCATTATAACCCGCCTCCCGCGCTCCTGGCCGAAACAAAGAAGGTGAGTCACCGGCAGTATTCCACCGGGTTTTACCTCCGGGACGAGCCGCCCCGGCAGTATTATGAGAGCGGGGGATATATCCGGGACTGGGAGCTGGTGGCCACCGTGGACGGCTGGCAGGATGGATGGATTCTCTGCACCGAGCGCAACCGCTTTGTCCTGGGGGAGGAGCTGGAGGTTTTGCGGCCTGACGGGCCGCCCTTTGCCTTTTGCGTGGACGCCATACAAAATGAGGAGGGGGAGGCGTTGGAGGTTGCCTGTCATCCTATGATGCGGCTGTGGGTGAGGTGTGAGCGACCGGTGGCGGCCGGTGGGATGCTGCGGCGGTTTGTGGCGGGCGCATGATGCGAATACCGATTATCACTATCCATACGGATTTGGTGTGACTTTACATCAGCTATTGCCGTTGCCACTGTGGGATGGATTGGCATATCGTTTAAAGGTGCAGCGGCTCTGGCGTGACCGCTGTGCCACGGGATGGCATGTCGCTCATGCCGCGACGGGCAGTTACTTTTGGAGGAACAAAAGTAACCAAAATTCCCACGGGGGAGGGCCCCCGTGACCCCCCTGCACTTTGGGTAGCTATCTTTCGTAATCTTCTAGTAGTTTAGAGGTATCTACGATAATTTAAATAGGGGCACCGGCCCCTAAAACCCCCGCTTAAGGATCTCGATCCTTAAGAATCCAGTGTTCCTTGGCAAACGCTGGTGGCGCGGTGCCACGGGGTGCGCCGTCGGCGGACTGCCGTCCGGCGCGGCGCTGCTTTTGTAAGGCTAACGCCTACCCGCGCACAAAGCCAGCTCCCGGAATGGGGTTTTTGGGCCCCATGTAGGGAGCGGACGGTTTGATAGGGGCCTGTGGCTGTGTGAGGAGCTACATCCCTGCTGGATTACGGGTTCTTAGGGCCATTATGGCCCTAAGCGGGTTCGGGCGGAGCCCGGCCGCCGGAGGCAAGGCTAACGCTTAGCAAAAAGCCAAGCCAGAGGCAAAGCCCCGGGCAACCGGGGCTTTGTTATATATTCCGGCAGCAATCCGCTGTTTAGTCCTTAGGCGTGACCACTACCAGCAGCACTCCGCTGTTTAATGTAACCGTAACGGTATCCAGAAGGAATTCGTTGCTGACGGCACGGGCCTCCAAGCTGGAGAGGGGGTAATCGTTGAGGGGATACATGGCGCCCAGGATGGTGACGCCGGAGCAGGCGTCCACCAGGGACAGGAGGGAAAAATAATGGCCGGGCCGGGGGGGGAGCCGCAGAACGCCGCCGTTCAACTGGGGGCAGAGAGGATGAATGTCGGTGCGCCCATCGGTGATGACGGCGGAAACCCCTCGGACAGCGCATTGCCCCAGGGTTTGGAGGTTGGCCAGGGTATGATCCATCCGCCCCCCCAGCATACCGCAGAGGAGAAGGGGGCCGTACCCCCGGTTAATCGCCTCCTCCACGGCGTGGGCCGTGTCGGTGTAGTTCTTGTGGGGGGAGAGGGGGAGAAGGGGTACTCCCTCCGGGGGATTCCCCGCAGAATCCAGATCCCCCACCAGGAGGTGTGGCCGCAGGCCCAGGGGGGCGCAGTGGGCAAGGCCGCCGTCGGCGCAGATAACAAAGCTGTCCCGGGGGATCCGGGCGGCCACAGCGGCGTAGTCTATAATTTCACCCGCGCCCAGCACCACGCAGGAGCCTCCGGGCGTCCCGCTCACTTCTGTTCCCATGGTTTTATATCCTTTACCTCGTTATAGAGCTGGGTGTAGCTCTGATGCCGCCGCGGGTCAATTTCTCCCCGGGCCAGCGCCTCCAGCACCGCGCAGCCCTTTTCACAGGTGTGGGAGCAGTTTACAAAGCGGCATTTTTCCGTATAGGGGGCAAGGTCGCGGAAGCACGCCGCCAGCTCGTCCTTTCCGATTCCCCCCATCTCCGTGATGCTCATGGAGGAGAAGCCGGGGGTATCCGCCACCAAGGCGTCCCCCGGCAGGGGGAACAGCTCCACATGCCGGGTGGTGTGCTTTCCCCTGCCCAGCTTCTTGCTGGTGTCGCCGGTGGCTACGGCAAAACGGGGATCCAGCAGGTTCAGGAGGCTGGATTTCCCCACGCCGCTGTTCCCGGAAAAGGCGCTGACCTTTCCGGACAGGGCGTCCATCAGGGCGGAAACGCCGTCGCCGGTTTCGTTATTGACGATGAGCACCGGGAACCCGGCCTTCCCATAGAGCCCGGCCAGATCGGCGGGATTCGCCAGGTCGGACTTGGTGATGACAACAAGGGGCTGGATGTCCTGCTTTTCCAGCAGGGCCAGAAATCTGTCCACCACCAGAAGGTTGGGGGCCGGATCCACCACCGAGAGCACCAACACCATCTGATCCAGATTAGCCAGGGGAGGGCGGACGGTGGCGTTGCGCCGGGGCAGGATCTCCACAACAGTGGCTTCGCCGTCCAGGCCCGGCAGAACCTCCGCCAAATCCCCCACCAGGGGGGTGATGTTCTGGTTGCGGAACAGGCCCTTGGCCCGGCAGGTGAAAGCCCGGCCATGGGAGGTGCGGACATAGTAGAATCCGCCGGTAGCCTTTATAATTCTGCCGGTTTGCCTGTCACTCATAGGGGGTTAACCCCCCAACGCAAATTCAAAGGCGTTATTGGCGGTCTCCCGGTAGCTCTTGGAGGCAAAATCCAGGAGATATTCCACATAAAGCTTGTTGTCGATATAAATGCGGATGGTAACTTCCTGCTCCTCCCCCCGGAAGCTGGGGTTCCAATAATCTATTTCGCTGGGGACAATCCCGGATTCCTCCTGCACCACCTCGCCGTCCATCTTGGCGGTCAGGGTGACGGCATAATCCAGATTGGGCATGGATACGGGGATGGACAGGGTTTTAAAGTTGGTGCTGCCACCCTTGCTCACCACCAGATCCACCTCGGTGTCCTCGGGCTGGAGGGCGCCGGGCGCGGGATTCTGGCCAATGACGGTGCCTTCGGGGGTGTCGTTCTCCTCGTAGCTGATGTTGCCCGGCTTCAGCCGGACAATCTCCAGATAACGCTTGGCGTCATCCTCCATCACGCCGATAAGGTCGGGTACATTGGCGTAAATCTCCTCCGGCCCGATGCTTACATATACCTTGACAACGGCTCCCGCCGCCACGGTGGAGCCCTTGGAGGGCTCGGTGTAGATGACGCTGCCAATGGGAACCTCGGAGGAATAGGAATTGATCTGCTCGGATTTCAGCCCCAGATCGTCCAGCTTGGCAAAGACCTCGGTGGCCTCCCGGTTGGTGAAATTAGGCAGCTCGTTGTTGGCCTGGCCGCTACTGACCCTTACGGTGACGGTGCTGCCCACCTTTACCAAAATGCCCGCCTTGGGAGTCTGCTCAAAAATGACGCCGCTGCCATATTCGGCATTGGGGATGGCGGGGCCGTCGGCAACGATCTCAAACAAATCGGAGTTTTGCGATTTCGCCGTCTCAAACTTAATGCCAACCAAATTGGGCATCACCTCGTCCGCCACTTGGGTGAAGGGGTTGTTCAGGTAAACCATAAGCCCGATAAAGCCCAGGGAGGCCAGCACAAAAGCGAAGGTAACTCCGGTAAGGATGGGGATATAAGGTGTTTTTTTTCTTTTTTGGCCCATAGGATCCTCCTCTCTGCTCCTGCTGATGGCGCGGCCGTATTTTTTCTGCTGGGCGGGCGCGCTTTCCACATCCAGGTACTTATAGGCGAAATGAATGCTGGGGTCGTTTTTGAACCGTTCGATATCCGCTATCATCTCCGCGGCGGACTGGTAACGGGATGCGGCGTCCTTTTGCATGGCCCGGACGGTGATATCCTCCAGCCCCCGGGGAATGGAGGGATTGATGGAGGTGGGGCGCACCGCCTGGGAATGAATCTGCTTGATGGCCACCGACACCGGGGAATCCGCCTCAAAGGGCAGCTTGCCGGTAAGCATCTCAAAGAGCATAACCCCCACGGAATAAATATCCGACTTTTCATCGGTATTATCACCCATGGCCTGCTCCGGGCTAATATAGTGAACGGAGCCGATGGCCCGGTCGGTGAGGGTCTTGACCTCGCTGCGGGCAAACCGGGCGATGCCGAAGTCGGTGACCTTGATGGCCCCGTTTTTCAGCAGCATAATATTCTGCGGCTTGATATCCCGGTGGACAATGCCCTTGTCGTGGGCATGCTCCAGCGCCAGGAGGATCTGGAGGGTAAAGTGGACGGCCTCCTTGTAATCTAAGGCCCCCTGCTGCTCCATATATTCCTTGAGGGTAATGCCGTCGATATATTCCATGACAATGGAATGCACCCGCCCGGTAAAGCTGACGTCGTACACCCGGACAATGTTAGGGTGGGACAGGACGGCGATGGCCTTGGATTCATTCTTAAACCGGCGGAGGAATTCCGTGTTGCCCAGGTATTCGTCCCGGAGGATTTTTACCGCCACCTGGCGCTGGTCGATGATGTCAAAGGCACGGTACACATTGGACATGCCGCCCATGCCCACCAGCGCCTGTATTTCATAGCGGCCCTCCAGCCGCTTTCCCACATATTTATCCATGTGATCCGCGCTTCCCATATTACTATTCATGGCTCACCGCCACTACCACAGTGATATTGTCCGCGCCGCCCCTGTCCTTGGCTAACTGGATGAGGCTGTCCGCGCTCTTTTCCCGCACGCACTGGTGGAGGGCGGCATAGAGTGCGCCCGCCTCCAGGTAATGATAAAGCCCGTCGCTGCAAAGCAGCACCAACTCATCCGGCGCCAATGTGTGAACCAGAAAGTCGGCGTTTACCGTGGGGGCTACCCCCACCGCCCGGGTGATGTAATGGCGCTTGGGATGGGATTCGGCGTCCTCCGGGGAAATTTCCCCGATATCCAGCAGCATCTGCACCACGGTATGATCCTTGGTAAGCTGAAGCTCCCGGGTGGGGGAGGCGGTGTATACCCGGCTGTCCCCCACAAAAGCCACGTAGAGCTGGGAACCCTGGAGCACCGCGATTATCAGCGTGGTGCCCATCCCCTCCAAGTCGGGGTTGCTTACGGCCATATCGTATACCAGGGCGTTGGCGCCGGACACCGCCGCGCTTATCACGCCCCGCAGGGAGACCTCGGACATATCCTCCGACAGATCCCGGCCCAGCATGTCGCAGACAAAGCGCGTGGTCATCTCGCTGGCCACGTTGCCGCCGTTTTGGCCGCCCATTCCGTCGCAAACCACGGCAAAGCCCAATCTATCGGACAATACGCGGAATTCAAACTGATCCTGGTTGGATTGCCGTACCAGGCCGGTATCCGTTCCCCCATAGAATGTCATCAAACCTGTGTCCACCTTTCAAAGAGTCGAGTCGGTTACGGTTATTTCCTGTAGACGCAGCTGCCCGCAGGCCGCCGCGATGTCGCTGCCCAGCTCCCGGCGCACCGTCGCGGTTACGCCCCGCTCCTCCAGCAGTTGCCGGAAGCGGCGGATACGCTGTGGGCCGCTGCGGCGGCAGGAGGTTTCGGCCACCGTGTTTACGGGGATGAGGTTGACATGGCAGTTCCTGTGTCCCACCAGCGCCGCCAGCCTTACCGCGTCCTCGTCCCGGTCGTTTACTCCGTCCACCAGCGCGTACTCAAAGGATATCCGCCGTCCGGTGGCGGCAAAATAATCCTCACACGCCGCCATCAGCTCCCCGACGGGCCATTTCCGATTAACGGGCATCAGGCTGTCCCGCCGTGTGTCGTCTGCCGCGTGGAGGGACACCGAGAGCGTAAGCCCCAGCCGCTTTTCAGCCAGCAGCCGTATCTTGTCCACCAGCCCGCAGGTGGAAAGGGACACATGGCGGAGGCTTAGGTTCAGCCCGTCCCCGCTGGATAGAAGCTCCAGGAAGCGGAGCACGTTTTCAAAGTTGTCCAGAGGCTCCCCAATGCCCATGAGCACCAGGTTCCCCACCCGTTCCCCGCCATCCCGCTGGGCCATGTACACCTGATCCAGCATTTCCGACGGGGTGAGGTT
>Ga0153947_1000901_pt1 | contig 14359 bp, 13 predicted proteins | sample TSNJ031MetaG_FD_104697 | JGI IMG/M metagenome (GOLD analysis project Ga0153947, IMG submission 104697) | Attine ant fungus gardens microbial communities from New Jersey, USA - TSNJ031 MetaG | ecosystem: Host-associated > Fungi > Mycelium > Unclassified | place: USA: New Jersey, Wharton State... | reverse complement strand
TTAAATGTTTCTCAAGGCGTTTTCTTTCATCTGCGCTCAGGTTTACATGATGTTTTTGCATTGCGTTCACCCCTTATGGGGTTCATTATATCACTTAATCTTTAGTTTTGGTAGACTACTAGCCCCCAGGCGAAAGCCCTCGATAAAGCATTCCACCGCCGTGGTGCCGTTGATCTCGCTCTGGGCGTTGACCAGATCCAGGAACAGCCCTTTCTCCTTGCCGTCCAGCAGCTCGATCAGCTTGTTTTCGTTGTCGCCGACCGTCTGCATGGCCTTGTCGAACCGGGTTCCCCGTATGAATTTCTTTTCGTTGGGATTAATGTTTCCGAAATATAACTCCTCCAGCATTCTGCGCATCGTATCACCTCCTTCAGAGACACATACTATCGCATATGCCGGAGGAAAGCTATTCGGATATGTCAATAAGGTTTCGGGGTACATTTTGTGGAAGGTATCCAGTCTGTAAACTACAGATAATCAAAATACTATGGAAGCCGCGGAGGTTCTAAGTACCTTCGCTGTTTGACGTTACAACGAAATTGAAATACTCAGCGGTAACGTATCAAAAGATCATATACTCTTTAGTAGGCAAATCTGTTCAACAATTTGGGGGGTAGCTATCATTAAGGTGGTTTTTAGCCGCCATTCCGGGGGCCATCGGCTGGAAGCCGGCGGCATTTAATTGATCGATGTTCCGATAAACGATCGTATTGACGTAAATATAATTTATTAATTGACATTATCTCCAAATAACCAATGCAATATTTATGCTAAAGTCTAAAATTAATCTATGTTGGTGATTTTATTTGTTATATATATTGAATAATTACAAATTGTGTGGTATTATATGAATAATAATAATCATATAATCGTTCATAAAAACAATTGGTTGGTATGGTTATCTGTAAAAAAAGGAGGAAGAATGATGAAAAAACTGTTAACCGCTATCCTTGCCCTGGTTGTCTTGGGTACCGCGAACGCTTGCGGAAGCAGCGCCAACAATGCTCCCGGCAGCGAGAACACCGCAACCCCTGGCAGTGATTCCAGTCAGTCAACAGCAGCGTCAGCAGATGCGCCCACTAATTCAACAGAAGATAGTGAATGGGTTCCAGAAAAGGACATCACGTTTGTTGTTCCGTTTGATGCCGGCGGAACCGCCGACATACCGGCAAGAATTGTCGCAAAGTATATGACAAAATATTCTACTAAGCCGATTACTGTTGTTAATATGCCAGGATCCGGTGGGCGTGTTGGTGCAAAAGAGGTGCAAAATATGCCTGCTGACGGCCACACAATCATGCATGTTCCGGTTGGCTGGTATATGCAGTACGCATTGGGTATCGCAGACTTTACCTATCTGGATTATGAGCCTGTTACCTTGTGGGCGGATTCCTGGCTTGCGTTAGTGGTCAGCGCCGATTCTCCCTACAATACATATGAGGAATTTATTACAGCAGTAAAGGCAGACCCAACATCGTTTAAGATTGGCGCTGTCACAGGCACACTGCCGATTCTTGCCGAGCTCTCAATCGCCCAAAAGGAAGGCGTAGAGTTTAATATTGTCGATTTTGGCACCGGTGCAAAGGCGCCTGAGTTATTGGGCGGACGGGTTGACGCCTATATGGATGGCTTAGGTGCGGTTCAACAGTATATCGATGGAGGACAGTTTAAATGTCTTGCGGTTGTCTCGCACGAGCGGCTTGTTGGCTTTGAGGATGTCCCTGCGTTCTCCGAATTGGGGTATTCGGATTTCGACTATTTGCTGCAATCCTTTGGTATGTGGGCGCCAAAAGGAACGCCAAAGCCGGCGATCGAATATATGGCCAATCTCATCAAGCAGGCATCGGAGGATCCGGATTGTCAAAAGGAATTGGAAAACCTCTCCTATGGCGCGACTTATATGACTCCGGAAGACTATGCGGTGTTCTGCGAAAAGGTGTTAAACGACACAATCAGCGCATGTGAATCCCTGGTAGAATAAAGAATCATACTGCCGGCGCTATGGGATCCCCTTAGACGCCGGTAAGCAAGGAGATGAATGTTGTGGGTGAAATAATTTTTTTGGGAATGTTATTCCTGGCATGCAGCTATTTATTTTCGTTAACCTTATCATTCCAAACCAGCGTTCTCGATAAATCCGGAGGCGCGGCCTTATTCCCGCAAATTGTAATCATTTTTTTGCTTGTCTTTTTAGCGCTGCGCATTATTTTAATTTTCAGAACGAAAGAGAAGAAGCCATTTGTTTTTCTGGAACTGTTCCAGGGCATGCGGCTGTTCTTTTTCACCGCATTAGTTCTTTATATTGTAGCCATCAAACCGGTCGGCTATGTGATTAGCACCATCATCTATTTGTTAATTGTCATCAATGTATTCTATTATAGCACCAGAGGCAATTGGGGTAACCCAAAGTCGATTCTTATCCGCAATACATGCATCTTTGCATTTGTGTTTCTCATGAACACCTTTTTTGCCTCGATGCTTAAAGTCTTGTTGCCGCAGGGATTTTTAGCCTAACACCTAAATTTTGTATGTGAGGTGGATATCTGTGGATCTGTTACAAGTTTTTCAAAGTGTGCTCAATCCATTTTGCCTGTTTCTGACTTTACTCGGTGTTGTCGCCGGCAATCTGTTCGGCGCTATCCCGGGACTAAATACACCTATTGCAGTTGCCTTGGCACTGCCGTTTACTATGGCCATGGATCCTGTTCCCAGCGTATGCTTGATTATGGGTATCTATATGGGTGGCGTATCCGGGGGGTTGGTTTCAGCCATCCTGCTGCGTATTCCCGGAACGGCCGCTTCTGTTGCGACAACCTTTGACGGTTATCCCATGACCATGAAGGGAAAGGGCACGGAGGCGCTTACGCTCGGCGCATTCGCCTCCTTCTTCGGCGGCATCTTTAGCTCATTTATGCTTTTGCTCCTCGCGCCGCCGCTATCCCAACTGGCAATTGGCTTTGGACCGTGGGAATACTTTGGCTCCACTCTATTAGCCCTGAGCATGGTGAGTGTCCTCGCAAAGGGCAATCAAGTTAAAGGCTATATCTCCATGGGGATTGGTTTGCTGGCGAAGTGTGTGGGCATGAGCCCGATTGATGGAATCGCCACCCGCTTTACATTCGGCAATTATCAGCTTGAAAATGGATTTAACCTGATTGCGATTGTCATAGGCGTCTTTGCGTTTCCTGAAATCGTAAACAACGCTGCGAAATTAAAGACGGTTATCAGCTTATCAGAGGTCAAGAAGAAATTTTTCTATATGCTTCCCAAAGCCGACATTAAGCGGCATATGCCAAACTTTTTACGCTCAAGCGTGATCGGTACGGTAATCGGTATTCTACCCGGACTGGGCGGTGGACCTGCCGGCATGATGGCCTATTCGACCGCCCAAAAGTTCTCCAAAACCCCCGAGGAATTTGGGCAAGGTTGCGACGAAGGCGTCGCGGCGTCTGAAAGTGCGAACAACGCAACAACAGGTGGCGCATTGATTCCGATGCTGGCGCTGGGGGTTCCCGGTGATACAACAACTGCCATTATCATAGGCGCTTTTGTGATGCAAGGGATTCCGGTAGGGCCGCAGCTCAGCATCAACATGCCCCTGCTATTCCGCACCATTATCTTTGCGACATTTGTCGCCAATATCTTTATGTTCATCTACCAAGCTTCCACGCTCAGATTCATGGCGAAGATGATTCAGGTACCCAGAATGTATCTTATGCCTATTATCTCCGTGTTTTGTGTCACAGGAATCATCGCGGTCAACAACAATATCTTCGATGCGTATTGTGCAATTTTCTTCATCGTTTTGGGCTATATTCTCGACAAAAATGATTATCCCATCGCCCCCTTTATACTGGGCAATATCCTGGGCGGTCTGATTGAAGAAAACCTGAGGAGATCAATTGTGTACTATGGCAACTTCAGCGGCTGCGTCTCCCGATTTTCTGTGGGAACCCTGTTCTTCTTTATGGCAATCCTGATTCCGATTGTGTCAGCGTGCTTGTCGAGCGGGCGAATTCGCGCACTGCTCCGTTTAAAGCCTCTCAAATAAAGGAAAGATATTTGCATGGAAGTCATATCATTCAGAGGTTTGTTGAGTCCGATTGATCGGCGCAGATTACCTTAATCCCTTGCTCCTGAATATTGGCAAGCTCATCTGCGTTTGCACTCGAATCGGTTACCAGCACATTGATATTCTCAAGCCCCGTACTGGTAAAGTGAAAGGATCTTCCAATTTTTGAACCGTCCGCGGCAACAATACACATGCCCTTACAACGCTTTACCATCAGCTCATTTAGCATTGTTTCCTGATAGGCATAAGTTGTGATGCCTTCCTTACTGCTGATGCCGTTTACGCCAAGTATACAATAATCAGCATAAATTTTGCGGATTAACAAGGTTGCGAGATCGCCGGTATAAGAGCACGTTTTGTCGTTATACACACCGCCGGTACATATCAACTCCGCTTGCCCATTGTTCACCACATTTGCCGCCAACGCATTGTTGGTAACGATGCGAATCGGTCGATCCTTGATCCGGTTGATGATCTCAAGAGTCGTGGAGCCCGAGTTGAGAAACACCGTAATATCGGGAGGAATCATATCCGCGATCACTCTGGCAATAGCCTTTTTCTGAGAGACGAACGATTCACCCTTGTTTTCAAATGTGGGGATTTCCTCAGATTCGGCCTCCAACAGGCGCGCACCGCCATGGAATCGCTCCAGATTGCCCTGCTTCTCCAAATAGTCAAGATCGCGCCGAATTGTAATCTCGGAGACCCCCAAAAGACGGCTAATATCTGAAACCTGTATAATCGTATTTTGCGAAACAGCATTTAATATCTGCTGCTGCCGTTTCAGAATTGTCTCTTTGCTTTGTTTCATTCCATTGCCTCCCAATCGACATCCGGTATTATTCGTTTGTTTCCATATAATATCATAAAATCAATCGTTTGTCGATCCGGTTATGTTTGTTTTGTGCGATAATGAGGAAGGATGGTGTTTGTATGCGTGCAATAATGGTTATGTTCGATTCTTTAAACAAGCTATATTTATCCCCGTATGGATGTGAGCAGGCCTATACCCCGAACTTTGACCGGCTCGCACAGAAAGCGGTTACCTTTGACAATTTTTACGTCTCCAGTTTGCCGTGCATGCCGGCGCGCAGAGACCTGCACACAGGGCGAAGCGGCTTTTTGCACCGCAGTTGGGGGCCGCTGGAGCCATTTGACAACTCCATGCCCGAAATTTTGAAAGACAACGGCATTTACACACGCCTTATCAGCGACCACGGGCATTACTGGGAGGATGGCGGTTGTACCTATCACAACCGGTATTCCACTTGGGAGTGCGTGCGCGGACAGGAAGCGGATCCGTGGTCGTGGAAGGTCTCCGACCCCCACATACCGGAACACCATCCAACCATGCGGGAATTCACACACCCGGAGTGGTGGTGGCACAGCTGGCACAACAAGGATATCATACATTCAACCGGCGAATGGCCACAAAATTTGGTGTTTGATAAAGGCATAGAATTCCTAAATGAAAACCACACGGCGGACAATTGGTTTGTGCAGATTGAAACCTTTGACCCCCACGAGCCCTTCGATTCTCCAGATGAGTTCATGGCTTTGTATAAAGACGACTACGAGGGCCCGCATTTTGATTGGCCGCCCTATGCTCCTGTTACAGAGGACGACGCGGTTGTTGCGCATGCCCGCACAAGATATGCCGCACTGGTCAGTATGTGCGACCGCAACTTAGGACGCGTGCTGGATATCATGGATCAGTACGACATGTGGGAGGATACAATGCTCATCGTCAATACGGATCACGGCTTTATGCTCGGTGAGAAGGATTGGTGGGCAAAGTCGGTGATGCCCTGCTACAACGAGTTGGCCAATACGCCGTTTTTCCTCTGGGAACCGCATATCGGCGCGAAAGCGCAGCGGCGCCGGTCGCTCTGTCAATCCATTGATATTCCCGCTACTCTGCTTGCATATTTTGGCGTCGATATTCCTGCTGAAATGCAGGGAAAATCCCTGCTGCCGGTTATACGGGAGGACACTCCCATCCGCAAATACGCGATTTATGGCTTTCATGGATCATTTGTAAATATCACCGACGGCCGGTACACCTATATGCGCGCCGCCACTTCCGTCGCCAATACACCGCTGAATGAGTACACCCTGATGCCAACGCATCAACAAGGCTTTTTCACAACGAAGGAGCTGTGCAACGCTGAAATTATTGAGGCGTTACCGTTTACCAAGGGCTGTCGCCTTATGCGTATTCCAAATGTCAGCAGGCTTGCAAATGCAACCTTCTGCAATTCCTTCCAGTACGGCAGCCTGTTATGGGACTTGTACAAGGATCCCCATCAGCAAATGCCGGTTGACAACCCCGTTCTGGAGGCCAAAATGCTCAATGCGCTCATCGAAAAAATGCGCGACAATGATGCTCCATCCGAACAATTTACCCGACTGGGGATAAAACCGGATATTCAATACGACGAGGAAACGGTAAGATGTCAACGCGAGAATATCCCGACGTTCGACAGCTTTGCAGTAACAAAACGCTACAAATGGACTTCCGATGCCAAGAATATGTTTATTGGCCTTTTATCCCTGCTGCCGGAGACCCGAAACGAGGAATACTTTCAGGCTATCGATGAGGTTATGGAAAATTCAAAGGATAGCACCGTGAGACGTGAGCACTTCGAGCTATTGACAAAAAGATTCTACTCCCCCGATCCGGGGAAGAACAACTATTTCCTCAACAAGCTTGCGAGGATACGATAACAAGGTGTGATGGAATGAACGTATTGGTTTTAGACGTTGGTACCTCGAGCATGCGGGGAACGCTTTACTCCCCGCGTGGTGATACCATCTGCAAAAGGCAAGAAGAATATGTTTCGGTGTGTCGAGGCGACGCCTGCGAAATCGACGCACATATTCTGAAGGACAGCCTTTTCCGGATTACCTGTGCCTGCGTGCAGCAATCCAAGCGGGCAGGCGCGTCAATTGACGGTATTGCATTGACGGCACAGCGTTCCTCCGTGCTGCCTGTGGATAAACATTGCAGACCCCTGCGGAACGCAATCACCTGGCAGGATAAGCGAGCAACGGACATTTGCACAACGCTTGCACAGCATGTCCCGACTATATACCAGACATCCGGAATGAGGCCGTCCCCTGTTTTCTCAGCCCCCAAAATGGCCTGGCTAAAGAGGAATGAAAACGAAATCTACCAAAGCGCTCATAAATTGATTGGCTTTCACGAATATCTGCTCTGGCAGATGACAGGGCGGTTCTGCACCGATGACACCATCGGCAGCAGAACCTGCCTGATGGACGTTCACAGCCGTACCTGGTCGGAGGAGCTACTGGGCTTGTTTGAGCTGGATCAAGGAAAGCTCTGCGAGATCATTCCCGCCGGATCGATTGCGGGTCTTACAACAGGGGCATTTGCCGCAGATTGCGGCCTCGACAATACGGTACCCGTCATCAGCGCCGGCGGCGACCAACAGGCGGCGGCGCTGGGTCTGGGCTGCCTGCGGCATGGTCAGATTGAGGTAAATATCGGCACCGGCGCATATGTGATCGCCTCGTGCGGTCATCCCATCCTCGATCCGGAGATGCAGTTGATCTGCAATACCTCCCTGAATGGGCATTGGATACTGGAAGGGGCGTCCTTGTCCTCGGGAGATGTGGTGCGCTGGATGAACGAGCAATTTTTTCATGGGCCGAACCAGAGCTATCCATATGAAGCCTTTGACCTTGCGCTCGCCCGCGCGCCGGCCGGCGCTCATGGACTTATCTTCTCCCCCTGTCTTTCGGGTAAGGGCGCACCCTTTTGGGATTCTTCGGCTTGTGGTACAATCCACGGCATTTCGCTCCAGCATACGAAGGACGATTTCGCGCGGGCGCTGGTGGAAGGGATCGTCTCCGAGGCAGCCGAATGTCTGGAGATTATCCGGCGGCTACTTGGAGCAGCACATATAGATTCTCTGCACTGCGCCGGCGGACTTACTAAAAATGCCGTATTCAACCAGATCCAGTCGGATACCTATGGGCACCCAGTCAGTGTGTTTTCAGACGCGGAGGCGACAAGCCTTGGTGCTTGGATGGTGGGCGCGGTGGCGCTAAGCTTATTCGCGACACACGAGGAAGCGTTTTGTTGCGCGAGTACAACGAGAACGAAGCGCGTGTTTGAGCCGAAGGCGGAAGCTGTTGCGCTATATGCCCGTAATCGCCGCACACGCAGAGCGCTGTATCAGGCGACTGCAAATATGCACAGAATGGAGGGATCGGATTGCTAAAGGAGTTAAAAGAGGCTGTTTGGGAGGCCAACATGCAGCTCACCACCTACCATTTGGTTTTGTTTACCTGGGGGAATGTCTCAGGCATAGACCGGGATCGCAATGTGCTGGTGATAAAACCCTCCGGTGTGCCCTATGAAGGTCTCGGCCCTGAGGACATGGTGGTTGTCGATCTCGCAACTGGAAACGTGGTCGAGGGACATTACAAACCGTCATCCGATACGCCGACACATATTGAGCTTTATAAAGGACTTGCCGACATTGGCGGCATCGTACATACTCATTCCTCCTGGGCGACCATCTGGGCGCAGCGGGGAGAGGGCATACCTGCACTGGGAACGACCCATGCGGATTATTTTTACGGTGAAGTTCCCTGCACCAGAAAAATGACCGCCGAGGAAATTAGCGGTGCATACGAAAAAGCAACCGGTACAGTTATCCTGGAGTCGCTTGCCGGGGACAATAAACAAAGCAGCCCTGCGATTTTGGTGCATTCCCACGGTCCATTTACCTGGGGGAAAAGCCCCGGGGAGGCCGTTTACCACGCGGCAGTCCTGGAGGAGGTCTCGCGCCTTGCAAATTTTACCCTGTTGGGGGCATCGGTTCCCCCTATGCAGCAGGAGCTGCTGGATAAGCATTTCTTCCGCAAACACGGTTGCCATGCCTATTACGGCCAGGAGGGGGGATAGCATTGCAAACAGTTTTTCTGGGCCTATACGAAAAGGCCATGCCGGAGGAGCTTACCTGGGAGGAAAAGCTTCTATCCGCACAAACAGCGGGTTTCGATCATCTGGAAATAAGCATTGACGAAAGCGAAGCGAGGCTATGCCGCCTGTGGGACAGGCACAAGCAAACCGAAATACGGCGCGCGATGCTGGACAGCGGTTTCCCCATTCGCACCATGTGCTTGAGCGCGCACCGAAAATACCCCCTGGGAAGCGCAAACGTGGCGACGCGCCAAAAATCGGTGGATGTTCTAAGAAGGGCTGTTGAGCTCGCGGTCGAATTGGGGATTCGGATTATCCAGATTGCGGGATATGACGTATATTATGAGCCGTCAACATCACAGTCCGTCATGTACTTTATGCAGGGCTTGGAAACAGCGGCTGCATTAGCTGCACAATATGGCGTGGTGCTGGGCTTTGAGACCATGGAGACTCCTTTTATGGACACGGTGCAAAAGGCAATGCGCTATGTCGCGCAAATCCAGTCACCATATCTACAGGTTTTTCCGGACGTCGGCAACCTTTCCAATGCCGCTTTGCTATATGGGGAGGCGCCCACAACGGATTTAGAGCGCGGCAGGGGACATATCGTGGCCGTGCACATAAAGGAGACAGCGCCCGGAATTTACCGGGATATGCGGTTTGGCGAAGGACACGTTGATTTTCAGGCATGTATACAAAAAGCACTCGATCTCGGTGCCCGCTTGTTCACAGCAGAGTTTTGGCACACAAACGAGCGTGACTGGAAACGGGAGCTGGAACACACGAGCCGATTTTTGAAATCATATTTTATAATTAATTAGGAGCGATAATATGGCTGGCAAGATAAGTGAAATTTCGAGAGAGTCCTGGATTCTGAGCACATTCCCCGAGTGGGGAACCTGGCTGAACGAAGAAATTGAGCAAGAAATTGTTGAGCCGGGGAGCTTTGCGATGTGGTGGCTTGGTTGTACAGGGATATGGCTTAAGAGCGAAGGCGGAACCGATTTATGCATCGACTTTTGGTGTGGCAGCGGTAAGCGAACCAAGAAGAAGCCCTACATTGATCCGGAGCACCAGATGGCCCGGATGTGCGGTGGAAAAAAGCTACAGCCAAATCTGCGAACCACGCCGTTTGTACTGGATCCGTTTGCCATCCGCAAGGTTGATGCCATCCTATCTACACACGACCACAACGACCACATAGACATCAATGTTGCCGCCGCCGTTCTGCAAAATTGCAGCCCGAATGTTCCTTTTATCGGGCCGGAGGCCTGCGTCCGCAAATGGGTCGGGTGGGGGGTTCCCGCGGAGCGTTGTATTACAATGAAACCCGGCGACTCTGTCCGCGTTGGTGATGTGGAGGTTCTGGCATTGGAGTCGTTTGACCGCACAGCCATGATCACGGCGCCACCAAGCGGTGATTTGCGAGGCGTCATTGTGGACATGAATCAAAAAGCGGTAAATTACTTATTAAAAACCCCTGGGGGCTCGCTGTATCACAGCGGCGACTCTCATTATGCGAATTCCTACGCCAAGCATGGAAATGCTCATGATATCGATGTCGCACTCGGCTCCTTTGGCGAAAATCCGCGAGGCATCACGGATAAAATGACGGCTTCGGACATACTGCGGATGGCTGAAGCATTAAACACAAAGGTAGTGATTCCCTTCCACCACGACATCTGGTCGAATTTTCAGGCCGATACAAATGAGATCCTGACGTTGTACCATATGAAGCGCAACCGGCTCCAATACAAGTTCAAGCCTTTTATTTGGCAGGTGGGTGGTAAATTTGTGTATCCAAACGACAAGGACAAATTAGAATACCATTATCCGCGCGGCTTTGACGACTGCTTTTCAACCGACACGAATCTCCCTTTCCCATCGTTTTTATAATCAGTCACACAATACCTTGCACCGCCATGGGCGGTAGGATGGATGGTTTGAAATGAAAATTGAGAAACAAGTCCTGGCACCTCTGGACAGGTGCTATGCGGCAAGCCGGCTTTTTTTCAACAACGAATACTGCCCCGTATTTGCCAGCGAAGGCGAAGGCCCATGTTATCTGTTTAGCGGCAAGCATTATGAGGTGAAAAACACGATCTGGGAAAAGCCCGGAGGCACCATGTCCCTAATTGAAATCCCGTGGCAAAAAGGTGAATTTCTCGCCGTACAGAACTTCAAGCGCAATTTCGAGGCGCAGGATGCCTGTGTGGTGCATGGCCGGCCAAGCGCCGCGGGGGGATGGGAGGTCACTCCCTTGCTACAGCTTCCCTATCTGCATCGCTTTGATCTTCTGGAGCGCAACGGACAGTATTATTTTCTAGGCGCCACCCTTTGCAGCAGCAAAAGGGAACGGGAGGACTGGTCCGATCCGGGAAAAATCTACGTCGGCGCCCTGTCCCCGGATCTTGACCGGCCCGTTGCACTGGCAGTCCTAAAAGATGGTTTGACAAAAAATCATGGGTACGCGCAGGTCGTATGGCACGGGCAGCAGACCGGCCTTGTGGCTGCGCACGAGGGGATTTTTGCCGTCTCCCCACCGTCGGCACACGGATTGGATTGGAATATAGAACAGCTCACTGATACGCCTACAAGCGATGTTGCGGCCATAGACTTAGACGGTGACGGAGAATTGGAGCTCGTTACGATTTCCCCATTTCATGGCTCTGATTTTCGGGTGCTAAAACAAATTCATCACAGATGGGAATGTGTGTACACATACCCGGTGCAAAACGACTTTTATCATGTCGTCAAAAGCTGCATATTGGCAGGGCGTCCAATGGTGCTCGGCGGCTGTAGGCGCGGGCAAAAACAGCTGTTTGCAATTGCGTACAACCGCGACACACAACAGTATGAGTCTATTCTCATCGACGAAGATGTAGGGCCTAGCAATGTCGATGTTATACCCGGTTCCTCCTGTGACATCATTGTTTCGGCAAATCGGGAAATCGGTGTGTGTACATTGTATTATGTGTATGCCGACTAATCGCTCTTTGCTTAGAAAAAGCTGTGCCTTACCAAAAGAAACACCACCTATGTCCGTATAAAGACCTCCATAGACGCAGCGACAGTTTAATCACTTGCCCCACCACCTTGTTTTTGCGCCATTTCGCAACTATTCAGGAAAGGCGGGCTTACAATAACAATCTTCTTTTTTGTGGTTAGTCTCATAGCCTCCATCATTGGGGCCATTAGCGGAATCGGTGGAGGGATCATCATCAAGCCGGCGCTGGAGCTGATTTCCGGTCATGATACTGTGGTAATTAGCTTTTTATCCAGCTGTACCGTGTTGTCGATGGCAATCGTGTCCCTGCTGCACCAAAGAACAACTGGCGGAGAACTCGAACTCCGGCGCGGAACAGCCCTGGCGGTCGGCTCTGTAGCCGGTGGTGGTCTTGGAAAATACATATTGGATGCAGCCTTTGAGATTTGGGACAATAATTTAGTCGGCCTTATACAGTCAGCTCTGTTGCTGCTCATTCTTATTGGCCTATTTCTATTCTCCATCAAGCAGGATGAAATGACGCCCCGAAATCTTCAACACCGCCTCCAATGTATGCTTCTAGGTGGTTCGTTGGGGCTGTTGTCCTCCTTTCTGGGGATTGGCGGGGGACCGATGAATCTGGCCGTGCTATCCTTTTTTCTGGGAATGAACTTAAAGAAAGCGGCTATACACTCCATTTATATCATCCTGTTTTCGCAGACGACCAGCCTGTTTTTCACAATCCTCCACCATACAGTGCCGTCAGTTTCCCCAATCAGTCTATTGAATGTGGTCGGTGGCGGTGTTCTGGGCGCAATCATCGGGCGCACACTCGCAAAAAAGATGAAGGAGCAAGCCGTTGTAGCCCTGTACCACTCCGTATTGGTTTTAGTCACCGCCATTACCGGCATAAACCTCCTCCGATATTTGTGAAGTACTGGGATATACCTATCAGAAAGCGAACGCAACCGGCCCCGGCCGCAATTAACAGGATAAAAAGAAGCCTGCTATAATCTTGTTACTCCCCTTAAAAAAGCTTGGGCAACACACCTTCAGTTTATTCCCTGCTTGGATCCCATAGAGGTGGTGCGCGGCAGCTTACCATATTCCCTGACACCCAAGCTTTACGGGCGCTTCCTATGTGACTTGTTTGATGAGTGATATCGCGATTGGAGCAATGATCAATATACAAGCATTCGTCTGTTTGACGATTATGTGCACCAGATGATGGGATTGCCTGCCGGTACATGTACGTCGTCCGGAATCTGTGGCAGTTACTTCGTTGTGGAAAGCGATGGCAGTGTGTATCCGTGTGATTTTTATGCGTTGGACGCATGGAGGATTGGATCAATTGATACATCCGGTTTTGGGATGTTCTCTCAAGACCTAAAAAGTAAGCCGTTTTTCGAAAACAGCTTACAAAATCCGGTCGCGTGTGCACAATGTAGGTTTGTAGAGCTATGCAATGGCGGCTGTAGCCGCGACCGCTATGACGTGGATGGGTGCCGCAGAAACTATTTCTGCCTCGCGTCTAAGCAATTTTTTGAATATGCGTGGAGCCGCTTGCTCAATATTGCGGGCAGTGAGTTCCAGCGTCTCCGTTATGCGCGGTAAATCAAGTTTTTGGATAAGTAGCTCTTTTGCATTTTCCCGAAAAACGCCTCCGTTGCACGGATCAATAAACTGCGCGGTTATAATGCCAGGCATTCACGAAATCGCATAAAAACCAAAATACAGCGAAGTATGGATATAGCAAAACGTCGTAACTTCGGTACTTTTCGGTGGCACGCTGTTTCTATTTTGTTCAGAACTATTATCCTATAAAAAATTAGATAGTGTGATATTGCGCAGTTATTCTATAAAGATCGGGATAAATCTAAAATCGGAATAATCTGCGCGTTATGGTGGATCAGATAAGGGAGGTAGCCCCTCGACCTTTGCGCTGTGAATGTGGCACTCTCTGGCATAACGGCAACTAATTTGCAAGAGTATTTTGACGACAACTAGTAGTCTACCAAAACTAAAAATTAAGTATATAATGAACCCCATAAGGGGTAAACGCAATGCAAAAACATCATATAAACCTGAGCGCAGAGGAAAGAAAACGCCTTGAGAAACATTTAAGGTCAAAGAAATACAGCATGGAAAGCAAAAGGCGGGCTATATCCTGTTAGATCTGAACGAAAAACAAGGGAAAAAGCTGCCAACAATGAAAAGCATATCCGTCCGTCGCGGAGTAAGCGAGGTAACGATCTGGAAAACCCGAAAGCAATATGAGACGGAAGGCTTAGATGGGGTGCTGGGAAGAAAACGCAGGAAAACACCGCCAGTGCCAGCCAAAGTGACG
>Ga0153947_1000900_pt1 | contig 14383 bp, 11 predicted proteins | sample TSNJ031MetaG_FD_104697 | JGI IMG/M metagenome (GOLD analysis project Ga0153947, IMG submission 104697) | Attine ant fungus gardens microbial communities from New Jersey, USA - TSNJ031 MetaG | ecosystem: Host-associated > Fungi > Mycelium > Unclassified | place: USA: New Jersey, Wharton State... | reverse complement strand
GTAAGGTATTTATGCTTCAGTACTTACCTGTATGCGATACAAATTCTGCTATCAAATATTAAAGTACAGTCAGTTCTTTCTGCAGCTCTCAGTTGAGTTTTGGCACATCAATCTGGGAGCATATGCTATGCTGAATTTTATGTGAGTCGTCATCAATGAGCACCGTTTACGATTTGATTGAATAAGTATAATAAATGATTTACGCTCAGCGCATTGGAGTGCGATAAAGGACCAGCTTCGAAAAGGTCTGTATCCGAATTGACGTGCAACATGTCAAATTTATGTTGAATCAATAATAAGACACAATGTGGATCCGAGATGCCGGACAAATAGATACGAAGGTTTCCACCTTCCTAGATGTCTAGGAAAAGCATCTGACTGTAGATGTCCATAACTATAGTACCGTTGTGATCTATCAATTTGACACACGTCAAATCAGCAGAGTGATACATACTTTTCTGGATAATCTATTTGTGGACCATCGGACGATTTTGTCAATGACCAGAGCGATCTCCTGCATGGAAGTTGATCGTTCTGTTGCGGTGGGCTGCATATCGGGCTGCATATCCTTCGGAGTGAACTCTATCCTTCCGATGATTCTCTGCCAAGGTCGCAGACACGACCAACACAGCGAGAAAGGATATTTTCTATCACACCACAAGGTGTGACGGGGTGTTGTCAACGTCACATATCAACTTAGTAGTTGCCTTATGATATTTATAAAGCATCCCATGACAGTCGATTCTGCTCCAAGAACATGCACGTTTTCCCAGAAGTCGAGGATGCCACCCATCTAATTCCTTGGACGCAGCTTTGATATGCTATCTCAGGTTCTCTCCACAATGAATTAGAAGAGCACGAGAGACTAGTACGATGTGAAGCATAATTGAGCGTTTTCGCCTGCCAAAACTGGTGGCACATGGGGACTTTCTTCAAAAGAGCAAATATACTCAAGACCTGGTGATAGACTCGAAACAATGCCTGGAGTGTATCGGCATGGGCCTTCGAATGGGCGTCCAATCGTTAACAGCAACGTGTAAATCAATATCCCGAAACGTACCCCTGTCAATCGCCGCGCACATGATCAGTCGACCAAATATAGAAATGAGACACACGTTCCTCGACGTCCGCGGATGTAAGTATTGCCTGTCTCGTTCGTCGGCGCTCAGTACCGTTTAGACTAGCTGAACTGTGGGGAAAGAATAGATTATTTGCGGGATGCAGTGGTGAGAGACCCAATTGTAGCCATTTCTTTAACGTGTCCCGAAGTCTTTTGATTTGAACGTCGATAACGACTCCTGAGTCAGGAGGGGGCCATTGTAAAGGTGAAATAACCATACAGTTATGTGTCCTCAACGACGTTTATGTCGTCGTAAGGAATTCCCAGCCTAGTTTTTTCCGGAACATCGTTAGACATGATCAAAGAACTCGGGTCAACCATGTAATCACTTATAAAATGGGGTGACAATCTCTGCATCGATTTCAACCACGAGTCATTCATAGCTCAAGGATTTATAGCGCAACTCTAAGCTGGGGCAGTCACCTGTTCGAAGAAAGATCATTGAGTTGGCAATAGGGTATGATTGCTCTTCTGTAAAACCATCGAATTGTTCCCGGAGAATGTAAAATTACAGAAACTGTAGGGTTTGAGTAGAGTCTGCTATACATCTGATTAGATAGATATCTAGTGTAAATCACTGTCGAGTCGATGAAATTCTTTCCCAGGGTGTTTCTGTGTCCGCTCCAAGACTGCGGGAGCCAGAGAAGTGCCACTCCTTGATTTGTCCACAGTTTGATCCTGAAATTTCATCATTGAGTATGATCAGTATCGGTTGTTGAAGTAATCATGAAGTCGTACGTTGCGTTAAAAAAACGGACTGTTATAACCAGGCTCCCTGTCAACAGTGACATCGGGGTTACCGTTGATTTGGATCAAGGGCTCACTCCTACAATGTACGTGTGGTAAGTGAGTCAGTCACTGGCTTCTCATTGAATGTTCATTGGGATAAACCACTAACAGCCAAGTCCAGTCCCAGGTGAGGATGCAGCTGTGCCATCCAAGTTTTGCCGATCTGCAATCAAGCTATCCCCTTGAGGGTGATAGATTGATTTCATGAAGTAGTGTCATCTCCATTATCTCTGTGCTACTTATAGCCGTGATCAATGTCCGATATATAAGAGAAGTAACTCTCGACCTCTGGGCTTGAGTTTATCTCGGTAGGTCAATCAGTGAATCCCACTTAGCCAAACGACCTACTAGAATGGCTGGATGGTGTGTTAAATATAGGTGTGGTAAATATACTGGGCGATAGTATAGTCACCTACGGGTGAAGTAGAATGATGGGCAGAGAATGAACGGAGGAGCGAATCGCGGCGAAGAATTCAAACTACGTGTGCTGGTGGGCATCTTGTTCAGATTATTCAGATATCATGTATCACGTTTTGCTCAGAGACACTAGAACGAGTGGTGGTGTGTATGAGAAAAACTTTTTCCCTTCCGTCAATCGAGTTGAGCTAGTGGCCATAAATAATGGCAAGTGAATGCTCATCCTAGTGTGCTCTTGAGCATGGATGAGTGGAACTGTCATCACAAGACCAAGGTCGAGGAGGATGTCGTCGGGCATATTTATTTTCGATGGTCCAGCCTGAGTACAGTGGATTAAGTCTCTGCCGCAACATGGCGAGAATTCCCGATAGTCCGATGGAGACCGGATAATTTGTCTATGCTCATGTTCTACTTGATTTAAATGTTTCAAAGCTTCATCCAAGACCTGTAAAGACTATTTTATTGGAGTTTTATGATTGATAGAGATACAAACTACTTGACAGAAAGATGAGGGTAATCTTCATCTGCCGATGAGGGAATATGGCTGGTGGCCCGTGCGCATTAGTCAGTGCGCGCTGGCACAAATACGGCATCGGTGGGACCCGGGACCCGGACCAGTTCACAAAGGCGGATCGAGCAGGACTCGGCAATCTGTGTGGTCGTGCTTGGCTCGGCTGATCGTTAGTCCCAGGACGAAATAAAAGCCAACATATTGTCCGCCGCTGTCTTTTCCCTTCCTACCACAACCTTCTCTTGACTCAGGGTCCCATCCTCTAGACTGTCCTTTATTGTCTGAGTCCTGCTACCTGGGCGTATCTCAATTCGCGGCCATCCAGCACTTAGCTGACCCCTCTCGTCATGTCCAACATTGAAAAAGAGCCTGGGCCTCAGCCCGCGTCTCCCTCCACTGAGCCTGAAAAGAGGAAAAGGGAGTATAAGGATTTCGGTGAGGAGGATACCAAGCCTGCCCGTACGTTCATCGCGTTCCTGTTTGCGTTCCGTCGCTGACTCTATTTACCTGCAAAAGATGCCAATGTCGATATGTCCCAGGTTGGTTATTTTTGCGCTCGCCTATTTCCGGTTGACTTTAAATTCCTCTTCAGATTGAGCTCAAGGCTGAAGACCTATACGACAAAGAAAAGGTTGACCTCGAAACCATCGTCATTGACGACGTCTTCAAGCTCCTTCAATGCGATGAAAATGGTCTTTCTTCAGATGAGACTGCTCGCCGTCTCGAAATTTTCGGTCCCAACAAGTTAGAACAAGAGGAACAAAATCCTTTCCTTCAGGTACCTGTTCTTACTCTTTTGAAAATTCGGTCGCTTATTTGCATCCTAGTTCCTTAGTTTTATGTGGAATCCACTTTCCTGGGTCATGGAAGCTGCTGCACTTGTTGCTATTGCGCTTTCCAATGGTGACCACCGTCCTCCCGATTGGCCGGATTTTGTCGGTATCGTCTTCCTTCTCCTCGTCAATTCTTCTATTGGTTTCTACGAGGAACGAAATGCCGGAAATGCCGTCAAGGCTCTCATGGAGTCTCTTGCTCCTAAAGCCAAGGTCAAACGCAATGGCCAGTGGTCTGAAATCGAGTCTGCAGATTTAGTTCCTGGTGATATGGTCTCCTTCAAAATTGGTGACATTGTTCCCGCCGATTGTCGTCTTACTGAGGCTATCAATGTCTCTATCGATCAGGCTGCTCTAACCGGTGAATCTCTTCCTCAGTCCAAGAAAGTTGGCGATCAGTGCTTCTCGTGAGTGTTGTGCTAGATGTATCGTTTCTTTGAAGCGAATATCAACATTTTGCCTTTAGGGGTTCCATCTGTAAACAGGGTGAGGCTGAGGGTGTTGTCATCGCCACTGGCCCCAACACTTTCTTTGGTCGTGCTGCCTCTCTTGTCGGTCAAGATGATGATACCACCGGCCACTTGCAGAAGATTCTTGCTCAAATCGGGACCTTTTGTCTTGTCTCTATCGGTATCTTCGTTATTGCGGAGATTTTCGTTCTTTACGCCGGTTTCCGCTTCAACTACCGCCGCGGTCTCGACAATATCCTTGTTCTCCTGATTGGTGGTATTCCCATTGCTATGCCTACTGTGCTTTCCGTTACCCTCGCCGTTGGTGCCCAGCAGCTTGCCAAATACAAAGCTATTGTTACTCGCATCACTGCCATTGAGGAGTTGGCTGGTGTTACCATTCTTTGCTCCGACAAGACCGGCACCCTCACCACCAATAAGCTCACCATTGATCACAAAACCGTTCGAACCTATGGTCCCTTCTCTGCTGACGATGTCGTCCTCCTTGCTGCCTACGCCTCTCGTACTGAGAATCAAGATGCCATTGATGCTTCCGTCGTAGCTGCCATCGGTGACCCCTCACGTGCTCGTGCTGGGATCAAGCTTCTTGATTTCAAACCTTTCAACCCTGTTGACAAGCGTACTGAAATTACCTATCTCGAGGAGTCAACGGGCAAGCTCAAACGTGTCACCAAAGGCATGACTGGTATCATCATTGAGCTTTGTACCAGGAACAAAACCGACGAGCAAGAGAACAAGCTTGAAGCCGATGTTGAAGAATACGCTAGCCGTGGTCTTCGCGCCCTTGCTGTCGCATACGAGGAGTTGGATGGTGATGACCCAGAGGCGGAGGGCAACGGCTTTGAACTTATTGGTCTTCTTGCCATCTTCGACCCTCCTCGCGCTGATACCAAACAAACTATTGATGATGCCCTTGCCCTCGGTGTCAGGGTCAAGATGGTTACTGGTGACCAGCTCGCCATCGCTAAGGAAACCGGTCGTCGTCTTGGTCTCGGTGATCATATGTATCCTGCCAAGGTGTTGAAAGAAGGACCTCCCGCTGACAGCAAGCACAACTCTCTTGACGAAATGATCATGGATGCTGATGGTTTCGCCGGGGTCTTCCCTGAGCACAAATTTGAAATTGTAAAATGTATTCAGGGTCTTGGTCACCTATGCGCCATGACTGGTGATGGTGCCAATGATGCTCCTGCTCTCTCTCGTGCTAATGTTGGTATTGCTGTTGAGGGTGCTACTGACGCTGCCCGTGGTGCTGCTGATATCGTTCTGACTGAACCAGGCCTCTCTACTATCGTCCATGCCATCCGTCAATCTCGTATCATCTTCCAGCGTATGCGCAACTACTCGATCTATGCATGTTCCATCACGATCCGTATCGTCGTCTGCTTCGCTATCCTCTCTTTCGCTTATAAGTTTGATTTTCCTCCCTTTATGATTCTTATCATCGCCCTCCTTAACGATGGTACCATCATGACACTCTCGGTTGATCGCGTACTTCCTTCCAATACTCCAGACAGCTGGGATTTGGTCGAGATTTTCTCCTTCGCTGTTGCTTATGGTATCTACCTCAGTGCTTCTACGTGCGTGTTCCTATCATTTCTTCCTGAGTAATTAGGTCTCATTTTCCCTCAGTATCGCTCTTCTCTGTGTCATTTTGGAGACCACTTTCTTCCAGCGCAAGTTTGGCGTGCGCTTCAGTGGTGATGCTTACTTCCCCGATACTCCAAATGACCGTCAGGTCCACATGATTATCTATCTTCAAGTGGCTATAATCTCACAAGCGCTCATCTTCGTCACTCGCTCTCACTCATTCTTCTTCATGGAGCGACCTTCAGTTGCCCTCATGTGTGCATTTGCCATCGCCCAGCTTGTCTCTTCCATCATTGCCGCCTACGGCGACTGGGGTTTCACTCAAATTGAGGGGGTGTCCGGTGGCTGGATCGGTATTGTTTGGGTTTGGGTAAGTAATATGTCCACTTCATTGAACTAATTTCTGACTGTACCTTTAGAATATTGTTTGGTTCATTCCTCTTGATTGGATAAAGTTTGCGATGAAGGCCACCGTCATCAAGTCTATCCGCCAACGTCGCGAGAGAGAGATGCACCAACATGCCATGACGACTGGTGTTCCTATCAGCCGTACTTCGTCTCGTGCAACCTCTCTTCATGGTTCTTTGTACCAACACCGTACGAACATCGTCTCGCGAAGCCTCCAACGCATCCGTCTCGGCGGCAAGGTATCTGTCCAGCCAGAAGAACTGCACCGTTTCGGTTCAATTCAGGCTCAGCGAACTGGTGCAGCCCTCGCTCGCAACCCTAGCCGAGTTGTTGCATAGAAGGCCTTTTCAGACTTACTCTACCAGTTCCCCAGCAATTTCTCTTTCATCCGTTTTACGCGTCCATCTGAACTTTGATAACCTGTAATTTAACTCGACCCTTTCCACCATTGTGTTTGTTTTTCCTCTTCTACGAGTCACAGCGTTCTTGCCTTGTTTTTCAAATACCCTGGGGACAGTGGATAGGTCATGTTAATACGGGGATGTGTGAGTTCGTTTGTGAGTTGACGATAACTGGGGGATCATGGTATTGTGATTGGGCTCCTGCAGTGTTTTCTTTTCCTCTTGTCGCACATCATGTCTCCCACTTTCCCTTCCCAGTATATCTCTGATTGTCCAGTAATCGTTCATGGTTCTCTATGTTGATACATGACATTGTGTACAATTCTTTCCTACTTGCTCTTCACGTTCTTTATGTCCCGTAGCAACATAACTTTATTAATCCTCTTTTTCTCTTCTCTGGCAAGTACTCAATAGATTAAAATTTGTGATAAATTTGGTCTGTTAAGATTAGTGTGTCGAGCCAGAATTGTGATGGTGTCTGCATTGGTATCTGTATTGTGCGGACTCTGGGTAGATTCTGGTGGTCGTATGATGTGGGGTTAAGTATGCACATAACGAGAGTTGGGAATTGCTGCTACCAGGATACTGTGTAATCAGTCAACGGATCGTCAATGGATCGCCAAGTTTGAGAAGCAATTCCCAGGATTAATTATCGAATTCCCAAATTTGGAGATTTATTTGTTAGCTGCAATGGAGTATGAAAGACAAAAGTAGTGTGCCGCGGTGTACTCATGGGAGTCGCGCTGCCAGGGTCGTACATAGCACTCAAAAACAGCTAAGGCTTCCGGTCAGGCGGGGTTATGTTGTGGAGCTTCCTGAGTTTGTGCGAAGGTTATCGAATGCGATAAGAGTGGCGACATTGCCTATTATGGCTCAGTCAATTGATTACTTCCGGGGATCGAAGTAATTCTCGGGCGGGATATATATTTTTTGCGGAAATCTTTGAATAGCCGAATTAACTTTATTTATAGTGCTATTGAAATGAAACGTCTATGGACAGTCCAGTGATGGGTAGTTGATATGATGAATCCTTCTTGTCAAAGATCAGTGTCAGTTAGCTCCACCCTGGCATGTACTTGCTCTTATGGATAGGATAAACACTGGAAATGGGGAAGATTATTTTTAGCTGTAGATGCTTGCCGTCGTGCCGAGATGGTCTCAGGTTACACCCGCATTTACGCATATAAAGTAGAGTGAGCAGGATTTTTTGGATTCAGAATTTCTATTCCGCAACAAGCAGACTAGTGCTCGGGCACAAAGGGTCTGAACAGGGCCCAACATCAGGGGTATATGCACAGTTGCATCTGAACGAAGTTTGCTAGTAGTTAGATAGGTGGTTCGCAGTATGTCCAAAGGCATTGCTATGGCAGTAATTTGAAAGAAGAAAATGGGAGTTGATGTATAGTGTCGGGTAGTGCTGTAGAGGGTTCGTCCTCGGGTCTCCCCTCGGAGTAGCTTTTCCAGTTAGCTTTTCCAGTGGTCTGTTCGTTGATGGTAGGTTTCTATCAGATGGGCATGATTAGGATAGGATATATTGGACCATACACATGAGTGCTTGAGGATTCTACTACGAATACATCAATATAACATGATTCATGTTGATGGGAAGATACAGTCATCACCAATCACTTATCCCCGAACGGTATTCAATAGTGATATTCTCTGTGGCTTGTTAACTTCCTCTAAGGCCACGAGCTACACACATCCGCGTTGTCTCGACGCCTGAACGACGATAAGCTGGAATCTAAATATTCATAGCTTTGTTGAAATCCAGGCGAGCATCGCACATGGCATGTCTCAGAAAATATTTTAAGCAGTAGATTACCATCTGTAAATAGCATCCATTTAGCCCTTCTCTCGCTCATTAGGGTCAAACGGTATAGTTGTGTGCTTGTTTCAGTGACGGTATATGACATTGTTAATAGTATACATATGTTGAGTTTAAAAAATTAGCAAGCGAAAACGCGCAGCGAGCCTCGTCTCGATCATTTATATTTATCTCTTTTTACAAAAATGAAACATCTGATCGTCGGGAGATAGAGTCTAAGTATTTTTAGTGTAATGCTCGCCCAGGGGCAGGAATAGTGATACAGGAAATAAAGGGTGTGCGAGGTGAAACGAAATCATCGCTTCCGGCTGATTATGTGATAGCTATAAACTTGGGGAATCATCAGCAATGCTTCTGAACAGATACTAGTAAAGATACTGATCTGCATCACTTCAATGCAAGGGAATGGCTGCTGGTTGGCCGCATAACAAAAAAACGGTCTCAACAAGTCCTTAGCATGCTCGACAGCAAGCTTGTCCCTGATGACTGGATAATACTCAATTCAGTGTGATTTGGCCAATATTGGCACAACTGTAATTCGGAACAGAGCGAGCACGTTGTAATACCAGAACCCTCCAAAATGATCAGTGGCGAGATGACCAAGTAAGGAAACAGTGCACAGTGGTGTGCGTTCAAATCGAACCTTGTTGGCGACTTGTCTATTTTGGAGGGAAAGATGTGCAAACATTATTAATTTGGCCCCAGTGAGAAAGGCAAACGGATAGAAAGTTATATACAAACAATGATTATGAGACATCGTGTGCATCACGCTGCCTTGCTCAAATTCCAGCATTTCTTCCGTCGCAAGAATTAAAAAATGAAAGAGAAGTAACATGATGGATCAATTGCATGTGCAAAAGACTCTTGTCCTATTATGATCAACGATGGAATTCCTAAGTTTACGCGTCTAAACAGAGTGACATCACGTGACAGACGCGTCGAACCACGCCTGACTCTCATTAACCCAAGCCGACGTTTCATTCACAATGCCGGGACGGACTTCTCATGCATCCAGCAGGCAATCCAATCTCAATGATACTTTGTCCTCTGTTCCCAAGATTTTCGATCAAGTCCAAGTTTCTGTTGCGAATCACCAGAAGAACTGTGTCGCCCTCCACAAAATTCACGCTGAAGCAGCAGAATTCACTGAGCTCATCGATTCGCGTGCCATGAACAGATTGACTGGAGAAAAAATGTTTGTAGAAGTTGTGCAATGTCTCCTTTTCCGCGTTCTAGTTCTCAAAAAGGGACTCACGACGGCAGACCGTGTCGTGAAATTTATCGGAGCGTATATCAAATTTATCAATGAAAAAGGTGAACATTATTTTTCGTCTCTGTGGGATCACCCTGAAACACATCCCATCAGCCGAGGATGAGCGAAGGCAGCAGGATGATGATGATGATACTGTTGCCAGTCGTTTCACTGCACGACTTTTGAGGTTCCTTCTGAAAGGGATTGCAGCCAAGGATAAGAATGTTCGTTATCGTGTACTCCAGACTTTGGTTGAGATGATATCCCATCTTGGAGAGATCGAGTAAGCAACGTCTGAAAGATATGTAAATGGTTGCTCACCTTTTTCTAGTGAGGATCTTTATGCTGCCCTTCGTGAGGCTCTTCTAGATCGCGTCAGAGACAAAGAAGCACATATACGGTCACAAGCGATCGTGACGTTGTGCAAACTGTGCGCAGAAGAGACTGCTGACGATATAGACGATGATCAAGAGGTTGTGAGTAGTGTCTTGCTGGATGCTCTTGCCCATGATCCCTCCTTGTGTGTCCTGAACTCGTTCATCAGAAAATCCGGCAATTGCTGATCCGTTTCGTAGTGATGTCCGCAGAGTTGTTCTTCTCAATCTTCCTGTCGACGAAGCCACAATACCACATATCCTTGCACGCATGCGTGACGTCGAACCACTCATTCGCAAACTGGTTTTTTCTGCGATTCTCGAACCAAATGCGACGCAGGGGAATGAAATCAAGGTTACAGGACCCACGCATCCACGGGCATTCACCATTTCTCAACGAGAGCAAATTATTAAAGATGGACTCGGGGATCGTGAAGAGTCTGTCCGCAATGCGGCGACTTCTTTGATAGGAAGTTGGATTGACTGTGTCAACGTCGCTGCACCAAAAACCGAAGACCCTGAGGGGGAGCTTGTCACCACTGAAGTGGAGGGCGTCCTGTCTCTACTCAAACTTTTTGATTTGGGCCAAGGCACTATTGCTGTGGATGCTTTGCTTAGTGTGTTCACCCGGCGTTCGGACATTTTCAACAAGATTGACCTAACTGGTGAGGAATGCTTCTCTGTTGGGTCATTTGTTTTATCTATTCCAATCACATTTCTAGAGAGCTACTGGGAGCGATTGAACTCGGAGAGGGCCTTCTTAGCTCGTGTCTTCGCGGATCACTGTATTGCGATTAGGGACCAGAAGCGACTCGAAGAAGCACTCCCTACCGTCTCACAAATTGCTGCACTAATAGAAAGAGCTTGGAACGGGTTAACGGTATTGTTGGAAGCCTTTGAGGAAGAAAGGCTCATTCGAGAATTCGAGGAAACCGAGTTACAACAGAGGGAAGACGAAATCTATGAGCAAGAGATCAAACTCGGCGAAATGCTTAAGATGGCCGTCAATCTGGATTATGGTGATGAAAATGGCAGGCGGTTGATGTTCCCTCTCATTCGTGCGTGTTCTCCTGCTTTCTCTCTGGTTTACAAGAGGCCAATGTGGCTTAGGTGAAATGGCCTCACGGGAGACCCTTCCTCAAGGGCTTTTCGATGACTGTTTAGACATATTGAAGAAGCTTGCTTCGAATGACCGAGATCTCATTCGCATTGTAGTTGAAATAATTTCGGATATGCGGGATCCTTTCATTGATGAACCTGAAGAACCTGTGAGACGTGTCCTATTCGATTGAATTTAACACCCGTTTGATGCTAAGTACGTTACCCAGGTCGATGTCAATCCGGATACGAGCATGATTCTTGGTGATACACCCAGACCTCGTTTACCACCGAGAGAAAAAACAGAAGCTGAAAAAAAGAAGGCTATCGAGGTGGATCATCGTTGCTTACTCCTTGCGAGTGTCATGCTGGAGCGAGTCAATACTGTGAGTCGTTGGCCAGAGATTCCAAATTGCAATACTTATAGCACTTCAGACATTTGAGGAGAACTCGACTCTTGAAGGCCTAATGCAAGACTTGATAGTCCCTTCAATACACGTCAAAGACGCACAGACTCGAGAAAAGGCCTTCGTTGCATTAGGACTGTGCTGTTCCATCGCTCGAGTAGGATGATGGTTCTCTATTATGCATACACATCGTTAGACTAACGTTTTATATCCTCAGAAACGTGCTCTTAATTCCGTGGATTTCTTTAGGAGTCAAATTCTCAGTTCCCCTGATCAGATGAAATCGAAATTGTATCAAATTATTATCGATATGCTGATGGTCCATGACCAGGCCTTTGTGGATACTGTTCCACAAGAGGTGTGTTAAGTATTCCCCCCATGTTAGTCGTTGATTGTCGATGTTCGTTCCTTCAGGTCGCAGAAATTACGGATAGATTTTTGGTTCAAAGATTGAATGAGGAACAGGATCCGAAAGTCCTTGCTACCCTTTGCCTTGGGATCGCCAAGTTGATTATAGCAGGTATCGCCCGTGACACTGATGTGAGATCTGTTTCCAAACACCATCAACAGTGACTGCAATAGTGACTGACGTTGCATGTTCTGCAGTCCGTGGTTAATTTGATGCTTGCTGCGCTCTCTCCCGCGACGGCTGGAAATCAAGAATTACGGCAATGTTTGACCGGGTTCTTTCCTGTTTATAGCTACATGTCAGCCAAGAATCAGAAGAACATGACCCATGTGCGTCATTTTGTTTATTATTTATTGTCTCTGTACTTACTTGTCGTCAGATCTTCCTCCGGGTATTCTCAGAAGTAAAAAAGTTGCGAGCAGAGTTAGAGGAGGATGAAGAAGTGGCAACGGCTACGCAGGTTGCAAATATGTTTGTCGATTTGACTGACCCGAATCGACTTGCTAGTGTTGTGTGCGTTGTTGCTTCTGCTGGGGTAGTGTTTGTTCTGACGAACTTGGTACTGTCAGGGCTACGAACGGGACGATGAATGAGAAGGAAATATATGAGTATGGTGATATTCATTTGAGGCTTGCGACAGAGATTTTGCGGGAGTTCCTGAAGCCCCAATACAATTTTGACCGTAAGCAATCTCTGATTTGTGACATCTGGTGCTGACCTATAGATTAGGGGACGACAAGAAGGTTCTTTGTCAGATGCTTGCCAAGCTCTACATTCCTGAAGTAGTCGATGATGTGTTCATCAGGCGTCTCAAGTTGTATCTGGATACAGTCAAGATGGTGCGCTACCCCCTTAGTTGTTCTCTGACAATTCAACTTTCAACAATATAATCAGCACCGATCCTTGAAAGATGTTACTAGTCGTAATGCACTGAACAAATTTGATGCTGCCATTTCCAAGAGGTTCGAGAATCAGCTTGAGTTGAAGGAGGAAGAGCTTAGGAAACTCGAGGAACTGCAAGACTTGTTCGAGTTTCTGGATGATATAATCCCCGAAGATGGTGGTGAGCTCGTCGATCCAGAGCCCAAGCGAAGAAGCAGAAAGAGGTTAGTAATTTACCCTGGTTCAGTGATAATGATGATCCCCGGGGTGGTGTACTGATGCATCCTGGACAGGAGGTCGACCAGTGCTGTGAATACCGATGATGACTCTCATTCAGATGATGGTGGTCATGGCAAACCGAAAGCCAAAAAGTCAGCTATAGTCATTTTCCTCGTGCTACTGCGGAACTAAGCAATGTTCCAGGAGACGCGTATCTAGTGAGGGCGATGATTCGAAGAAAATAGATAGTCGACCTGCTGTTAAGGCGCGAGTAATGCCTAAACGTGCTGCGTATGTTCTAATCATCTCGGTGTAAGATTGTAGCTCACGAATAACCAGAACCGGCAAGTCTTATATCCAGCCTATCACTATTACGGACAGTGAAGATGAAAATCAAACGAGTCTCCCCAGGAACGAGATTCATGCTAGAGAGTAAGCGACTCCGTTTTTCATCCGGATATATTTACTAAAGTTACACTCAGGAGATCTCGGCGAGTTAAGAAGGAAGACGAGATGGCTTTAGATACGGATATCAATCGACTTCTTGAGCCTCTTCCACCGGCCTCTGCTGCGCCTTCTTCGTCGAGTTCCCGGAAGGGTGACTCGATAATCGGACATTCTGAAGAGGAAGAAGAGGAAGAAGAAGAGGAAGAAGAAGAGGAAGAAGAGGAAGAAGTTAATGATTTGTTGGCTGAAGAGGACTCATAATCCATATGATCATTATTATTTGTTGAGACATCTGTTCCGGTTGAGTTAGTTGGATTTTTCTTATCTTATGTATTTATTCTTGTCAAAGCGGATTGCTTGTAGGTTACTGGGCTTTTTCTCAACATGCTCTTTCTCTCGCTGTGTCTTCACCCTTTTCTAAATCAGATGTAATGATTGATGGTGTATTATTATCGTTCCCATCGTACTATACAAGACACCTCCAGATGATCAGAATTTACCACTTTTCGGAGGCCATGCAGCAGGAATGTAGCCATGTGATAGCAGATAGGAACATGTCATGTATACGGCGGTGATGTCGCGATGTCAAGGTGACTGTCCACTTAGTGAATGAGGCTCTACGAGAATAGCGGTAAGCGTAGATGACGGATAGCCCCTGACCTCAGTAATCCATTCAATTTTTGTTCATCGAGCCCAAATTCCATTGTACACCTCACTCAGCCTTTTACCACGCCCTAGACGCTCCCTTTCACAGTATCTGTATTGGTTCTCCATTGCAGTAATTGAGGCCGACTGAACAATGTAAGATTGTATATAACATGAGCTTATGATTATTATCATTTTCCATTTTCCTTGTTGCATACCTGGCCCATGATTCTTCTGATTCACCTTTTCGCAATACTCTTCTGTTCCAGCCGTGTTCATAGTC
>Ga0153947_1000896_pt1 | contig 14403 bp, 20 predicted proteins | sample TSNJ031MetaG_FD_104697 | JGI IMG/M metagenome (GOLD analysis project Ga0153947, IMG submission 104697) | Attine ant fungus gardens microbial communities from New Jersey, USA - TSNJ031 MetaG | ecosystem: Host-associated > Fungi > Mycelium > Unclassified | place: USA: New Jersey, Wharton State... | reverse complement strand
CGATTTGCGGACCCAGAATAGTGTTGAGAACCGGGATCGGCAACAAACGAGCCCTACCCATCAGCAGCTAGCAACACTGTCAAAAAGTACTCAATATTATATTTAGTCAAGCGTCGGGTACCGTCTTTCGCCGAGAGTCCAACGTCATCGATGTCTCCGATGCATGGCTGCGCCGATGATGATGTACATATTAATTTGGCTTGGGAAAAATACCTGTAGATTAATCTAACGCTACAATAGACGTACTATGAGCTATCAAATAGCAGACAACAATGAGGACAGATAGGTCCTTAAAGCAAAGTCCCCTCGGGGATAGAAGATTGATCGGTCCAAGAACAACAAAGATCGTAATGACAACGATTGCTTAAAGAGTGACATACACGAGCGAAAAAAATAGCAGCATTTAAAGTTGGTTTAATTGCTATCACAATGCTTCCACATTTTGACATAATCCCTTAAAAGGTTCATGTCAGTCAGAACAGATTATCGTGGATTTAACATACACAATCATAGCACGATCCTCGACATTATTTGGCCATGTTGAATACCAATTAGCTTCTGCAAGTGCAAAGTCCCGCATTGCATCTAACGACGCTGCATGAATAAATTTAACAAAAAGAAAGATGCATAGACTAACTTGGCGAGCCATTGAGCCACGGTTTGTTACCTTGAACCTCAGGGAACCATCCGTTGGTACCACCGACCGCAACGTTCATGATCAAGTAAAATTCTGAAGTGACGTCCAGCAAACAGAAGCATCCGATTGAGCACAATGATAGATCAAATCGTGGCATCAACGTCAACTCCACTTCCATTAATAAAACTTACCTTGATCAAACGGTGTCGCATTCGTTCCATTAATCCAGGGATTCTGTAATGCAACTGGATTGGGCCCATCATAGATGACCTCGGGGAATTGGCCACGCTCGAAGAATGGCTCGTTAAACTTTATATCGAGAAGAGTGTGGAGACGGTTATCAACGTAGATAGGTCTATTGCCAATCAATATTTGCGAATCAATGGATGGGTTCGCGAGCACGATGACGCAAAAAAATGAGAATCCAAGGCGGAAAAGAACAAAAAGGGTCACACTTACAACCATTTGTCTGTCCACTCTAATACGTACGTGCGGAAGTTGCTGCCGAACGACCTGCGGCGTTCTGTCCACCAACTGTACGACTTGGAGACTCCATTTAGGAAGGTGGTAGGTCCCCAATTGAGTGAACCCTGAACATAATTCGAACCGCTGAAGAAGACGAGAACATGAGTGAACTGAAGAAGTCAAAATGTGTGGGAACATTCACCGGGCAGTGTACTGGAATCCATTTCCTCGGGATTCAACGATATCAATTTCCCCGCTAAGAGGCCACGACCCATAAACTTCATCTACGGGAAGCATCCAGAGAGCAGGCCAGAGCTAGAAAGGAAGCAACCGAGTCAATGTTTATTCTGCTTCCCACACACACGGAGGCTATGACTTACCCAATCACTAGCAAGGTTGCGATCATTAGCGCTCGATAAATATGCCCGAAGTCATTAATGATGTAGCTGGAAAAGCACTAACCCATTTGGCATCTTTGCTTTAATCTCTACTCGCCCATATCTAATGCTAGCCTTTCCCTTCGTGTTGATTCGCGCACTTTGAACGGGATTAATTACTGTGCCCGCAGTGCGATTGCTGACAGCGCTGCAGGCTTTCAAGTATCCTGATTCATCAAAGAATGTTGCACCATTTTCGGTGGTAAAACCGTTGTTAGGTCGAGTTTGATTGAAAGTACAACCCGTGATGTTATAGACAGTTCCATCAAAGATGGCGCTGCTGCCGATAGAATCTGAAGTCAGAGTTGGCACAATGTAAAGGAACCCATCCTTCACAAAAGAGTTGTTTTGTGATGCCGTCGTCATCTCGAACTCCCCGGTACTAGATGAACCAAAATAAAGTCAGGAAGGCATGAGAAGGCAGAGAGAAGGCAGAGTGCGGAAGAGCGAGAAGACGAAGGGGACAGTGATTTGCCGGACATGAAACCAATAAGGCTTCTCAGAAAATGAGAGCGCGGCACTGGCGCAAGTGCTCGGAGTCGAGCGATGAAGTAAGAACTGACGGGAGGCAAGGTCATACATACCCGAAGCCATCCATATTAACCTCCCTATTGAAGGAGCCATTTTCGCCAAAGACCGAATCTTCAGAATCGAAGTTCTCCTCCATGACAAGGCAAAGTGGTCTCTTGTCCAACTGTGCGTTGGCATAGCTAAAGTAACATTGGACGATTCCTCCGGCAAATCCGATTAGAATGACTGCGTAGGTCAATAAATACGCAATGCTGGCCCGGGGATTGCGTGTCTGAGTCCAAGGTTTGGATAGCACACTCTGATTGGTGACCATGTAAGACTTCATACGAGGAAGTTTGCGTGGAATGATGGTACCACCGGTAATAGGGACAGCACTTGACCGGGCTGATGGCGACAATGAGAGTCGGGAAGAAATGGGTCGAGGAATGGGGATGTGATTTGAGGTTGCACTGGGGAAGATGCCGTCCGTAGGCGTACGGGGAACGCTGAGAACACCACTAGAGGTATCAGAAAACGATACTTTTTGGGAAAGGGGTTGGTGGTGGCGAGACGATGGCCGACTTGAGGTTGGTGTAGAAAAAGGATCGCGTACTGAGGTAGAAGACATTACTCCGTGAAGTGGTGTTGGGCTGACATGCGGGTCTATGTCGTCCCTGAGGGTTTCCTGAATAATAGGAGTGGCATCGTTGCTGACTGACATTTTTGGAGGAGAGGGCTCAGAGGATGGATTTGGGGAGATGAGTCCAGGACTTTATAGCAGAATATATTTCCAAGTAGGATGCGACTGTGTGGAAAGGGTAGTAAAACAAGGGGTAAAAAGTTATTGGGAATGACATGTTGATGTAGGGAAATGGCATGAATGGGAGATTGAGCGTGGACTCACAGCTTCAAAAGTTCCTGGATCACACAAGGCATCATTTACGTGAAGATAGATGCAAAGCTGGATCGGATGTTGCTGTGATCGAGCCTCGGAATGGCGATTACATAACATATCATGCATTCTGCCGAGAAATATGTCATGATCACAGCTATACACGATTGTTATCAGCTGGTCCTCAAAATGTCTATCCCACAATCACCGTGAGTTTCCAGGCACTGCTAGGGGTAAGGTACCCACGCAGTCCGGCGGCCGGCAAAGCCTTTGTTCTGCTTGTTAACGGCAAGATTCGTCATAAATCCGGTTCCAGGAACGCGGCGCTTGTAAGTCGGAGCAGAAGAACCTCAATCGTAGATTCAAATTCAGTGTGTCACAAATCATCATCTGTGACTCGCCGAATCCCATCTATCCGCATGTCCAACTGAGAGCGTCTACGTCTGATGCTGAGAACAACGTTATAAGTCCTCAAGAACCAGTGTATACCCCTTGCTCCGCCCCTCAACGCCTTCAGGCCACGGTCCATCTTCAAGAACCTACCATGTCTGCAGTCACTATTCAGAACTCAGACTACGATCTGTTTGATGCTTGGCTCCATAAAATTTGTATGTCATCCCAGCATCTCTAAAATGTCCCATTGATCGGCTCTAGATGAGACGACTCAACAGGTCAATTGGTTCATGCCAACAGAGGACATCATCTCTACAGGTGTCTGCCTCCGAGTTGAAGATGGGTACTTTAGAGTCTTCCCGTACGAGAACCCAGCACTCGTACCCTTTGAAGCTGCTGTCAGACGACTTAACCCAGTTGTCGCTGTCAAACTCAGAAGTGCTGCTGTCACCGCTGCAATCCGTAAAATGTTCGTCTCCTTTCTTAAATCACTAAGTAACTGTTAATACTTCTTTTAGTGGCCCCGACGATGATTGCATTTACATCGACCGAGACACACGTATCCAAGTCATTGAGACCATTGGTGAGCTCCCCCAAGCCGAAAAAGACCAATGTGGCGCCTTTATTGTACGTTCTGTGGCACATTTAATTCACTTATCTCGTAACAACGGCCTTAGCGCGATGAGCGATCCTTGATACTTTGGTCATATGCCCTCGAGACCATTATACCTCTTTGTAGGGATTTTGAGGAGAAACTCATCAAGCATATCTGGCGAACGCGCGCCATAGCGCGTAAAGACTCACCCTCAATTTCCAGTACCAGTCCCTCGGATTCCAATTCCGATGAAAATCTCAACGAAAAACCATCGGATATTACGCAAATCTCCAAAGAACGGCCGACTTCAGAACCTGCTCAACTGCAATCGCCCCCGAAACACAAATGGTGGAGTTGGCGGCTGAATCCCAAACACAAGAATGCGGTGTCAAAGGGGGGTGATCCGGAGAAGAAGCAGGCTGAGCGTAAACTTGTTTTATTTGGTCCGTTCTATGCTGGATGCGGCGCTGCGCTGTCAGCGTGTAAGTTTTGCTTTTAGCTCATTGCTCTCGGTATTAAGTGCTTCTGTAGATTTCGTGACCGCCGGAGCTAGCATTCTTCTAGAAGAGTTTGCTCTGGATCGTAATCCTGCTAGATTTGGCCTTTTGGTGACGCTTCCCATCATCTTCTGTATTTCTGTTGTAGGTCATATCTTCCCTTCATGACACCTAATCCTCTCATCTTTTTTATCAGTTCTTTTGCTTACAGCTCATCGGAAATTTGTCACTCATGTGAGATTGCGTCTTGCACCAGTCCAATCAATTGTTAAACACCCTACAGTTTTGGACCGGTGGCTCAATACCATGAAAATTCCATGTATTATTCGGCAGTGAGGCCAGAACCGAATCCGGAAATTGACAACAACCTCCCACACATCACTGTGCAAATGCCGGTCTACAAGGAGAGCCTTGAGCTGACGATGTAAGTAACACTTCTCATTCTTTGTCTCAATGTCCACAATCATTGTATCTCTGTCTCAAACTGACGAGGACGGTTCCGTTGTCATCGGTTGTTGCGACAACTTGTGATTGATCTGGCATACTGATATATTAAACATTAAACTCGTTCAGTGCCCCTTCTGTATACTCGATCAAGAAAGCGATGCAGACGTATGCCCGTCAAGGTTGGTGGCACTGGCACGTTCGGGTGTTAATGATATGTCATTTATAATTATTGTTAGGTGGTACATCGGCGATCTTTATTTGCGATGATGGTATGCAAGTACTTCCTGAGATTGACCAATTGGAAAGGAAGGCTTTCTATGCAAACCATAACATTGGATGGACTGCTCGACCTGGTCACTCTTCAAAGCCCGACGGCTTCAAGCGCGCAGGAAAATTCAAGAAAGCCAGTAACATGAACTATGGCCTGAACATCTCTTTAAAGCTCGAGAAGTTCTTGGCTCTGCTTCTACAGGACGGTGTCGAGGATACTGCCGATGAGTGCGTTGAGGATCGTGCTCTCAAGATGGCGCTGCAAGAAGTCTTCGAGGACTCAGGTAGCAAATTTATGCCTTGGGGTTCTAATGGCAAAAGTTTGAGGATGGGTGAAATCATCTTGATCGTCGACTCAGATACAATCGTGCCAGAGGTGAAATTTCAACCTTACGCAGTTTTTCTTTCATTCATGAAATTATCCTAATAGGACTGCTTCAGGGATGCCGCACGTGAAATGGGAGAGTCCCCTGATGTTGCCATTATTCAACATGAGTCTGGTATGTATCCATCTGGACTAGCATTAAGGTTCCGCTCTGATCTGCATATCTCCAGATGTCATGCAAGTGGCGCATCATTACTTCGAGAACGGTATCACCCACTTTACGCGTCGTATCAATAAGTGTATCTCTCTCGGCTGCTCTAATGGAGAAGTTGCCCCTTTCGTCGGCCATAATGCCTTCCTTCGTTGGTCTGCTGTCCAAGATGCTTCATTCATTGAAAACGGGGTTCTCAAACAGTGGTCCGAAGCGAACGTTTCGGAAGATTTCAACATGGCCCTTCGTTTGTTGTTAAAGGGATATACCCTTCGTTGGGCCACTTATTCCGAGGGTGGTTTCAAGGAGGGTGTGTCATTGACTGTCGTCGATGAATTGGCAAGGTGGCAAAAATACGCGTATGGTCAGTGGTGGCTTGAACATTGAATGAATCGATAAACCCAATTTTCATTGACAGGTTGCAATGAGATTATTTTTAACCCTCTGATTAAATGGTGGCGCAAAGGTCCCATCAGTGAAGAATTACGGGGTTTCGTTTGGTCTAAGGCGCCAGTCCACTACAAGATCGGGATGATGTCCTGTGAGTAATTTGACGTTCTCAAGTCATCGAAATGTGCCTGACTCGTGTTTCGTTGTAATTAGACATGTTTTCTTACTGTGAGTTTTATATGTCTAATATTAGTCCTGGGGACGACCGGAGCCTTCAAAGCTCCCATATTTCGTTCTTTGTTTTGCTCTCCTGACGTTTGATCAATCAGCGTCTGTTGGACTTCCTTCATCAGAAACGCGAGGCTCATCACATTTGAACTTTCTTGTGCTCAATTTCCCTTGAATCTTATGCGCTGATATTGTCCTGTGAATGTTAGATGGGATTGCTGCCGCGACGGTCGGATCCATCATAAACTATCTCCTCCTCGGACTCGGGATCCAAGTGGATAGATTCTATCTTCATAGTTTTGAGATTCTCTTGGCCTGCACGGTTGTTTTCCCTGCTATTGGGAACCTTGGTTATACTCTGTTGGAGTACCGTACTGGACATCGAAGCTTTTTTGGGGCATTGGTTGAGAATCTGAGATGGATTCCGTTCTTGTGCGTACCCATGACCCTCACCGATTTTCCGCATCGCTCAGTTGAGTCCTTGATTGATAGTGTTTTCTTCTTTGGTGGCCTCAGTATTCATTTGTCCACTGCATTGCTTGCGCATATGTTCTCGTACGATATGTAAGCATCCTGCTTGCTTTTCACACCAAAGCTGGTATTAGGCTACCCATGACGAATAGCTGATTTGATCCTGTTCAGGACATGGGGATCGACGGGCAAGGAAGTTGAGCGCTCGACATTTTGGATCGAAGGTGCGCGAATTTCGTCTGTTTCGTAATGGCGCTGTCTGACTCCCTCTAGTTCCCGCAATATGGCGTCGCTTCAAGCTGTCTTTTATTATATGCTTCCTGTGCATCGCCATGATGGTTATCTTTACCACAAATGTGGTACCCTTTGAGTGGCAAATTCCTGGATACCAGTGGGCTTTGAACATACCGCTCTCACTTGTAGTTGGCTGTCATATTCTGCTACCGGTGCGTTCGACTGCGATTGGAAGCGTTGGATTTGCTGACTGGTTTTTATTGCAGATTGTGCTTAATCCTTGGTTGATGATTTTCTCCTTTTGAGGAGACTGTTGATCTGTTGTGTTGTACCGAATATGGTCGATCCAGCACCTGGATTTTGACCTTGTTGTTTTAGTAGGAACTATCTATAATGCAGGTGGAAGTGGAATATCAGACACAGATATCTTGTTCCGATATGAGGAAAAATGGCGCCTTTACTTAGGCAATGGTCGGATTGGGTTTAGAGGTTGGAAGCTATAGTTTTTTTTCTTATTTATTTTCATATGGACGCCGTTGGGTTGTGTTAGAGCTTTTTGGCCATTCTGTTCTTGTGAGGACAAAACTCGCTCATGCTTTCTTTGGTGTTCATTCTGGTTGACAACTCCCCCTTTTTTTTAATCTTGTACAAATTATTGCAGCTCTACTTACGTCGTTGTCTCTACTAGTAATTAAAGTAATGAAGTTAGGTCAAGTGATCGGTTTATGATTTGCACCCAAGATTGTTTCAGCACGATTGTTGATTGTACCTTTGTGAAACACAAAGTGACACATGGCTGCCGTACACAGTGTGAAAGATTTTTTTGATATAAGCCGGTCAAAAAGGAGAAAACAACGAGAGGGGGGTATTTATACAATGCAGTGTCAGTTGATCATTTCTATAGTCTTAGTCGCTGTGGCGCGAGACAAAATCGCCATCGCGACATAGTGAGGAGAGAGATCTTGTGGAAATGATGTTGCAGGATCTGAACTTTGTATTTTGCCAATGTGATGTGTCCCAAATATAGTTCACGAAACTGTGTTACAGCTCAGTTGAGATCAGGGTGATAAGCAAGTTCCCTACATCAAGTGGATTGCGGCCAGTTCTCTCATGTGATATTATTCGTTTCTCGAGATCATGAATGATGAGTATCAGCCCTCTCACCTTATCCTTATCGATACATCGAAGGTTCACATGATAATTGACCTAGAATACACGTCTTCTAGTCTGATTTATACATTAGCAAAGTTTCATGGTTCCTGGCTGTTCCGCGTCGCATACCTAGAAACAAACATCTAATCATAACATGAATCCTGCCGATGACAGCCCTGACTTTAGACCATTGTGATGGTCTCTATGATAACGGCCCATCCCCCGCCCGAGTCGGTGTTGAGCAAGTAACAGAGGTCCTGTTGTCCCATAGATCGCTAGGAAATGGCAGAGAAGTATCAATGCTTCTGTCCGTTCCGAGGCGTGGGCGTTTTGTCTTCACTACATTGAGTCTCCGAACTATGTTTCATTTCATTGTCACATAACGACTAGCCTTTTCATCAGGCGGTTGCAGTTGAAGGATTAACCTGAGCCGATTTACATCCTGGCACGGACTAGGAAAATCAATTAGCAATGATTACCGTAGTCTGAGGTAAGTACCGAGGCCCTTGTATATCCTGTTGACTGTCCGAAAATATCCAGTAATACTAGCTCGGCGACATAACCAACCCGCTACTCTTCATCTGATCCCACGTTGCTCTATCCGTTATATACTTGAGTCGTTGTCCTGTATCGCGGCACCAGTTGCGACATGACGCTTTCTTCGGCGCTTTCTTCCTCGCTGCATTCCTCAATCTCTCTTCTAGTTGCAATTTTCACTCGGGGAGGTGTTATTCGAGCCATTCTCGCCGGGATCGCCGGGATCACCATCATCTTTTTCATTGTCCGCATCTCCTTGCAGAAACTCGGGGGCTCTGCTAATCGGGAAGAACACTCACAGCAATCCAGTGTCAATTGGGAGTCCGTGCGGCGGTATGAGGTCTCTGGGGAGGGTTCTGCGCTCAGTCCGAAACCATCATCTCTCCAGCCTTCCTGTATATCGCAGGAACGTACCTCGAATCCAAGGAGAACAGCATGTATCTGCAGCTCCGAAGACCCTCCTCTCTCGGGCGCTGCCTCTTCCGACACCATTACGGATATATGCTCATCCGAATCTCCTACGTCTGAAAGGGACTCTAGGGTACAAGACGAGCCCAGGCTGAGCCCCTTTCCGCCAGAAATCCTACTGGTGATTTTTGAATACATATCCATCCAACACGAAATCTCTCCTGACCACTTTATGTTATCAACCCTTTTTTCTCTACGACGAGTGTGCAAGGGCTGGAGGGAAATTATCGATGGTACATCCAGGCTTTGGCCTTCACTTCATCCCCCGCTCAATGAGAAGGGATGTGAGCGCTGTATAGAATGGTATATGCGCATTACTCGTGGGATGTCGAAAGTGGCCAATCTTGTCGTACTCGAGTTACCTAAGGAGGGTCGCGGGTTGCATCCAAGACTTTTCGATCATCAGCTCGACCTAGCCATTTCATCTTTCGCCATGAAAGTGATCATCCCCAACCGCTTTTCCTGGGGGATAGATGGATTGGCCTCCTTCTTGGAGAGCACACCAACTCTCGTGATACCTTCTGACGGTCCAGCCATGGAGAATCTGAGAAAGTTACACTGGACGATGGGAAGTCACTACTTTGCGAGCCAGCTAGCTCAATCTATCGGCCTTCCATGGATCAGTCTACACCAACTTCCATGGACTCAACTCACTCATATCACGTTAGAGATGTTGATGACCCTTGATGATTGTAATTTCATATTGAATCACTCACCCCTTGTCGAGCACCTTTCACTCAGAGAAATATCGGGCGAACCGTTGTCAACTGCGAATAGATGGACTGAGCGAAAGATATGTCCTCACTTGCATACGTTGAAGATTGTTTCGGCGGTCAATATCTCATCTCTACTTCGGAACTATGGACTTCCTTGTCTACGCGTCGTTGACTTCGACCTCACAGAAATAGATTCAGCCACGGATCTTCTTCAAACAGCTATCTCTTGGAAAGAGTTGACCTGTGTGACTCTGTCTTGCGTTTTCTCAGTTGACCTCATGGAAAGCATCGTGGCCGAGCTTGACACCGTCGAAGTGTTGGTACTCAAAGGACAGCTTCCGAACCCGGATGCCGTGTGGACAGTGTCACATACCCTCCGATCGCTCAAGTCTTTCACGCTTGTTCCCATAGCCGACGCTGCCGCCCTTAATCTCATGTCCCATTTCGTCGAGCATGTTTTGCCGTCTTCTATTGAATTCATTGACGCTCCATTGGCTGTTCACACGTTTCAGCAAATCATCAATCATCCATTCGACTCCTTAAAGGTTGTCAAAATGAAGAATCATTGTATCTCCCCACACGATTTTCTTTCGTTCCTTGCTTCCTCGGATAATTTAGTGGAAGGATCGTTCACGGTTTCTGACCATCACGAAATCCCACCCTCTCTCTTATCACCATCAGGTGTTTTTCTCTCCATCTCCGCTCCCCCTCGCCACCAAATTATATGCTGCATTGCCAAACTAGATCTTCACCTTGGTTATCAATTCACGGCGGCAAACCCACTGTTGGAGGTGCTTGACTTGCCGAAGCTGTCGATGCTTAAATTTAGTGCCTCCCGGAAATCCTCTCCTTGTCACGCCTTGCACCAACTCTTAGTCAGATCTCGCTGTTCACTTTCCAGCCTCTCGTTTGATTGTCCAACCACGGACGCCTCAAAGGCTCTGCAGCTCTTGCACCTCATGAGCTCAACTTTGGAAAACTTTGAAATCAAGAATGAAGTTGGATTTGGCAAGGCACTTTGGATACCGTTGACGCATCGAGGTAGGGGAGCCTTATCGGAACAATGCTTGTGCCCCCGCCTCGACCGCCTTGCTGTCGCGCCCTGTCGAGATCCGCATTACTTTTATGAGATGGTGGAATCTAGGTCAAAATTTCCTGATAACTGTGAATGTGGACTTCGGAAGTTGATGAGTGTAGAGGCTGTTGTAGAGGCTGATGTTGACGACCCACAAGTGCGTTTAAATTTTACGAACCGTTTGAAGGCGAGGTATATTGACTGTAAGTTGGATTTCATGCTTCGTTTCGAACATTAGAGTAGACTTTTGCACGCGTTATCACAGGGATTGATACTGTTGCCATCATTGTTGTTGTTGTTGTCGTTGTTGTCGCTGTCGTTCTGTTGTGTATCATATCTTTAAGTTGCATTTTCAATGGGTTGATGGATTCTTATGTATGGTATTTTCGAACTTGTGGTATATTTGCCGAAAGTAATAATCTAGTTCTGGTTTGTACGGCGGACTGGTGTGTTCTTTGTATTAGAATGCACAAGTGCTAGATGGTACTGACGATGTTTATTTTATTATCTTTCTGGCGACTTTTCTCTTCGTTTATTTATTTTGTCTCCATTTGTTGCTTCTCGATGTCTCATTTTGCTGTGCTGTATAAGTATTGAGGTTAGCTCCTTCTGATTATAAGTATAGTTAACAGTTGTATTCTTGGAACAGTAGTCGGTTAACTACATACCTGTTGTATCTTATCCGTGTGTTTCCTCTGTAAATATATTGTATCCGAAGAAGTCTGTCTGTACCATCATCCAAGTGAAGTGAAGCACAAAAGGGGGAAGATTTAGTAAGTGAACGTGCTGTACTACACTACGACGCGAACGGTAGAGCCACGAGTTGAAGGATGACTAATAGTTTGTTTGATGTTCTCCAAACAAAAGCAACTCCTAGTCTCATACCCCGATGATTGAGACGGGTTATACCAAACGGGCTTCTGCAAGGATTCAGCTGCATACGGTTCCGTCGATTCCGACTGTTATTGAGATACCACTTGTTGTTGATCCCGACTGCTGATCGCTTCGAAAACTCTTAGGTTTTTTTCCGCGCGCGTCGCAGCTACAACCTACGACCTACGATGACTGTTGAGTAGTGAGTACTTTTTCTTATACCGGTGAATTACCCCATTTGCTTATTTATTATTATCTTTTTTGCCGGCTTCGGCTGGACCAATCCATTAACCTTGGCTCCTCCAATGAAAAAGCGATCAGGTGCGTTAGTTACTTCAGATTCATAAACCTATTAATTCCTGAAACTGGAGCCTCGTGGTTCTAATTACAGACAATGGTTGTCGGTGAATAGAAGAAACCTTTACGAAAACGTCGTACTTGCGGTTTTAATCTTTGGTGGTTATATCTTGGGCTTGAGTGGTGCATGCTATCATAGCGATGAAGCGTCTAGGATGGAGGTTGATATACCACAGTGGTACGTCTTGCGTCAGAATTTTCCCGCTCTGCCTGACACGGTCAGTCCTGGCTCTTTACTCACGCAATGTGGCTTTATCCTTTCTCTCGTACTAGCTCCAGCCTCATGTCGACGGAAAAGGGAAATCTAATAAAGGACTTACTATCTGCCACTTCACCGCCCCTCCCTAACCCAACGTAAAATTCCCTGTTCTGGGCTCTTTTTGGATCTGTGCTGGGTCTGCCTCGTGGACTGCTTCCGAGAAGCTCTCCCATTATATCGGGTGGGACAATGGCAACTCGATTATTATTATAAGATGCAGTGATAACCCGATTGTTATAAGACCGGTTTGGCACGCCACCTCCACTTCCCACCATTTCTCCCTTGAAAGCACCTCTTCTCCTTCTTGTCCTCTGCACCCGTCTGTTCAAATTGCGTTTGTTGACGATAAAAAGGGAGACAGCTCTCATGAAACCCCTCTTTCCTCGTTCTTTCTCTCGCTCGCTACCCATGTTTCTTCCATCGTCTCGCTCAAAACAGGATCGTACCGTTTCTTTACCAGATTATTATCGAGACACCAAACGAGAAGTCTACGGGCCGTATTTCAGTACCGAAGTGCAGTTTATGGTTCGTTCTTGCAGTTTTTTCCTTCTCTTTTTCTGATAGTTTTATCTGCCTCGTTTTAGCCAACAGCAGGTATTCCTTATGACAGTTACGACGAAGCTTCGGGGAACAGTCTTTTACTAGTAAGTCGAAATACCTTTGTAGAGCAAGCGCGCTCATGATGAGTCGAGGACATTGCCTTACCTGGTGAAGCGGACTGGGAAACGGAATCGCACATGATTGGGAATACCATGAAGGCTTCTGGTCACTCATCGTTATCTCCTTCTCCTTCTCCTTCTTCTCCTTCTCCTGCTTCGCCTTCTTCTTTTTACGTCCAAATACCTCCGACAATTCCAGAGAAAAATGATTGCTTCAGGTTTGGCCTAGCTTTAATACGAGTGAGTCCATATTAATTTCATCACCGCTCATTTATTTTGATACCATGTATTTTCAGGGCTTTGTTTCGTTATTATGTCGTGGTCGTCATTGGAAACAAAAATGTTGATGTGTGTGTGCGCTAAATGATCTCTTGTAGTATTCATTTCAAAGTCTTGGTCCCATTTACTGAATTGAGATTTTGGATTGTAAGTCAGGATCATGACTGGCAGTTCCTCTATGTATATATAACACACATTGTATTTATAGAAATTGAGTTGGTTGCCTTGATAACATGTGTATTTTAAGTATGAAGCATTTGTTTGTGTAGATGATCTGAACTAGGATCATTATTTGTTCTTATTTTTCAATTCACACATATGTTTTAGATTGAATTTGGATATATTAGATATTATATAACAATTCAATCAAAAATATTTGAGACAATAAAAAAAATACTTTTACAATTAATATACAAGTAACCAAGTCCTTGAGATAATATTACACTTAAAGGTACACTACTTGATACAATAGACAACTACTAGCAGTCAAGAAAGCAATCAACAAAGACAACTAAGTACAACAAATAGCAAGCAAGTAAAGCAAAGACAGCAAATGACAAGACAATGAACAACTATTAGTAGTGAAGAAAGCAATGACAACAAATGATAAGACAGTGGACAACTACTAGCAGTCAAGAAAACAATGAGCAAGGACAACAAATGATGAGCAAGAAAGTAAAGAGAGAGCTAGCAGTGGTGGCGGCAGCAGCCACAATGGTAGTGGTGATGCGATGTCTCCATGTCGCTCCAATGGGCAGTAAGCATACGACAACGGACAGTAATGTGTCAACGTTGAAGGACTTCGTTCTCTCGACAAGGGGCCTCGGTGGGTTAAGGGAAGCAAGATGGTGGGAGGAAAAACGAAGCAAAGAAACAAAAAAAACCCACCCTTTCCAGTTTAAATAGCCACTCCTCAAGTCTCAGAATGTAGTGCTCAGGTTCAGTCTCAGAAATGTAGTGCACGCTATAAGAGGTCCCGAACAATAATATAAAAATAGTAACAAGCGATAAGCGGATTTTTTTTTT
>Ga0153947_1000895_pt1 | contig 14412 bp, 15 predicted proteins | sample TSNJ031MetaG_FD_104697 | JGI IMG/M metagenome (GOLD analysis project Ga0153947, IMG submission 104697) | Attine ant fungus gardens microbial communities from New Jersey, USA - TSNJ031 MetaG | ecosystem: Host-associated > Fungi > Mycelium > Unclassified | place: USA: New Jersey, Wharton State... | reverse complement strand
TTCAGCATTGAAATCATCCAGGTAAGGGGTGTGCTGGAAATAGTTTGCATCATATTCGCCTTCCTCCACCACATCATTTGGTTTTACATAATCCTGGAATTCAGTTATTTCCAAAATGTATCCTTCTTTCTCCAATTCACCTTTCGCTTCTTCTAAGATCTCCGCATGAGGTACCGATGACGCCGCTACTTTGATCACTTTTGATTCTTCGCTGCTTCCGGACGCTGCGGTTTCAGCAGTGTCTTTGTTGCTGCCGCATCCCGCTAATCCAGCGGTGAATGCTGCGATTACTGTAAGTGTTGCAATCCCTTTTTTAATGTTTAATTTTTTCATAATACTATTCTCCTTTTTCTTTTACTCTCGTATTCGTTTGTCAGTTGCCCGTGCAATCCGTGTTCCTATTCCCTGCAGAACCTGCACGTATATGATTAATAATATAACCGTAATAATCATGATATCGGTCTGATATCGGTAATAACCATAACGGATGGCTACATCTCCTAACCCACCGCCGCCGACTGCACCGGCCATGGCAGAATATCCTAAAATAGTTGCCAGAGCAATGGTTGCTCCGTTGATCAATGAGGTCTTGGCTTCCGGTAATAATACCTTACATATAATCTGCATGGGGGAGGCCCCCATACTTTGCGCCGCCTCTATGACTCCCGCATCGACCTCAAGGAGTGAGGATTCGACCATCCGGGCGATAAAGGGGATCGCTGCTACTACCAGCGGCACCACTGTTGCGGTTGGACCGTAGCTTTTTCCTGCAACCAGCCTGGTGAAAGGGATAATCGCTATCAGTAAGATCAGAAACGGTACGGATCGGACGATGTTGGTTATAAAGTTCAGGCACTTGTTCAAAAATGGCACCGAAGTTAATCCGCCTTTTACTGTGGTGACTAAGGCGATTCCTAACGGTATTCCAAATATGTAAGCAAATACCGTCGATACCAGCGTCATATAAAGGGTGTTGCCGCTTTCCTTTATCAGCATTTGGATCAGTTCTTTTACTTCCACTATTTCTCCCCTCCTTTCTTGCCAAGCATTTGTCGGGCTGCTTCGGTCTGTGGGTTTTCAAATATCGTTGCCACTTTGCCCTGTTCTACTAAAAAGCCTTCTTCTATGATTGCTACATGAGAGCAAATCTGCCGGATAACTGACATCTCATGGGTAATTAGTATAATGGTGATGCCAAACTTCTCATTAATGTCTTTTAATAATTGGAGTATTGACTGCGTCGTGGTTGGATCCAGAGCACTGGTCGCTTCGTCGCAGAGAAGTATCTTGGGATCTCCTGCTAATGCCCGGGCGATCGCCGTTCGCTGCTTCTGGCCGCCGGATAGTTGAGCGGGATAGGCTTTCGCTTTTCCTTTGAGGCCAACGATTTCTAATAATTCCATTGCCCGTTTCCGGGCATCTCTTTTTGATATACCGGCTATTTCCAGTGGAAAGCATACGTTATCCAGTACATTTCGCTGCATCAGCAGATTGAAACTCTGGAAGATCATCGCAATATCTCTGCGGACACTGCGAAGCCCTTTTTCATCTAATTCGCTTAAATCTCCGCCGTCGATGAATACGGTTCCCTCGGTTGGATGCTCGAGGAAGTTGATACAACGGATGAGGGTACTCTTACCCGCGCCGCTCATTCCAATAATGCCGTAAATATCACCCGGTTCAACAGTAAGGTTGATGTTTTTTAGTGCGGTAAGCTCATCGGCTTTGTTGGCGAATACTTTGGTTAGGTTTTTTAATTCTACGGTTGAAGACATGGGGAGGTTCTCCTTTGGTTTTGGTTCCTTTTTGGGTTAGGTATGCTGGAAAATGCGGGGCATTTTCTTCGCTGGAGGATTAGCGTGTAGTCATCCTAGCCATGCAGCAAGCTCGAATATGCGGAGTATTTCCTCGCTCGCGGAATTAGCTTGTAGTCATCCAAACCATGCAGCGAGCTCGAAAATGCTTTGCATTTCCTCGCTGGGGGATTAGCGTGAATTCATCCAAGCCATGCAGCAAGCTCAAAAATGCTTTGCATTTCCTCGCTCGCGGGCTGTGCCCTATGCTCCCAAAGAGAAGCAAAATAGTCTGCGAGCAGTCTATTTTGTTTCTTTTTGGGAGCGCATGGCTTTAGTTTTACGCGAAAAAAATCTCCCATCCCTAAATACTGATTTAAGGACGAGAGCGTTATGCTTCGTGTTACCACCTTATTTTATCTGGACCTCGCGGCACAGACCTCTGCAGGTACATTATATTTCTATAGTTATACCCTGACACTATAACGGGTGTTCCCGTCGCAGCCTATATGAATCTCCATAGTCGGTGCGCAGCTCCGAGACCATGTTCAATAATGCATTCTGTGCTTCTTCCCACCAAATGAAGCTCTCTGTGACATAACTCATTATCTACTCTTCTCTTCTTTGCTTTTACTTTATGTCCTGTATTATATACATGGATCATTTAGTCTGTCAAGAATTTTTTGCAAAAATTATCAATACGCTGCTGATCGCTTGCTGAAAGTTTTTTAGCCGGATCGCATAAACTAATGGTTGGGATACTTTCTTTGATGCCGATTTCCTTTTTCATTGTTTCAAAACATTTTTCTGCTTTTCCACTGCTGCTGCAGGCAAATAAACCGATTTTTTTACCATTTAGATCATTTTCTGCCAGGAAGGTCCGAATCGGTGGTGTACAATTACCGGCCCAGATCGGCGTTCCAATGATGATGGCATCATAATCATCGGCCCGGAAATTGTATGGCTTAAGCTGTGGTCTTGTTCCGGCGATTACATCTTTTCCGCCCCAGAAGTATTTTCCCACATTGTTTGTCGGATACGGCTTCACCGGTTCAACCGACAATGTTGCTGCTTCCAGCTCTACTGCGATTTCCTTGGCTGCGAATCTGGTATTTCCCTCCAGAGAATAGTAGACGATAATTGTATTCATAAGGATTCCTTCTTTCTTCTTAATCCCCGCCCTTGTCAATATAGTACATTATCAAGGGCGGGTACCGCTATTTTACTATTATTATAAGTATTTTTTGCCGCCAGTGCAAGTCTAATCGGATACTTGTTATCCCTTCACTAATTCTCGTGCTTTCGCCACCACTTCCTCCGGAAACCCTACAAACTCCAGCAGGTCTATAGCATTACTGGAGTTACTGACCCCATCTTTCATCTTGTAATCAAAACAGACATCCTTCTCATCCAGTTTTTCAGCAAAATGATACATATCACATTCCCCGGCAAACTTCTTCGTCAATTCCAGATCATGGGTGGCTACGATCACCAGGCAATTCTTCCGGTTCAGAAACTTAATAACCGCTTCCGATGCTGCAATCCGCTCTCTGGTATTGGTACCGCGCAGGATCTCATCGATCATGCAGATTACGATCCGGCCTTCGCCGCTCTTTTCCACAATCCGTTTCAAGTATTTTATTTCGGTAATAAAATAGCTTTCGCCGCCGACCACATCATCACGCATAGACATAGAAGTAATCACCCGCGCATCCGGAAGCCGCATCCGGTCAGCCAGACAGGTATGAATGCTGTATGCCATAATTGTGTTGATGGCGATTGCCTTTATAAAGGTCGATTTACCCGAAGCGTTGGAACCGGTCAGAATCAGATTGCGTTCCATACTTAGTGAATTTTTAATTGGCTGGTGCACCAGCGGATGATAGATTTCTTCCATGATCAGTTGTTTTTTCTCTGCAAACTCCGGTAAACAATAACCTTCTGTGCTTCTGCGGAATGAGCCGACGGTAATCGCCATATCGACCTCGCCGGCAAATCTGTAAACGGTCTCAAACTCCTTCTCACACCGTTCCAGGCCACGGATAATTTTATCATATTGAATGAAGTCCCATAACGTCGAACCAATCAGATAGTCCTGAATCATTGCCAGAATATCACCGTTTCTGACCGCTTGCTTTTTCTGCTGCAAGAGTACTGCTCTGTGGGTAGTTACTGTCAGAGCCGCAATGGCCTCATTGACTTCTTCAGACATCAATTCTGCGGGGAACCCGCTGTTCTTTCTAAGATCGCTGCAAAACCGGATAATCCCTACAATCACCGTCAGCGACTCCAGGTACACTTCATATTTTGTCTTCATCAGAGCATACAGGGTGACATTTACTAAAAAATTAGCTCCTGCTGCAATAGCCAGCGGACCGCGGAAAATGATTCCCAGTATGAGCAGTGCGATCAGAGAACACTGTAGCAAACGATACAGCCAGATGTTTGCAATCCTTTGTCCATCCAGATTTGCACCAAACATCGGTACATAATAATTTACATCCTGTTTTCCCATATTCCATAAAGCAAACTGGATATCCACCCGTTTGTCTTCATTTTCATCAAACCACTTTATTTTCTGCTCCAAGGCCGCCAGATGATGCCGGTTCTTCGGCAATCGGTGAAGGGCGGCATATAAAGCCTGTTCACCGATAAAAGAATTTCCGTTGCTGATCTGCTCAAATACCTGGTTCATCTCCAGATCGTTCCAGGTAATATCATCAATTTTCTCATCTTCAGGGATCTGATCTTTGATCTCTTTCCAATAAATCGCTACATGATCATAATCCCGGTCCTGTTTTCCAGACATTGTACCATATATATCCCGCATTCTCCGTTTAATTCGCTGCACTCCTCGTCTTCTGTCCCAGCCCATTAGGAGCATCGCCGCTACCGCTAGTACGATAATGGTCCCTGCTATCATTAAAGTTTCCATAAAACCTTCTCCTATCTTCATTCTGTCATTATACCCGCTCCTTTTTGTGACTGCGCAGATACAGCAACACACTTCCGGTAACCAGAAAGATAAGATTAGGTACGGCCCAGACCAGTTCAACATTCATATGATATCCACCCGTAAATAAAATGAGTAGTGTCTGATACCAGCAGACTGCCGCAACAAACCAGACCCCCAGATACTCGGCAATCTCTTCACCATAGATCAGCAGCATCGGTGTATTTTGATACAGCCAGTTTAAAATCAACGTCTTAACAAAAACAGCAATGAAGATTTCCAGTACAGGAAACAAAAACATTACCCATTTGCCGGCTTCCCTCTTTGCCAAGTCTCCAACAAATTCAATTGGTATCCTATCCGGTAAAAATAATAATGACAATACGGCTAACAAAAAAGAAACTATAATGATCACCCACACCAGTCCGACTTCCTTCACAGCTGAAAAAGTATTACCGGGATTTCCTAATATTTCCGAGTTGCTGCGATTACTTTCTTGTTGTACATAGCGGTCAATATTCAGCATTTCGAAATTAACATCTGCTGCTTTTAACAACATTTCACTAAGCTCTGTCTGACGCATCAGATCTCCTTGTTCGTCTTCGATCTGCTGCTTTCGCTTTTTCAAAATCTCATAAACAGACGTTTCACCTTTTTGATACTGTCGGATATCCTCAATTGAGATGCCCAGTTTCCGCAGAAAAATTATTTTTTCTAAGCACCGCACATTTTCCGGCGAGTATTCACGATATCCATTAGCCGGATTCCTTCTGGTCACGAGCAGCCCTTCTCTCTCGTAATAACGGATGCTGGCTCTTTCAATTCCGGTCTGCTCCTCCACATCTTTTATCTTCATCTTACCCTCCTGGTAAGCCGTATTTAACACTATAAACCCGGTTTATAGTCAAGTGTTTTTAAAATAATTATGACAATACCATATCTTCCTGATATTTTCGTGACATCTGATGTCGCTTCTTCCGTTCCTCCACCGATTCAAAGATAATCGAGAAATCATAATCTTCCGGATATAATTCAGCTGCTGCCACTTGAAGTTTTAGCCGCTTATGATTCACCATAATCTTTTCTTTCTGAATCTGGACCAGGATATTCCCCGCCCGGTCGGCCGGTGCCGCTACAATGCCGGTCTTGCCTTCCGGCTGGATCATTACACTGTCACCTCTGGTGAACTCACATCCATGGACAGCTTCCTGTCTGATCTGCTTTTGTTTTTGGATCCGGGGCCCTTTTTCTTTTTTGAATCCGCCGTCATCTTCTGCCAGGTTCAGCCCTTCCGCTGCTTCATCCGCTCCGCTCCCATACGCTTCAGCAGCCGCCATCCGCAGCATTTCATTAGACATCCCCAGGCGCTTGGCAATATAAATCGCGCAGCTATCTCCGGGCTTTCCGATTTCCAGACGGTAAAGCGGTTTTAAGCTCTCCCGGTCAAATGCCATTCTGGCATTTTGCAGCTCTTTATGCCGCTTAGCATACTCCTTCACTTCCGGGTAATGAGTGGTAACAACAAATAAGCATTTGCTCAGCCGCAGTTGTTCCAGTATCGCAATGGCAATTCCCATACCTTCTGCCGGGTCGGTCCCGGAACCCAGTTCATCCAAAATCACCAGACTTTCCTCATTTGTTCTTTTCAGAATATCAATAACATTACAGATGTGGGAAGAAAATGTGGATAGATTATCGGCTATATTCTGCCCGTCCCCAATGTCGCATAGGATCTGGCTGTTCATCGCAATCTCCGCCGCCGTGCAAGGTACGTGCAGACCGGAACAAGCCATCATGCTCAGCAGCCCGACCGTTTTAATAGCCACTGTTTTACCGCCGGTATTAGGACCGGTAATAATAATTCCATTAACGCCATTCCCAAGCCGGAAGTTAAGTGGCACACACTCCTCTCCGGGCAGCAGCGGATGCCGTGCTCCTTCAATATGAATATACCGCTCCAGATTTATATCCGGTTCCACCGCATCCATTTCAAGGCTCATCTTAGCTTTGGCAAAGATAAAATCCAGTTTAATAATCACACGGAGATTTTCCCGCTGCTCTATTTCGTGGGAAGCGATTGCATCTAACAGCATGTAAATGATTCTCCTCTCCTCGCTGTCTTCCTCAATCTTAAGCAATTCATACTCATCACGCAGCTGACTGACCACTTTCGGTTCAATAAACAGCGTCGAGCCGGTTGAAGATTGATCAATCACACTTCCGGGTATCTTTTTCTTATAGGCTGCTTTCACCGGAATACAGGTGCGGCCGTTGCGGTTAACGATAAAACTATCGGCCATATATGATTTGTTCACTCTGAGAATGCTCTCCGTCCTGGTCTTAATCTTTTCTTCCAGAGTCTTTAGCTTGCGCCGGATATCTGCCAGTGCACCAGATGCAAAATCATCAACTCTGCCGCCGCGGATCTTCTGTTCTATATCTTTATGAAGTTCTTCGTGATATACCAGATTCTCACAATAAAATGCCAGCCCATTGCCTTTATCTCTGCCGGTTTCCAAATAGGATTTTAAGCGCTTTACTGCTACGAGAAAATGCCCAACCTGCTCTATTTCTTCCGGCAGCAGCAATTCTCCTCTTACCGCTTTATCGAGAAACTCTTCCGTCCGCTCCATCAGCGGTATCGGGGGATTCCCTAATCCCTCCAGCAATTCTCTTGCCAAAGTGGTATCTTTTAACTGCTTCTGCAGTTTCATTTCATCCAGCAAAGGTTCAAGATTTCTGATCTGTTCTTTTGCCTGTATGCTATTCGCATATTCTTTTAATTGTTCTAAAATCTGATTATATCCTAGTAATTCAAATGTCTGTTTCATTATAATTGTATCTCCTTTTTCATTACATGTTTAAATAGTCATGAAATGATGGAAAGCCAGTAGCTTCTATGAAATAAAAAACCCCATGAAGCATCCACAATAAGACCACTTCACAGGCTCATACTTAAAACCGATGGGTTATATCTATCATGGATGACGGTACACTAAAAATACATCCGGCTTATTCCGGATTTTTATTAAGTACCAGCTCTTAAATTAACGGCTTTCCATCATAGATACAATTAACAAAAACATCCCTCTTTCTACTTTTTAACTATTTTTAGTATATGTAAATTCATTCATCTTGTCAAGAATATGTTTTTTGAGCTTCCGCATTTCAAATCTTTTTCCCAAACCCTATATAAAGAATTGAATTATTGTTTAGAAACATTGCGATTGGCTTAATTCCGTAATCATAGTATGCAATCCCACATACGATATTATCCCCAATGGAAACTATTTTCTCTTCTGCCACTTCGGTGGTCTCAATCTCCGACATCCGCTTGATAACCTTATAAGCAAATTATTTCACCTAGCATTATCAGTGATTAAAAGGCTTATCCTCTCATACAAAATACAATAGAAAAGAGAACCCTGTCAACCGTATTCATTCCGGGAAGCGTTTCAAGTTGATACCATCATCCAAGCGGATGTAAGGAAGTTTTCGCAAACTTATTTGCGTTTCCCTACTATAAACTTATTCTACAAAATCAGGTTTAAACCAAAGTGCTTTTAAGGTTTCTGATTGTAGTACAGCAATTATATCAGTCGCAAATTGTATATTAATATCATTTGCTTCTTGATTTTTATCTCCGATACAAAACCATCCTGTTTCATTATTATAATATGATTTCCACATTTCTTCTTTATCAATTCTCCATGTTAGACCTGATTCATATTCACCTAACAGAAAAAGTTCTCCTAAAAAAGATTCTGGCTGTATATCGGATATATTGTTCCAACTCTCTTTAGGACTAAATCCCCATACACATTTAGCCTTCATATTATCAGAATCAAACCCTAAGTTCAAATAGGAAATAGCAATGTTAATATCAACGTCCTGTTTTGGAACAAAATCAAAAGACCTATCCATTTCAAAATATTTTGTTTCTCCATAAATTATATTATCATTTTTAATAGCATTAAATTTTATCATAATTATTTCTCCTATTTCACAAAATTAAAATGAACAATTGTATTAGTATCTAAGTCAACAACAACTTCCCAATTTCCAGTTGTTCCTCTAAAAGTTCCATGAACATCCCATCGTAATCCATTATTTAAATAAGGATCTTTTACCGGAGGACTTGCATTCATTATTTCATCCAACAACATATTAGTGCCATTTCCATCAACATATGGTCTTGATGGTAGTCCTTTATTAGGTCCTTGTTTAACAATGTCATTTGCATGATTCTGTACAGTATTAGTCATTTTTAGATCTTGTGCCTTAGGAATTTTAATATCAGCTCCACCAACCCCCTTGGGGCTGGGATTGATTATTTATAAAATATTGATGAAAGTGTTGATTTCACTGGCTTTCATCACGGTTTTTCTCTCTTATTCAACGCTTGACATTAATTACTAATAGTGCTACTATAATCATATAAAAAGAGTAGTCGCCCACAAGGGGCTGACCACAATTAAGTTAGCAAATGCCACCCTGATTCGGTCAAGTTTCGAGGGTGGTTTTGCTATGTATTATTGACTAATCAAATAAATGAAGGTCAATAATGCGAGGATAAACATTCCGAATTGCATCAAATCTTTGAAGTCAAACGGTTTTTTGTCCATTCGCATCACCTCCCATCTGCTTAAGATGAAAGGTCAACACACCCTATACACGACTACTCCTAGACAAATTTTACCATAGTCATGTCCTTTGTTCAATCTGTTTTCTATAAAATCTTCTGTTCTTTTTCTACTGCCGATTCCGGTTCATTTAATTCTGGCATCCGATATGCTGTCTGGTTCTTCATCATGCTGTAAATGATGTTCACAAGCCGTCTCATAATGCACAATAATGTCTGTATCTTTGTCTTTCCGCTGGAAACTTTGCTCTCGAAATAAGCCCGTAACACTGGATTACGTGCCTGTCCTTTCGTATTTACATGAATCTGTTGCATGGCAAGCAAATACAGTACCGAATATAACTCCCGGTTTCCCTGATTCTTATTCTGTACATTCTTTCCCTTGCCACCGGAACTAAAACATATTGGGGCTACCCCGGCATAATTCGCCAGCTTATCCGCACTCTTAAAACGGCTGATATCTCCTATCTGCCTCACTAATGCACTAGCCGTCACTGTATTGACACCCGGCAGTGTTTCTAAGTGGTAATCTACCTCTTTTAACAACTTCTTTTGTAGCTTTTCTATCCGTTCCAATTCCTCCAATATAAAACGGATATTCCGCATCATGCTTTGAATGATAAAGTCTCTGCCGAATTGGTAATCATGGGCTTTCACTGCATCTTGTTCAATTAGGTTAAGTATATGCTCTGCTCGCTTGGTCGAACAAGCGTTATGGCTGGGAACTCTTAAAAACTCTGCCAATTCCTCTACACTCGTATCCGCTAATGTTTGACTAGATGGATACTGTTCAAAGAATGCCACGGATGTATTACATTCCACCTCATGGAAGAACTTTTTATAGCTGGGGTAATCATACTGTATCTGCTCATGAAACTGCTGTAACAGAGCCGATTTCGTCCGCACAAGGGCATCCCTCCGATGGACAAGCTGTTTCATCACCCAGTAGTAATCTTTCGGGTCTGCATCCGGTAGATTCTCATAACGACGCATCAGAGCCGCACAAATGCACTGCGCATCCCACATATCGTTCTTCTTTGTAGTTGGATAACTCATTCGTTCCAGATAAGATAATGCAGAATTGACCTCTTTGACCGGGTGTTCCTTGTCTAACAGATATATCGCAAGATTTCTCCCATAATGGGTCACATCCTCTAATCCGTACAACGGTGTGAAGTGGGTCAATTGCTTCTTTTCCTGACACTTCTTCACATAGGCGGTCAAACGCTTAAATCCATTCAGATTATTGGAAATCTCAATCTCTCCGACACGTTCTTCCATGTAGGTCATAATTACTGCCGTGTGAACTTCTTTATGTACATCCATGCCGATATATAAATAGTCTGTCTTATTTCTCATATTCTCCTAACTGCTTTACACATATAATGGCAACCTTAGTTTGAAGCGTTCAACCCAGATATCGAAATACCTATGGTGCGCAAGAGAGCATCAGCCAATTCATATTTTTGTTGAAATTCTTCTGCACACATGGTAAACTCTACTTGTCTAGGGTGAGTTTTTATGTGAGGAGTTTTTCTCGTGTGAAAGCTCATTTTTTTGTGGTTGCCTGTATGGCGGCACCCTCCATCGAAAGCATTCATAGAGTAACGGCTATGTGCAAGGGAGCTACAGCCAGTCCATACAAGCGGTGTTTCCCTCAACCGGGGAAATGTTTGTCTAGTGTGAATCCTTATGTAAGAAGCCTTTGATTAAGAAAGACATTCTACCATTAATGCAACTGCCAGCCGGATACCGGAAGAAAATCCCTCAACCTGTCCACAACTGCTTGCTTCAAAGAATAGATTGGATAGTTTTCCTTCTGTCTCATACTGCTCTCGTAGTAAAATCCCATAGATTTCTTTGTCCAAGACTCGTTCGGATGCTATTCGCTGCTCTTCGTTGATACGGTTCTGATAAATTTGTTCAATGATACTCACTTGCACTCACCTCGTTTCTATATATTTATGTATTTATTCTACATCATTACATAGAATCGGTCAATACTATTTTAAAGTTTTTCTACACAAATCGAAAGAATTACTATTGAAATATGGATAATCCTTGTGTATAATGAATTTATACTAATTCAAAGAGGGTGAACACATGTCATTTTCATATAATAAGCTATGGAAAATTCTGATTGACAATAACATGACAAAAGAAGATTTCCGTAAGTTAATAAAAGCTTCTCCAACTACTATAGCGGCAATGGGTAAAGGTGACGGCATTTCTCCAAAAGTGTTAGAGCGTATCTGCAAAGCTTTTAACTGTCAACCAGGTGATATCATGGATTTTGTTGATACCGATTCCAAGTAATTTTTTTTATTTAAGAAGATTGCTATGCAAATAGCTCTTCTTTTTTTGTTCTTTCATAAACCAGCGGTATCAGCTCTTTTCTACCTATCTGATTCAAATGTGCTACCAACTTTTGGCTTAACGCATGGCTATACTGAATATCGTACATCAGCTTCCCCAATTCCTCTAAACCTCCTAATGCATTGTTTTCCTGCAAAAACAAGAATACTTGTACTGCCGACAATGCCCCTCCCTTTTTTAACCATTTCTGAGTTTCATAAAGACTGTTTACCGGAATTTCCAGCCTAATTGTCAGTGGTTCTATATCTCCTAAAAACCGTTCCCAAAATCTGCTGGTTTTCCACCTGCTCTTATTCGCTTGATGCTTGTCCGCTGTCACGAATCGCAAGGAACTCCCCAATAAATCAAACGTCAGTTTTCCCAACTCATAAGGGTTTTTCTCCATCATCAAAGCAACTCTTGTGCCACTTCATCCCGTAACTGTAATTCCGTTCGTTTCCAGCTTTTCAGTTCTTCATAGGGAATCTGATACTTTCCTGACATTTCTTTGTCCTTATCATAAAACCGATAGGATAAATTTGACTTCCCATCACCAATATAAACCGTCTTTGCGGTACTTCCATCCGTAAAACTGCTTTCTGCAAAACGATAGCTCCTACTCTTTGAAATAAATTCTTCCTTTAAGCATTTATGCTTTATCCTGTCTATTGTAAAATAAGGCATACTACTTTTATCATCAATTGCAATATCCAGCCTTGTCAGATGATAATTCCCCGCACCTAAAAGCCGTTTACATTTCTGAAAGAACCGACCAAAAGTAGTGTTTTGCAATTCTAAAAACTGTTGAAACTCGTCACAACCTTTTCCTCCTAACACCAGATAACACCCTAATCCCAGCGGATTTTTCTCTGTAGGCTTTGTTTCTGCATAAACCTTGATGTTGCCAAACTGATAAAGTTTTGTGTAAGACTGATATTTGATTCTGGCATCTTGACGAAAGAACAATACGATTGGCAGATTCAATATGACCTCAATCATTTCTTTTACGTCTATGGTATCAAATACCATGCTCAAATAGTCCGCTTTAACGCTCAAATCATTTCTGTTTGCGATAATAATCTCCCCTTTCCTAAATTGAATTTCATGGTATCTTAAAATGCATCTCAAAGCCGCTTATTTCCTGACTTTTGTCTCCTGTTTCTGTATCCGTAGGGCGGTGTTACTTTTCGCCCTACGAAGAACACCTGTGGCGTTCCTCTGCCCTTTTGACCCTCGTGCTTGCTTTGCTCTGCCTTTGGCCACAAAGCGCACGGGGTCACAGGCAGTGAATATGCTTTTCTTCATTCTAACACTCAACAGTAAATGACGATTTGTTTCCCTATTCACATAATAACTTCCAGAGAAGGGCGTTTTGTTGCATTTTCTTGAAAAAACTTATAGTTCTAAAAAAGCTAGGATTTCTATAGCGATCACTGTATATCTCTCCGGAAGTGCTTATTTACTTGTAAATTTTCGTGATTTTTATTTATCCTCTTTTGACGGAAGTTACAATAAAATAAAGCACCCTGTAAAGAATGCTTCGCACAGATTATAAATCTGGCATGTTCTTGACAGGATGCTTTATTTTATTGTTTTGGGTGGACAAGAGAATGTAAGGCAAACTCTACTCCATCCATCGCTTTTGAACCTCCAACTTCCTACTGTTCTAACAATTGCAATAACTCTTTACCTCGTTTTCTACAATCCTCCCATTGCCAAGACTCCATTAATGCTGATTCCGTCCACAAATCCTTGTTCTTAGACATTTCCTCTAACTTCTTATCTATATCTTCAAACACTTTAAACTGTTCTGGTGACATCCATTCATTTTCAAGTAATATTAACGCATACGGCTTTGCGACATCACTAATATCGGAGGCAATTTCATCTGCCACCGCAAATCCTTTTAATTTCTCTATTTGGGATTCTGCATCCATAGCCAATTGTTGGATATTTTCTACCAACCGTTCATATAGCTGAACTAATTCCTCCACTTCATATTCTTTATTTTCAATATCCATTACACAACCTCCTATCTATTCACCAATAAAGTATCTTACTGTTCCATTCTTACCAGATGATATTTTATAATAAGGCAACTCTCCATGAATGACCCCCACCGGGATGATATTGTATGTATTCAGACCCACCATTTGGAGCTCTCATACTATATCCACCACCTTGCTCATAAGGAAGTCCAGCTTTACTGCCTTTTCCTAGTGGTTCAACTGTCCAGCCTGAACCCTCTGCTACTTCAGCTAATTGTTGGGGATTAAGTCGTGTGGTTACACTTGGCATGTCCAGCACATCATCTATAGAATTAACCGCTGTATCCCACTGTACATTTTCACTTCGATATTTTCCTTTAAAATAGTTGTTCCAGTCCTCTCCTGTGGCATATCCCTTATTGGCATAAATGTCATCAGCTCCACCAGCCCCCTTAATCTTCGCATCTTTTATTTTTGGACCTTTGCTCACATTGTATTTTCCATTACCTGATGTCTTAGCTCCACCAGCCTCCGCGGCACTGCTCGCCTTTTTGGCATCATACTTCTGAACTCCTCTTACTGCCACAGCACTGCCAAGAACAGCCGCTCCCATGATCACATCGCCCCAGCCTTGCTCCAGCCAGTAGCCTTCTTCTTTAAACAAGATCCCATCATGCTGTT
>Ga0153947_1000894_pt1 | contig 14442 bp, 14 predicted proteins | sample TSNJ031MetaG_FD_104697 | JGI IMG/M metagenome (GOLD analysis project Ga0153947, IMG submission 104697) | Attine ant fungus gardens microbial communities from New Jersey, USA - TSNJ031 MetaG | ecosystem: Host-associated > Fungi > Mycelium > Unclassified | place: USA: New Jersey, Wharton State... | reverse complement strand
GGCCAGGGCAAATCGTACCTGGCCAAGCTGCTTATCACAAACCTCCTTCTCTCGGGAATGTCGGTCTGCTGCCTGGACCCCGAGCACGAATACCAGGAGCTTGCCGAGGAGCTGGGGGGCTCTTTCCTGGACCTGATGAGTGGCGAGTACATGATCAACGTCCTGGAACCGAAGTCCTGGGACGATACCCCCATAACGGAGCGGATCGTCGGCCCGGACGAGGACGACGACGGCTATGTGCCGGAGGCGTTCCTCCAATCCTCGCGCCTGAGCCAGCATATCTCGTTTTTCAAGGACTGGCTGCGGTCCTGCAAGGATTTTAACGACAGGCATATCGACACCATCGAGATCATGGTGAGCAAGCTGTACGAGCAATGGGGCTTTAGCGACCAAACCGATTACAGCCGGCTCTCGCCCCAGGATTATCCGATCATGTCCGACCTCTACGACCTCATAGAAGCGGAATACCAGGCCTTTGACGAGAGCAAGCGCCAGATCTTCACGCCGCAGCTGCTCCAGGAGGTACTCCTCGGCCTGCACTCCATGTGCAAGGGCGCCGAGTCCCGGTACTTTAACGGGCACACGAATATAAAGTCGCACCGGTTTATTGTGTTCGGCTGCAAGAAGCTGCTCCAGGCCAGCAAATCGCTCGTAAACGGCCTGTTGTTCAACACCTTCTCCTATATGGCGAACGCTCTCCTCAGCCAGGGATACACCGCGGCGGCGATCGACGAGCTGTACCTGTTCCTGACCAACATGACGGCGATCGAATATATCCGCAATCTGATGAAACGGGCCAGAAAGAAGGAATCCCTGCTGTTGCTGGCCAGCCAAAATCTGGAGGACTTCGACATAGACGGCATTCGGGAGTACACCAAACCCCTGTTCAGCATCCCGACGCACGCCTTCCTGTTCAACGCCGGAAACATCGACTCCCGCTTTTATATCGACGCCCTGCAGTTGGAGCAATCCGAGTTTAACCTGATCAAGTATCCGCAAAAGGGTGTCTGCCTCTACAAATGCGGCAATGAGAGATACAACCTGATGGTCCACGCGCCGGAGCACAAGGCGAAGCTCTTCGGGAAGGCGGGTGGCAGGTGATGCGCCCCGGCGTCATTACCCGCAGGCGGGGTGCAAAGCATCCCGGAGCCCCTCCCGCCCGGACGCCGGGGCAAGCGGTGAGAGGGCAAGGGCGTTCCCCCGCTCCGATGACGGGAGGGAAACGCCATGGCTGATCCCGCAACCCTGCTCATGGCCGCAAAGGCGGCTCTCGCCCTGGGCAGTAATGAGAAAACGAGGAAGCTGATCCGAAACGTCCTCATCATCGTGCTTTCCCCCGTCGCCTTCCTCATCGCCGTCATTTTCGGCCTGGGAGACGCGATGTCCACCCACAACAACAGCATGCTGGACCTCTGCTTCACAAGCGATCCCATCCCATACAGCACCCCCGCCGAGCAAACCGCACACATCAACGATATGAGAAACAGCTTCCGGCAGCTGGACCAGGCAATCGCCGAACTAAACGCGCAGATGGAGGACGGAGACTCCCTGGACTCCCTGCGCCTGAAGGCCATCTTTTATGCGCTGTATTTCGGGGAGGAGACGCCGTCCGGCCGCGCGCACTCCACATACGCCGAATGCTTTGTAGACTGGGAGGAGCGCGTGAGAATCTGTGAGGATGAGGATGGGGAGGAATATGAGGAAACCTACCTGGTGGCAATCCCCCTGACCGACGACATCATGAACCTGCCCATCATCTATGGGAGGATCGCCTCAGCCATGGGGACGGCCATTACCGTGGACGATCAGATCAACGCGGTCGAAATCTATTTCCGCCGACTCTATGGCGGAGCGGTTCCAGACTACGGCGATTCCTTCGGCGCCTGGCTGGGCACGCTTCCCGTATCCGACGAGCCGTTCATCGGCGCCGACGGCTTTTGCTCCCCGCTCGGAGAGAGCTGGCGGCAGCTGGTGTCGTCCCCCTACGGCTGGCGGCCGAACCCCACAGGCGCCGGGAAAGAATTTCACACCGGCATCGACCTGGCGACCGCGGCGGGTACGCCGATCCGGGCGGCCCTGGACGGCACCGTGCTCTATGTGCGGCGCTCAAACGGCGGGTACGGCCTGCACCTCGTTCTGGATCACGGCGGCGGGTTTCTCACCATGTACGCCCACTGCTCCTCCGTCAGCGTCACCCAGGGAAGCCGGGTATCGGCCGGCGACGTTATAGCCGCCGTTGGCAGAACGGGGCGGTCGACAGGGAATCATCTGCATTTTGAAATCCGTAACAATGGGCAAACGGAGAACCCGGCGGCATATCTGCCGTAGCCAGCGCCAAGCCGCGATAGCAAAGAGCCCGCTTCGGATGTTCTCTGAAGCAGGCTCTCTTTTTTGATACTCCCAAAAATTGCTATGGGAGGTAAGCGCCAACAAACTTCCGGCAGGAACACCAGATTACTCACCAGTTATTTCCTCCAGTTCAGCCATCGTTTTTACGATTGGCTTACTCTTTCCGGCTTCATAATCGCTGACGGACTTCTGCAGGCGCGCCTGATTTTCAGCGGAATAAAAAGGGTCAGAGATACGCAAATCAAAGGGAATGCCGCCATATCGCACCACCTGCCTGTAAAAAACATTTGTGGCGGTAGACATAGACAAGCCGAGCTCCGAGAATATTTCCTCGGCTTCCTTTTTCAGCGTATCATCAACACGTATATTAACATTTGCCATTTTCAAAACCCTCTTTCTTGCCTTGAGCATACGCGAAACCAGCCGCTATTGTCAACACAAATATTTACTTTTGCAATACAATGTCATATTGATTTTTAGATAATAGGAGGCGCCAAATGGATAAACAGGAAGCAAACGAGTACCTTATGCCCGATATGAAGCTGACTGCAAGGTTGGGAACCCGGCCCCGCCAGGAATACCAGATCACCTGCGTCAAGGAGCTGCGAGAGGATTTATATCTGAAAATCCGGGATTCGCGGGGCGGCAATCTGCCGGACTCCGTCGATATCCCGGATACGCCTCATATCCCGGACCACTGCGCGCTGCTGCTGGGAGAGGGGCATACGGACGGCGTTCTGTATGCGAACGGAAGCGCGGGGCTGCTCCCGGACGCCCGCGTTTTCCTGGAGCGCGGCATACGAAACGCGACCGACCGCATCATTGAGCGAGCCTGGGAGGAAACGGGGAGCGGGAGCCGCTCCTCGTTTTCGTTCGACGATATCCAACGGGATCACGGCCTGTTCATCACAACCGGCAACGGCATCGGCGATAAGCTCTGCCTCGAGCTCAGAACGCGGGAGGAGTTAAGCGGTATTTTCCTCGATCTGGTACATCGCACACTCTCTTTTGAGCTGCAGCCCGGTCAGCGGCAGAGCCGGGACCTCCCTCTCGGCCCGGACAGCGTATCCGCCGGGGTACTGGAAGAACTCCGGGAATGCGCCGTCTGGATCGCCAGAACCGCCTTGCACAACACGGACAGCGGCTACTACTATGAGAGCTACGATCACATCCGGGAGGAAACCGACTTTGACCTGGAGCGCAATCCGATGTACCGCGACATTGTCTTGTTATTTCTGCGCACTCTGCCGGAGGTGACCGACGTACGCGTGGACGAGGAATGCTTTGATCTCGGCCTGGATGTAAACAAATGTCCCCTCATGCTGGACTATGACAGGCCGCTTCTCAGGGACTTAATGAGCATCCGCTGGGAGGACGTCCACCTGACCCATAAGGAGTACGAGAACGATCCTGCGGTTATCGACCTCCATGAGGGCCTGCTCAGCGACGACGGCAAAACGGCGTGGGCCGACGTTCTCAACGCCCGGGTGGAGCGCGTGTTCGAAGGTGTTTACGGTCTGCAGATGGAGGTCTCCGGCATCGATTATGAGCGGCTGGACGCCTTCTCCCATATGATTCTGGGCGATCACGCGGCCATGGAGCGCCGGCGCTGGCTCAGAGAGGAGACGCGGCAGGAACCGGGATGCGAAATGAGGCCCGGCACGCCTTAAAACGAAACGGGAGAGGACGGATGATATGCAGACCGAGAGAAATTACACCATCTGGATCACCTTCGAGGACGACTTCACCATGGATGTCTGTGTCTGGGACGAGGACCTCAACGAAAGGGCGGAGAACCTGGAGCAGGGACATATCCCATGTTATGCCCTCGCCGTGACGATCCTGAACCAGATCATCGACGACAACCCCGACATCTGCTTCACCATCCTGCCCGACGCCTACGCGGCCAACGCCGCCATTGAAGGAGAGCGCGTCGACGACGGCATGGGCATGTCTGCCGGCGGCTCCGATCAGGAGCGCCGGGAGACGGAGGAGGAGAGCGGCCGGCAATGCCCCGGATATCAGTCAGGAGGTCTCCGGATATGAACGAAAGCAGGAAAGCAGCTCTCTGGGACGCCGCCCTGGATTATATCATCGGACAAAGCCAGGGCGGCGCCCTGGACAGCATCCTCGGCGACGCGCTGGGGATGACCCCCGATGAGATCGTCCGGGAAAAGGAAAGCCGCTCCTGCCGGGAAGGGAGCGGATACCGGGAAACGCCCGACCGGCGGCTTGCGAGAGACGTCCGCGAGTGCGCCCATTACATCCTGCGCCGGGCGGGAGCCGATACCCAAACCGGCGACGCCTTTGTCTGGTTTTCCGGCATCATGGAGGACGGGCCCGGTTACGACCTGGCCGCAAACCCCATCTTCCGGCAGGCCGTCCAGGAAACCCTCGAACAGCATGAGGGCGTGTACCGCTGCGATATGGAGGAGGACGGCTGCCGGATCAGCCTGTCGCCAGAGCTGTGTCCCCGCATAAGCGGATCGCACGGCAGATGCCTGAAGGACTGCATGAGCCTCGCCTGGACAGACGCGATCCTGACCCTGGGGGATCATGGGTTTCCCGGACCCCCTCTTCATCTGGGGCCTGAAACACTCACCGAAGCCGGATGGATGCACTGGAGCGACGTCCTGTCGGCGAATGTGACCGCTATCCGGAGCACAGGCCATTCCCCGCTCCTGATTTTGGACAATGTAAACCCGGAACGCCTGCGCGCCTTCGAGAAGGAGCTGTGGCAGTGCCAGAGGCAGCAGACACCCAGCCGTTGGTTCAATGCCCCCGGAGAAACGTCCGCCTGGCAAAGCCCGGAGCTCAGAGTATGAAAACCGAGCTGACGCGGCGGCTGGAAATGGCGCTGTGGCGGAGCACGCACAATATGGGGACCTTCGGCTGCTTCGAGGTAACGCTCGGATGGTACGGAAAGGAGAGGGTGGATTACATGACCTACAACACCAAGGGTATCTTCCGGTGTTATGAGATCAAGGTAAGCCTCGCCGATTTCCGCTCCGCGTCCCATAACTCCTTCGCCGGGCACTACAACTACTATGTCATGCCCGGGGAGCTCTATGAGCGGGTAAAGGGGGAGATCCCCGACGGCGTAGGCGTTTACACCGGCGACGGGGATCGCGCGGTCACAAACGTGAAACGCGCCAAAAAGAAAAGCCCCTCCATGGATATCGATGTCCTGAAGGATTCCATGATCCGCTCCCTCTGCCGCGAATACGCAAAGCACATCAAAAGCGGCGACCCCTACGCCATAGCGCAGATGGAGCGCCGCTTGCGGGAGGTCGCCCAGGAACGGGACAGGTACCGAAGCGGATACCACGACCTGAAGACGGAGCTCCACGAGCTGCGGCATCCGGAGCGCGTCCCGCGCAGATGACGAGGAGAACTGTCCGGCGCGGGATGCGCCGGGCCCGACGATTCCGTAAGGCCGGCGGAAGGACGCGGAACAGAAGGGAGCAGATGAGCTTATGAAAATACGATATATGATCCGACAGTACAAGGACAGCGAGTGGCGCGCCGACCGGGAATACACGGCGGACGGACGGAGCGGCATCAACGCGATCCTCAGTGAACTGGGAGGAACGCGGCGGGCGGAGCCTCTCTTCGCCATTCTCACGGAAGACGACGCGAGGAACCTCGGGTCCGCCGTCACCCCGCTGAGCCATTTTGTCATGAAGTACCATATGAGCTACGACGGCTATGTGGAGCTCCCCACGGACGATACGGGTGAGCGGCCGAAAAACGAAGCGGACTGTGGACGGTATCCGACGATTCCATATATCCACCTGAGCGATCCCTGCTACGAGACCGGCTACGACGACCGCGCCTTGCGCTCGGATCCCCTGGAAATTCTCCGGGAGCTGGAACGCATGCGTCATAAATCGCTGGATTTCGACGACCGAACTGATTATGTCATCCGTGTCTGCGAAGCGATTGTGGCGGAGGGCTGCCGCTTTCCCGACCGCGTTTCCTGGACGGACGCGATGAAGCGCGATCCGGAGACATGGCCCGCGGAGCAGAGGCAGATCCTCAGCATCCTCCAAAGGCTGGAGATGTTTCGCCTGCACAATGAATACAGGGATGAGCCGCCCCTGTGGGTCATCGACCGCTGTCGGACGATTGTGGCGCGGCAGTCCTTAGGAGATAGGTGGGGGTCCTCCACCCCGGACGATCCGTATCCCGGGCAGACCGCGCTCTTCTCTTACCGGTGGGAGTTCGGCAAACGCGGAGCCGTCAATTGCCGCACCATGGAATTCTGTGAGAAGAACGGGATCAAATACCTGCAAAGCAACGGCGTCTTTCTGTATCTTGGCGGAGAATGGCAGCGCCTGGACGCGCGCTGCGACCGTGGGCGGTATCTATCGGTTTACGCCGAGCCCATATGCGGTCCGGCGCAGGGCATGGAAAAGGAGCAGCGAAAATGCTCGCTGTCACCGGACCTTACCATGTAGACAAGAAAGGCATTTCATAGGGGGAATACGATCTGGAGGTATCCATGTGAAGCAGGACGCAATTTATAAGATCGGTTATATGGGCGACAATCAGACCTTCCACTCAGAACTGGCGGGAACCCTTCGCGGCGTCATCGAAACCTATTTCGCGATCACGCAGCACAGCGAATCGTACAGGGGGCATCCGGCAGACTTTATGCACATGCTCACCTTTGCGCCGGCGGACCCGGACCGCATCGTTTTGAACACGACAAGCGACCCTTATAAGGGGGAGTATGTCTTTGAGCCAATGGATCCGCAGAAGGACAATACCGTGTTGTGCCATCGGGAAGCATGGCCGGCCATGAGTGTGCTCCTGGAGCCCGGTCGCGGGCGCATGGCCATACAGGTCCATGGGGACAGGGAAAGCGAGGTATATGTCCTGCGGGAGGAGGACGCCATGGATTGTTACCGGGACGCGAATAATTCACCTGGCGCTCTGGAGGAGAACCTCCGCCGCCTGGTGCCGGAGGCTGCGGAAAGGTGGCAAGGAATCAAGGGGAGAAACGCCCTTTATACCATTACGGAAGGCGGAGAATCCCGCCACTACCTCTCAGAGTACGGCGGCACCCATTTTAATACCATAACGGCCGCCGGCATGCTGCGCCGCGCCATGTCGGAGCTGCACTACCAGGGCATGCGCTCAGACGCGCACTATCTGGCGGAGGGACTCCAGTACCACAGCAGCATGATTGCCGCGGGCGCGAAGCTCTATGACCCCTTTCTCACCCCGGTATCCGATGAGCAGGCGGACAGGCTCCTGATGGTCATGGACGACGACACCCCCGACGATCTCGCAATGCATGTGGCCCTTGATTTCGACAACCGCACCGTCACCTTTCACCACGGCTATGGGTTCGAAGCGGCGGGCGCCGATATCACTGTGAGCATGGAGGAGGCCGCCGAGTGTCTCGAGGAAACCAGAGACGAGCTCATATCCAGGATGGGTGAATCGGAGTATATAGAGGCCATAGCCGCGTCCATACAGGAAAAGCTGCACCGCCGCAACAACCTGTCGCGGGATTTCCGTCCCGTTATCATGGAGTAGCGCCGAAAAGGAAGGGCGGTCCGCCATCATCCGGCGAACCGCCCCGCCATCTATGTGAACGGAGGAATACCCACAAAGCAAAAAGAATGCCCTGCCCTTACTATATGATATGCCGAAGCGCGCCGGATATGCAAACGCGGCCGGGCCGCGCGGAACCTCGTCATGGGCGCAGGATTTTTGCACGCTTTATCATTTATCAATACAAAATGAGATCGGAGGGCAATACGATGATACGAGCCGTATTGAGGGACACGGCGGACGCCGGGCCCGGAGCGCCGGACAAAGGGATCCAATGGGGAGAAACCAAGGTTATTTTTAACACCGACGATAAGAAGAATGACGTGGAAGCAATCGAACGGGAGCTGCGACCGGCCGGCCGCGTACTCCGCATCTGGTCGGTAGACGCGCCCTGGGACGCCCTGAACGGATACCTGCACGGTGGGAAGCCACTGACGCTGCAGGAGCAGCTGAGCTGCCTCTATGAGCTGGACCGGCAGGGCGGCCGTATGAGTATAACAAATTTATGCAAGCTCTATGGCGCCCTTTGGATAAACGAAGGCGGTGGCCCGGAGCTTAACATGGAGCACGGAGGAAACCTGCGCGACGCCCTCGCCCTGATCGGAAGAATGCGCGATTATGAGCTGCTGCGGAATGTGAATACCGTTGAGCAAATGGGTGAATTTCTAGTCCGGCAGGGCGTCGTGGACGTGCCCGCCGCGTACCACAAATACCTGGACTACGCCAAGGTGGCAGACCATGCCGTAGAAAACTGCCCCTTTGGCCCGTCGCCCTCCGGGTATGTTTGCCAAAGCGCCGTGGACCGGCATTTTCTCGACGCAAGGCAGAGCGTCGTCACCCTCGTATCCCCCGTTTGCGTCCTGGAGTACCAGAACGATGAGGACCGCATGCCGGTCGAGCTGGCGCTGGAGGATTTTCTGCCGTACTTCGAGGCCCTGAGCGACGACATGGCGTTTCACAACGAGGCCATGGGCGCGCAGGGTCTTATGGCGCGGTGCGCTGAGCAGCTGTCATCCGGGAATACGGCGCTGGGACAGTGCATGCAGCCGGAACTCCACAAGATCCTGCAGCTGAGAAATGTGTACTCCGCTATTCCCCGCCTCGCCATCCGGGATGATGAGGCGGTATGCGTAACTGTCTGTAAATGCGCCGGCGAGCCGTCGGAGCGCACGCTCGAGCTCCTGCGCCAATATATCGAGGCCCAGTATCTCACATACTACCCGCCGCTCTCGCTGCGGACCGGCTCGGGTTACCTCACCGCGAACCTCCACACACCGGGCATGGCGTCGGCCATGGGGGTCGAGGTCGAACTCGCCCCCGATGGGCAGGAGCAAGCCTCCATGACGCTGTCCCAATAGGGCGCGCAGCGCCCTTTGTTCCGCTTGTCTTCCACCCCCTCCTGGGGTATAATGGCAAGAGAGGGCGGACAGAGCGCCGCCCGGCAAAAGACCGCGCAAACAGCGTGGCACAGGGGGGCCGAACCATGGCCAAGGATGAAAAAAGCAAGGTCATTATAGCAAACGACAGGGAAATCGGCATAAGGCGGGGAGCCCACAATGAGGACTATTTCAGCCTGACCGATATCGCGAGATACAGGGCCGACGAGCCGGCCGGCACCATCGCCAACTGGCTCCGGAACCGGGAAACCATCAAGTTCCTCGGTCTGTGGGAGCGGATTTATAACCCGGACTTTAAACTCCTCGTATTCGAGGAGTTTATAAACGAGTCCGGCAGCAAAAACTTCGCCCTTTCCCCGAAACGGTGGATCGAGGCCACCGGCGCCATCGGCATCGAGTCCCGGTCCGGCCGGTTCGGCGGCGGCACGTACGGTCATGTGGATATCGCCATGGAGTTCGCGTCCTACGTCTCCCCCGAGTTCAAGATGTACATCATCACCGATTACAAGCGGCTCCGGGGAGACGAAAGCTCCCGCATGTCCCTGAGCTGGCATCCGACCATGGATCTGGCCTTGCTGACCGGAAAGGCCGAAGCGCTGCCGGAGCCCCTGACCTCTCAGCTGGAGACAGCCTATGACAATGAGGCGGACGTCGTAAACGTCGCGCTCTACGGCATGACAAACAAGCAGTGGAAGGCCGCGCATCCCGAGCATGCGGGAGACATCCGTAGCAACGGCAAGCTCTCGCAGCTGATCGTGTATCAATACCTGGAAATGAGGAACCAGGAGCTGATCCGCGGGGGTATGCCGCAAAAGGAGCGCCTGATCCTGCTCAACAAGCTCGCCATCGAGCAGATGCAATACTTAATCCGTGAATCCTCCGCCGCGCGTATCGACAACGAAGTGCCGATGCCTCCGCTGCTCACGGAGCGAGGTTCTGAGCCGGCCGATTCGGACGGCGCGCAATAAATGCGAAGCCGGGAAAGGGGTGAAGGGCAATGCTGCGGATATCCGGAGAGCTCATGTCCCGCGATACCGTCGTGGGAAGGATCGAGGACGGGGCGCTGAACATAACCGATGAGGCGAGGATCCCCCTGTACCTCAAGCGGACCGGTGATGTGGAGGGCTGGCTCACCGGCCGGGCAATCGACCCGCACCGGGTAAACGCCCGGCTTCTGAAAAAGGCTCTGGGCCTCACCGGTATGAACGGCGCGGAGCTGGCGCTGAAGGTCTTCGCGGCCACCGTCACGGACGCCTATTGGTTCCGCCCGGCCGGCAGCGGCCTGCCATATGCCCGGGTACGCTTCCGCCGGAATATTTTCGACAGCCTCGCTCTGCGCGGCGACCCGGACGGTTTCAACCTGCCCTGTGAGTCCACCCCCGAGCTGACGAATACCGGGCGCTATGAAAAATGCTGGAGGCTGGAAAGCGGCGGATGGCTGCTGGTAAAGCAAGGGAGCGGTCAGGAGCTGTTTTCCGAGCTCTTTGCTTATCATCTGGGCGCCGCTCTCGGGTTCCCGATGGCCGAATACCGGCTGGAGAATGACTGCGTCATAAGCCCAGACTTTACAAACGGCGCCGCAGTAAGCTACGAGGCCGCCTCAGGGCTTGTGGGCGAGGACGACGACTACGGCAGGAATTTCTCCCTCCTGCACGGCCTGTCGCCCGAACTCGCCCGGCAGTACCTGGAGATCATCTATCTCGATACCCTCGTATTCAATATCCACCGGCATACCGGGAATTACGGCGTCCTGCGGGATGTGGACAGCGGCGCGGTTCTCTCCATGGCCCCCAACTTCGACAACAACGCCGCGCTCTTAGCGGCGGGCGCGCCGATCAGGATCGGCCGCGGGGACGACAAGCTCGTCTCCCTCTTTACCGAGTTTCTTGACCGGGATATGCGTGCCCGCGCTATCGCGGAAGCCCTGCCCGTGCCGGAGCGTGGGCAAATCGAAGAATGCGCCGCGAGGTCCGGTACGGAGGCGGACCCCGGGGCCGTCGCCGCGTTTATCCTGGAGGGCAGCGACAGGATCCAGGCTTTCCTCAAGGAGCGGAGCCGGCGTAAGAAGGCAAGCTGCTGAACGGACGGCCATCTGGAGATGCTTTGGCCGCATGGGTAGAAAGCCTTAATTTGCAGTTATAGAACGGGCGGAGGAATCTGTGTAAATGAGCAATCAATCGTCTGCGATTGGTATTCATGATAAAGACGCCCCCTGATCCGTGAACACCTTGTGAATGCCTATGGAGTGAGCGAAATGCGCAGGGAGATCATACATGTGGACATGGACGCCTTTTTCGCGGCTGTAGAAGTCAGGGATAACCCTGACTTAGCAGGAAAGCCACTGATCATCGGGGCACTGCCTCACGAGAGAGGCGTGGTGTCCACCTGCAGCTACGAGGCCAGAAAATATGGCGTGCGATCGGCTATGAGCATAAAGGAGGCGTACCGCCGCTGCCCGCACGGAATTTATATGCATCCAAGCATGCGGAAGTATAAGGCCGCGTCAGAGCAAATCCATGAGATATGGAGTACCTATACCGATACCGCCGAATATATCTCCCTGGACGAAGGGTATATGGACGTCACGGGCTCGTCCCATATATTTGGAGGAGCTATAAGCATCGGGATGGAGATCAAGGCCGAAACCCGGAGGAAAACCGGCCTTACATGCTCGGTTGGAGTAGGCTACTCCATGATGACGGCAAAGCTGGCCAGTGAGGAAAGAAAACCGGACGGCTTCTTTGAAATTCCAAATCCCGAGTTCCTGAAGAATCTGATCATCGACCGCAATGTGAGAGTCATCTACGGGGTAGGCGAAAAAACCGCCGATACGCTTCATAAGGCGGGTATTTGTACCGTGCGCGATATTTACGCGAACCGGCAGGCGGTAATCCGCCTGCTCGGCAATCACGGCCGCCAGATCATAGAACTGGCCGATGGAATCGATAACCGCAGGGTAACACCTTACTCCGATCCGAAGTCGATCGGAAAAGAGCAAACCTTCCAGCAGGACATCACTGATTTTAATTACCTTGAAGATGTCCTTCTCCTGCACGCAAAAGAACTGAGCTTCGATATTCACCTGAAAGGACTGTATTGCCGGACAGTCACGCTGAAGGCGACCTATGGGAATATGCAGCAAATCACGCGGTCACATAGCGGCGACGCTACCAACAGGGCGGATGAGATTTATAAAATTGCTGCTTCCATGCTCGACAAGATAGACAAACGCCCTGTGCGGCTGATCGGTATTAGTTTAAGCGGCCTTACCAAGGATGCCGCCCGCCAGATGTCTCTATTTGATGCCGATACAGGCGCGGAATCCGAAAAACTGGAGGATACCCTCTTTCAGCTGCAGCAACGGTACAACATCGGCATTATCAAGACGGGAAGCGAGCTGAAAGCGGAGAGGCGTCTCAGCGAGGATGATTAAGCTCCTTTTATATCCCTCACGATCAGGCACTCAGTGGATCACCGCCCAAGCGCCAGATACCAACAAACAGAAAAAGAGACGGAGACCGGATCATGACGCATCCGGCCTCCGTCTCTTTTTTCTCAAAGCCTGCAGCGCACGGCGGCAATCTGCTCCGAGAGGAACGCTTCGTCCAAATATCCGGGAGCCTCCGGTACATCACAGGAGTCTATCTCGGACAGTGAGAGCGGCCTCGCCTTTTTACCCCTGGCGAACCACACCTCCCGCAGGCAGGCGCCGGCTCTGCGGTAATAGAATACCAAGAGCAGGATCTCCTTAAAATGAGCCGTGTAAATCCGGTCGTAAACGGCGGGACTCTCGATCCCCATCAAAACACGGTCTTTCGTCACACGCACCGCGTACGCTCTGTACCGCTCCCCCGGCGGCGCGTCCTTCTCCGGTTCCGCCCCCTCAAGCGGGATGATCCTCGACTCGTTCCCGCAGGAGTCCTCGACGCAAAGCCATCTCATCCGCCTGCCTTTCCCATCATCGACGGTGACAAGGCGGCCGGCGGCGTCTCGGGCGTCCAAGCACGCCCGGTCCCGGCAGAGCAGCCGGGTGATCGCCTCTCCCGAGATGATGGCGGCCGAAGCCTCGCACTCCGTGACTTTAATCTTCATAAAAAAACCCTTTCACAAAGCCTGAAGCAAGTATACCTTCCCCGGGCGCCGCCTGTCAAATGCGGCGCCTTTTACAGAACAGAGAGGAGAAAGCACATGACGCAAGAAAGACGGGAGCTCATGGAGAGGTTGGCCGCCGAATTGAACGAGCTGAAGGAGACGCAGGCATCCGACACAGATATTGAACAAGCGGAAAATGCCACCGTGCCGGAACAGGTGTACCGGGAATTGGACAAAGCCCCTGTCAGCGCCCTGCAGACCAAGCTTCTGCTGAATATGGCGGAGCCCCTCGCGGCTCTCTGCGAGCACATCGCACAGCAGAGGGAATCCGGTTCGGCGCAGCCTGTCATGGACGGCCTGGCATCTCTGGAACGTGAAGTTCTGCACGCAAGGCTCAATGAGAAGCTGCGAAAAGAGATGGCGGAAATATCAGAGGAATGGTCCCGGCAAACCAATCATGAGCTAATCCGGGATTGTGAGCTCAACGGCTGCACCTATGAGATGTATGACGCCTTAATCCACGGGCCTATCACCACGGAGATGTCCCAAATGCTCCTGGCCATGGACGAACCCCTGCATTTCATGCGAGACCACTTTTTTATACGTTCCCGCATCACAGATAACATGGCCTACTACACCCGCATGATGGGCGCTATCGCCACCGATTACAGGGCGGGTCTGATCGGGGAATGTCCTAACCTGGCGCATAATGCGGCAAGAATTCTCCGGAATCAGCAGGAGGAGGAAGCGACGCGGCAGGGCGAGCCTGGGAGTCAAGAGGCGGCCGACACGCAGGTCCCGCCGTCCGGCCCGGTTTTATTGTAGGCTCAAAGAAGGCGCGTCATACGGCGATTCCCGTTCCAAAGCCAGAAAAGATGAGAGAGGAGCGAAAGATTTTGACAAGACAAGAACAGCTCATCGACGCCTGCAGGCCGCGCATTCCGCTCGGCGGCTTTCTCACGCCCGTCTCCGATTATCCGTGGTGCTTTACGCGCGCGGACGGCCTCGATGATTTTTATGAGGATATCTCGCGGTTTTC
>Ga0153947_1000893_pt1 | contig 14448 bp, 14 predicted proteins | sample TSNJ031MetaG_FD_104697 | JGI IMG/M metagenome (GOLD analysis project Ga0153947, IMG submission 104697) | Attine ant fungus gardens microbial communities from New Jersey, USA - TSNJ031 MetaG | ecosystem: Host-associated > Fungi > Mycelium > Unclassified | place: USA: New Jersey, Wharton State... | reverse complement strand
TACACAAGCAATAATGCCAGTGACCAGCTGGGACTGATTCCTACTATAGAAAACACAGAAAAGACATATGGCACCCTGGAGGGTTTTCAATTAGGAGGAGATGCAGGTTTTTTTTCCGCAGACAATATAATCTATGCGGAAGGAAAGGACATTGATTTTTATGCTTCATTCCCCGAAGCAAAAAATCCCTATGCAAAGGATAAGTTCAAATATGAGGAAATCACGGATTCATATACCTGCCCACAAGCCAAGACATCAACCGTAACATCGAGCGGCAGAAATCGTGCTTTTTATTGATTCCTTTCACATGCGTACATAGGTGCATTCCGACATAGGGTGTATTTGCAAGAGCAGGGTGTTTTTGACTGGGTTTTGGCAGAGTAATCACACCCAATTGTCGATACAGATCATAGACTGTATTTTCGATTTTATGCTTTCCGTCATCTTCTTCCGGGGTAACAAACTGCACAATACGGCTTGTTCTCGCAAACGCGTTACGCAGTACCTGTTTAGGATTCCGGAAGGCAATGTGACATCAAAGTCTTGTATGCAATTTAAAAATCGTGAAATAGAACAATAGAAATACGAATTTAACTTAAGGAAGAGACCGTATGCACCAAAGTTTTCAAATAATTATCCAGTTCACTTTTTCACAAGCCTTATAAATGATCATAATAGAACACTTTTGGAAATGCATTCACAGGTTGAATTAATCCAAAATTATAAATATCCTTCAGTAATTCAAGTTTTTTTTTGCAAACTCATAATTTTTTTAAGCACACCCGTAATTCGCCTTCTCTTTATGAAAACAACAATAAAAACCATCCCCATTATCCCATACCTAACAAGCGGATACTGATAGGTGGCAAGTAATGAAAAACCAATAAGGATAAAAGGTACTGCTATCATTAACACTTTTTTTGTTTCATATGGATATTCACCACTACAAAATTGTCTACATACTTTTCTCATAAATAGATAATGTGTAACCGAATAGAATATGAAACATACAAGAGTTGTGTACCCAGCAGCTAAATAACCAAACTGTTTGATGCAAATATAGTTTAGCCCTATATTAAGAACTGCACCTAAAATACTAGCAATCATAATGAATTTTGTCTTTTCGTAATAAAAAGCGAATTTAGCAAACAAGTCATAGCTATACATGAAAAATACACTCATTGCCACAGGAGGTACTACCCAAATTGCTTCATAATATGATTTAGGCGCAAAAATAGCTACAGCATCTGGTGCTAGAATAATAAGGAACAGGTTCACAACTGCGATTAGAACAAGTGTTGTATAAGCAATCGGTGCAATTTCTTTCTCTTTTTTATCTTTTATCTTCTGATACATCCACGGGCTCATATTCTGCATTAGTACTGTGTTGAAGAGTACCATTATCTGTGACACCGAATATGCCAAATTGTAAATTCCTGCTTCACTCTCTCCAACCATGTCACTAATCATTACTCTGTCTGCATTATTTAATACATTTTGAGAGAGATAATGTGGAACTAAAGGAAGATTAAACGATAATGCATATTTCCAAAACTTCTTAGAGAAGAAAGTTTTCCCGCGTTTCATCTGGAAAACATACATCCATGAATATCCGATAAGTTCTACCAATACCAACCCTAGTATTCTTGCTGTAACTATATCTTCCGTATGAAGAACAAGAATAACTCCGAGAATAGGGTTCGCTAGAGAGACAATTAATGTAACAATAACAAGCGCACGATAACTGTACGTGACTCTTTGTTCATTAGCCCAAAATCCAAAGACGGCTGTTGTCCACACCATAACCAGCATGGCCAACATTTGGACTGTTGTTAGTGAGAAAAGATCATTCCATAGATTATGAAAAAGCAGATAAACGAACGTCCATACAATCACTAATATTGTGGTTAATCCTTGTAGTGAAGAAGAAAAAATAGAACGTTCTTTTTCAAACTTAACTAATCCCTGAGTGTGTACTCCTGCTGTTAATGACAATCCAATAATGATCGAAACTATTCCATACCAAGAATTAAACACCCCTAATTGCCCATATTCCGCTGTTGACATCAATCGCGTAAATATAGGGGTGGTTAACATTGATATTCCCTTCTGAAGAAAAGAACATAACATAAACCAAAATGATGCCCTAACCTGAATAGGAAGGGTTTTATATTTACACATTAATTTATTAATAATAGGTACCCACCTTTCCGGGTCACTTTTGATTACCTATGTTCGTTCATGTTTAAGAACTTCTCAAGACAATACATCTGCCACTTCTGATTCCCTGTGAATTTACTCATATCAAGATCCTTCCTAAACTCCGGTCTTTTCGGGCCTTCCCAATTCTTAAAATAGGAATCAACGAGACGTGGCATCGGCACTTTGTTCGGTACAGGAATCTCCGGGTACTTCTTGTGCATGAGTTCACGGATTAAATACTTCGACTCACCATGGCGGATTCGATAAAGATCAAGCTCATCAGTCATCTTCAACCTTGCATATGGATCAAAGTAGGGCATATCTGCCACAGCAAAGGCATTCATGTAAGAACTGGATGATTCAATAGAGAAAACATCATCCATGAACATCAGATAGTCAATCTTATCTCCATCAACTCTATATTTTTCAAAGAGGTACTGCATGGATTCTGAATTGACCAGCACTTCCTCAGGCTTTGTAAAGATATATCGATTCATGAATTCATCGAAAGTCCAGTCTTTAGCAAGTAATCCATCCATTCCGCCAAAGACGAGGTCACTACTCTCTCCAACAAACATCATCTTAATTCCATCCTCTTTTGCCTGTAAAGCTGCCTGAAGGATCTGCGGTTCGATAGAATGTACAGGGGCACACTTAGCTTTCATCACCGGTTCAAGGTACTGAGTAACTGTATCCCAGGTGACATCTACATAATGAAGATTCAGACCGTAGAACCTGGCATAATATTCAGCTCTTGCTAATTCTTCTGCCTCAAACTCCCCTCCAAGGAAACGGAAAGTATAAGCATCAGAACCTGAAAGATAAGACGCTACAATAGCCGAATCCATTCCACCTGAGAGTAAAATACCCTTTTTCATGTCCTTAAACCGCTCCATTTGCTTACCGATTTCGCAGTTTATGTCTTCGGAGTTCGAAACCAATATTCTCTCTGCTTCAAGAAGAGGCTTTATATTACGGTGTACTCCCCCCCCGTAGAAATCTGCATCGTTACGTTCAATATAGCGAAACGCCATATAGGAACTCATACAATAATTCTTATCAATCATTATTCTTGTCCTCCATTGACAATTGTTTAGTTTCTTCTTCATCTGCACCTTTAACCCATCCCCGAACTTGTTTCAAAGCAGTTGTAATTTTCGTTGAAGAAGCACCTTTGGTATAAGGAAAATATACAATCTTGATGCCTTCTTTAACAAACTCTTTCTCGTATTTTTTCCATTTCTCTGTTCCGTACCAATCATCACCAACGAAAAGCAAAGTAGCACCAAGCTCTTTGCATGCTTTCAGTTTATACATATCATACTGGGGCACAGCAGCATCAACATATTTGCAGGATCGAACAATCTCAATTCGATCCTCAAAAGGAATCATAGCAGTTTTACCTTTGTATTGAACAAGTTCATCCACAGTAACTCCTACTACAAGCTTGTCACACATACCTTTAGCATTTTTTAGAAGATTTAAATGACCAATATGAAAAAGGTCAAAGACTCCCGTTGTGTACCCGATTATCATAATTTCATTCCTTTCTCTATAAAATCTAATATTTTTTCTTTACATAAAATAGCTGCGTTAGATGAATAATACCCTAAGTTTTGGACAAACTTTTCTCGCTTCTTATCGTAGAATTTCTGATCAAATTCCACTATAGCGCTTTCAAGTTCAGACAGTGTTTGAACCAAAGGAGACGGCAAAGCTTTGAAGTCAAAATATACATTTCTATCATTGGCAATATATTCTTCATAATCTTTTGCGTATAAAATAACATTCTTTTTTGCTCTATATCCTTGAAAAATACATCCTGAATAATCAGTAATAACATAGTCAGATGCAATTATTAATTCATCAATGTTTCCATACAAAGTGCCATTTACAACGTATTCATTGTACGAAGTAAAATTAGCTTTTCGAGCTATATTAGGATGCAGTCGGACAATAAATCGCCAATCCATTCCTGTTACATCGTCTAACTCTTTTTTCAAAAAATCAAATTCACTTAAATACTGATCTACGCAGTCGTCTTTTCGAAAAGTAGGAGCATAAATAACAATCTTGCATGTGCTCGGTAATGAATAAAGCTCTTCAATCTTCTCTCTTACAGATGTTTCATCAATTTCATTTTCTTCTATGAATTCGCCTTCAATAAAAGAACCGTCGAACCAAAAACTATTTCTTATATTGTCTGCTCTCCATTTTGTTTCAGCTACAATATAATCTGCATTCTTTGAATCTTGTATTGCACTAACAACATAATAAGGAGGTAGAGTTTCTCTTGCATCCTTTTCGACTGCTTTTATACAAACTGGACCATGCCACGTTTGAATATAGAACTGATCCTTTTTCTTTTTTAGCCAATAAGGTTTTCTGCAATTATCAATCCATACAGAGGCTGTCATCAATTCATATACAGACCGCAATGAATTTGGCTTAACAGTTCTGCATGTGTTTGGATGAACTACATCATCTGGTAATATCCAAACAATATCTAAGATTCCAGCATGTGTTTCCAAAGCTTTAAATATTTTCAATGGCTGCGCATTATATTGCATCCCTTGATAAGAAGAAAAAACTACTTTATTTTTTTTTACTGGCATCAGCTTGACCACTATGCTTGTAATCATTTGTGGTATTTCACGCAAAGAAGATTTAGTTATGCTGATAGGATAATAAAAAAAAGTGTGTTTTATCTTATCTTTAAGTTTGCTCATTACCATCTACCGCCTCATGAAGTACTTGTGAATTAATCGAATTTTTAAAATCCTCGAATGAAAAGTATTCGCTTGGATATGAAAGGCAATCTTTCAAGACATCTTCTTTTGAATCGCCATCCACACGCAATTTTTCCAGTATAAATTTCTTTTTACTGGATTCCCACAAAACAACAAACCATCCCATTTCTTCTTCAGTTGGTTCTCTATTTAAGCTCTCCTTTTTCATTTCGTACCACGTTTTAGCATATAATTTGAAATTCTTTTGAAGTTTTTCGTAGTACTCATCTAAAGTAGATATGACTTTTGCAGGATTTCCGGCTACAATCACATTTGGTGGAACAATACCAGAGACCACACTTCCAGCACCAATAATTACGTTGTCACCAATTGTAGTGTTCATAAGGATGATCGAGTTATATCCTATGAAAACATTATTTCCAATACGAGTATGTCCTGTCTTCCGTAACATAGCATGATGAGTCGGACGTACAACAGCATAAGAATAATCATGACCAAGAATTCTTACTCCGCTAGTAATTCTGCAGTTACAACCCATATGTATAAACTTAAGACTCGTCTCGTCAATAGGAGATTCCTCCGGATTATAGAAGAAGGAGTTATTCCCTATCTCCATCCCCTCTTCTGATAAATATTTAACATATACTGGGGATGAATATTTATGTGGATATCTAATTCTTCTGATAATTTTTGTAATCATTCTTAATCTCCTATTTTTATCGGTTCTGTCTGTATTGACAGATAAATACTATGTAAAATAAGTATCACATATAAAGATTGTGTTATAAAATAATTAATTGTGTTGTCTGTAAAGTATGTAGAAAATAGATAAATTGTCAAAAACCAGAATAGGCTGCCTACTTTATTTCCGTATTTTGATGTTATTTTTTGCGGTAAATGAATAAGATTGTATACCATCCAAAACAAGAAAACCATGAACCCCATTTCTACATACATTTTTAATACATCACTATGCAATCCATATACATGATTTTGAAATGTTAAAACCTGCTCTTGCTCTAATAACAAATTAGCAAACGAGTAACCTTTACCAAGATAAGTTGGTTTCATATCCATAAATTGGGCAACATAATCATACATTTTAACTCGGCCCATTGTATTAATTCCTCGACTCCAAACAAAAGTAGAGAAAATTCCTGAATCTATAAGATACACATACAAAAAAGCTCCTAATATTACTATAACTGATAGGATCATTTCAATTTTAACTTTTCTCCTATATGATAGCTGATTTGAGAATATAAAAAATGCAGAGATTAATATTAATGCAACAAAGCTGATTCTTTTCCCTCCAAGTATAATTAGAATGAGCATTAATAGTGCATGTCTATTATTCTTATCCTTTATTTTTATAAAATGATCACAATAGTAAATTACAAGAAATCCCAGTGATAGAACCAAGTCCGAATTCGTCTCAAAAGGATTACCAATAGAATTCCCTTGAAAAACAGTTAAAACACCTGAAACAAAATTTCCTAGCCCCATATCGACAAGTTGAATTATAATCAAGAAGATGTAATGAACAATAATCGCATAAACAAAATACTTAAGTGCATTCTTTTTAAATGTATAGAAGAATCCCAATGCCCCCATAATTATTATAGGGGTGAACATTATTTGAATAAAACTACTTTTGATAAAAAGAATTTCTCCATTGTGAGTTAGATAAAGAAAAAAATTATATATTATAAAAAGGAACCATGGCACTAACAGTAGTTTTCCTACTTGGAAAATGTATTCAGTTTTATTACGATTTCGGGAATGAATATATGAAAGCGCTCCATAAATCGCCATAAACGCCGAGACTAATATTGCAGTTAAATAATACATCGGAAGTAAACCGCTTTGATGCATAAAAGCAACTGATAATATAGCCAAAAATAGCAATCCTATTTTTGAAATTCTGATTCCTTTATTTTTTCGTATGTAAAAATTGTTTGTTGCATTATTAGAATTCATTATATTTCTCGCTCCAATTCTATTGCACAAAATTATATATTCAGAAAATTTTTCAACATCATCGTAAGGAATAAGAAAAAATACATATGCTTTTTAATAAACGAATTAATGATCTGTGAACCTTTTCTAATTCCAGAATCATCATAATTTATTAAGACTATATACAATGTTGTGTTGTTACAAATATTTTTGACATTCTGTCTAACATTTTGACAACCATTTTCTAAAATAAACTTATACTCCAGTTTTATGCTATATCTTGCAATGGCAACCAAAGTAGAATCTAATCTAGGTTTGCATATTTTAGTAATTCCATGATTTTCAGCCAGTTCTAATACTTTATTATAGAGTTTAACCTGACTTTGAAATCTATCTGCTCGATATTTCGTTGTTAATGTCCCTTGATTGTCGCAGTAAAAATAGTCTGTTGATTCCAAAAAGATAACCTTTCTCGAAAAAGGGAAGTATTCAAAATTGAAAATCAAGTCTTCACTGATTAACTCTCGTTCTGATTTAAACAATAAATTTTTCGCTTTAATAATTTCGAGAGAATACATAATCATACATGACGACATTCCTAGCTGATCTACACCATTTTTATCTGCTCCGCACATTCTCGGGAGAATATTTTCAATGATACCATCAGATAACTGCTTGCCTGCAAGAATGTTTCTGTGTTCAACAAAGAAAGAATTATATGTTTTTGTAAATCCAGTTAAACAAGTATCAGCATTTGACTTTATTACATTGTCATACATAGACATAATTCGATTTTCTCCTATATAGTCATCGCTGTCTACAAAAACAACATATTTTCCCTTTGCTATCTCAAGTCCTGTATTCCTCGCAAACCCTAATCCTGCATTATTTTTATGAATAACCTTTACTCTGGGATAAGTTAGCTCATATTTATCACATAATTTACCACTACCATCAGTTGAGCCATCATCTACCAATATTATCTCAAGTTTTCGATACGTTTGATTTAATATTGATTTTATACAACGTTCAAGGTAGTTTTCCACATTGAATACAGGTACAATTACAGTTATCAAATCTTCCATATATCTCACCTATTTGTTAACGCTATAAGAATTTTTGAAAATTCTTCTGCGGTATTTTTCCAGGACAATACATCTAATTCTTTTTTTGCTGAATCTATCATTTTAGATATGTAATGAGGGTTCTCTATAGCTTCCAGTAATTTACGTACTAATGTAATGTAGTTATAATCAACCAATATGGCGCTTTCAGCTTTAAAGTATGTCTTAAATGACCCATCCTTAAATTCGATCACTGGTAATCCTGCTGTTATCATTTCATAAGGAACCAATGAGATATTAGTCATAGATGCAACCATTCCAAAATCACTGTTCTGATATAATTCTAGTAGTTGTGAACGATTTAATTTCCCAAGATTATTACCGACTACTGGTTTATATGATTTTTTTAGTCCAAAGAAGTTGACTTGTAGTTCTATACCATTCTTTGCCATTTCTTCAGATGCTTGTTTTAACAAGAACTGGAGTATATTAGGAATTCTTTTCCCTTCCTCCTTAGTATATACTGCCATCTTTATTTTCTTTTTTTTGAGATACGCCGTGTAATCACGATTTGTGTCAACACGATACTCCTTTGGCTCATAAGGAAAACTAACATGGTCTAGCAAAGATGAGGTATTACATTCTCTCTTTATCTGTTCAATGTTCCATTTCCCAAGGCTCACAATGTGAAGTCCATGTTCGTATGTTAATTTAGCAAGCAAGTATCTTTCATTGAGTTTAAAAAAATATGGCTCGTAATCCTGAACAAAATACATTTTATAGCTGTATGCAAATCTATTCACATAATATGCCGTGTGCCAATTGGTAGCGATCACCACATGATATATCCTCTTATTCACAGTTTCTAATGAAATAATATCTCCCTTGTAAGAGGCAAGATTACTTCTTGCATTACTTGATAGCATTGAAATGCTTTGACCAGTAATATCGATATAGTCAACATCATATCCAAACTCCATCAAATAAGTTCCCAACCGTAATACCGATGTAATACCTCCTGAATATCTGTCAATTCCAGGCACTAGAAGTCCAATTTGTTTGACTGTTTTGGGACTGATATTTGTGATTGTCTTCCCAAAGTCTCTGCTACTTAATACGTCATTAACTATTTCTCTTTCGTGATGATCAAGCCCAATATTATATAACTCACTAACTTTATATGATATCTTTTTCCTAATATTTCCGAGCATAAGCACTCTCCTTAATGATTCCAAATATCAACTTTAGCTCTTCTTCCATCGTATATTCCTTTGAAAATAGCTTTAATTACATTCCTTTTTTCTTGTGCCCTTAAAACGCTCGGAGCAGAAAAGCAAATCAGAAATCCCAGATAGTTTTTACAGTTATAGTTCTCATAGCCAGTAGATCCGTAGTTCCTTAATTTCCTATTTACATAGATAATGTTTTTATTTGTATAGTAGACACGCAATGGACTCACAAATTTTTTATATCCGAATTTTGCAAAATTATCATTATGAAGAATTTTCCCTATTTTTAGCCAAAAACGCTGTATTTTATCCGATTTAGGAATAATTTTACCGAATTCCTGATCTAAAACAAGCTCATTAAGCCGTAAAATCTTATACCCAGAAACTATCAGTCTTTTACAAAACTCATTATCAACGAGGTCAATAAAAAGCCATTCGTCAAATCCACCTACTTTTTCCCAAGCTTCTAAGAAGGTGCAGCTTGCTGAGGTTATGCAAAAATCTATGTACTCTATTCTAGGCTCTTTCTTAATCTTCATATAGCCTCTACGAGAATCGACAACCTGCGGACAAATGATGGCAATCCTAGGATCATTATTGATATGCTGGTTATAGAGTGATATGGTTGTTTCAGGCAGAATAGAATCCTGATCCATTGTGACTACCCATTCATAACCATCTTTCTTTGCCATCTCCATGATACGATTAAGAGCATATGCTATTCCCTTGTTATCATGCTCTGTCATATAGACAACACGGTCTGGAAATGGGAATCGCTTAGCATTTGTACTATTATCGAATATATACACCTTTTCAACCTGTTTAAGGACTGAATTGATAGCTTTATTTATTCTCTCCATATCTTCCGGATTGAACAGTACAATACCGGCAGTTATTATCCCTTGTTTGTCCTCCATATGAAATCACCCATTTTTCTGATTCATATACTTCCTAACCATTCCGAAGATCCGTATATCATCAATAAAATACCGTTTAAACATTCTCTTCGGTTCCTGAAGAAAACGGTAAAACCATTCTAAACCAGCATTTTGCATCCATCTCGGAGCTCGATTAATATCGCCAGCTATAAAATCAACGCAGCCTCCCATTGTGATAGATATTGGTACATTGTACATATCCTTATTTTTTACTATAAACTTCTCTTGTTTTGGGCATCCAAGAAAAACAATCAGTATATCTGCTCCGCTATTCTTTATTCGTTCATTCACAAAGCTAAGCTGCTCTTCATTATTCTCAAACCCAAACGGAGGTGATAAGAAATCCACTATTTTGAGGTTTGGATACTTCTTCTTTATTTTCTCTGTTGCTATCTTCAGAACATTTTCTTTCCCGCCAAACAAGAATATTTTATACCCCTTCTCATCTGCCAAATCGCATACATCCCATACAAAGTCAGTCATTGCAACACGTTCCTTAATGGGCTTTCCGAGTTTTCTTGATAACTTTACGATAATCTGACCATCAGTCAGTATCAAATCAGACTTATTGCAAATTTCCAGCAGCTCTGGATCATCCTGCATCTTCACCACAATATCTGAGTTGGGAGTCACAACATAGTGAGTTCCCCTTTCATTAATCATCTGGTCAATGACTGCCTTTGCTTCTATAGCGGTAAGGTTATCAATATAAGTATTCATAAAGCAAATTCTGTTTGTGTTAATTGTACTCACTATGTTATCCTCCCCATAATTCTTTTTTCAACAACCAGAACCATGGCTCAATACATATATCATCATATGATCAAGCACCATGTGAAGATCTTCAGAAATCTGCATATCGTTGATGTCCACATGAATACTGTAATCAGCCATATCTTTCATTTTCCCGCCGGAATATCCCACGATAGCGATAACGGTTCCATCGATTTCCTTAGCATACTTAAAAGCATTAACCACATTTTTACTGTTGCCTGATCCAGAAATGCCGATCAGGATATCTCCAGAGTTCATCTTGTTACGGAGTGGAAAACGGAAAACCTCCTCATAACCAATATCGTTTCCAATCGCCATCATGATAGGCACATTATCACTCAGACATTCAAAGTTATACTTATGCTCCTGGTTTTCACTAACACCCTTGTTAAAATCACAGCAATAATGGCTTGCCGTCGATGCACTACCACCATTTCCACAGATGAATATATGCTTTCCAGAAAGCCGTGCCTCTTCAAGCACATTCATCACGGTATTGACAGAATCAAGATCAAGTCTCCTGTAAACCTCGATTTCACGGTCGCGGTATGCCTGCAGATCGTTCAAGTAATTCATCCTTCATTCCTCCTGATCATTCGCCCCCATACTCTCTCGATCCATATTGCCATGACCGAGTACCATCGTTATGGCTTCCAGAAGATCTCTTGCCGCGAAGTCTGGTTTCACATCATACTTTCTATCGTTCCCTGCTTCACCGGTACTGACAAGTACAGTTCTCATTCCGGCATTGATGCCTGTCTGAATGTCCATTGTTGTATCACCAATGTAATATGACTGTGATAGATCGATGTTATACCTCTCTGAAGCCTGTCGAAGCATCCCTATTTTGGGCTTACGACATTCACACTCAAACTTTAGTTCAGGAACTTCCCCAGCGTATCCTTTATGTGGATGATGCGGGCAGAAGAAGATGTCATCCACATATGCTCCACGTCGTCCAAGCTCCGTCTCCATCTTCTTGTGAATATTTTCAAGTTCATCAAATGTGCATTCTCCCCTAGCAATAACAGGTTGATTCGTTACTACGATAGTCAGATAAGGAGATGTATTGATTTTTGCTATTGCTTCAGCAACTTGAGAGAGCAACTTGAATTGGACCGTTTCTGTTAGGAAGCCAACATATTCGTTAATTGTTCCATCTCTATCCAGAAAGATAGCCCTTTGCTTTTGTTTCAGACTCCGTCCTGAAACCACACCATTTTTCACATCTTCAACAACAGTATTAAGACGGTCAGGCGTCCCCATATCCTTCACATATTCTGTAGACTTATATGCAAAGACATTACCAAGCTTTATCTGTTCAGTGATAATCGTTTTCTCTAAATCAATCTTTTTAAGCACTTTGATTGTTTCAAGCACTTTTGGACTTACACAATACAGACCTGCATTAACGAAGTTATGATAGAAGAACGCTCTCTCATCATTTTTGGGAAAGATACTTGTAACCCGATTCTCCTCATCAATAATAATTACATCACTGTCATATGGGTGCGCATTGGGATGCCCATAGAGTGATATAGTGGCACCATGTTTCTTATGGAAATCCATAAACCGGTTAAAATCTACATCAAAAATCAAGTCTCCAAATACCAGAACGAAATCTTTTTCTATTTTACTTTTAAGAAAATACAGCGCTCCAGCCGTCCCCAATGGTTCAGCTTCAACAATATAATCTATATGCACTCCGTGTTTCTGACCACCTCCAAGGTGTTGCTGTATCACTTCGCCGAAATGGCCAATAAAAACAGTTATCTCGGTAATCCCACTCTTTTTAAGACTCTCAATCTGATAATCAAGGATCGGTTTTCCAAGGATCGGAAACATTGGTTTTGGTATATCTTTGGCTACAGAAGTAAGGCGCGTACTTTTACCACCAGCCATGATAACTGCTCTCATATGACCTCACATTCCGGCTTCGATAGCCTCCTTAACAGTCTTTCTTACTGCCTCATCTGAAGTATGCTTTGGCTCCCATCCAGTTGCTAGGACTTTAGAAATATCGTAGGAGAAGCGTGGCACATCACCTTTCCAGCCTTGATTACCGCCAGTATATTTGAACTCGACACCAGAGAGCCCCAATACATCAACAACAATTTCAGCAATGTGAGTTACCGTAGTACCTTCACTCTTAACACTGATGTTATAAACAACCTCTCCCGACTTGAAATCCTTTGTAAGCTTCATAATGGCCTCAATCAAGTCAAGCACATAGATATAGGGTTTACACTGTGTGCCATTGCCGAGAATTTCAAGCTCGTGTGGATTCTTGCGAAGCTTTCTTATGAAATCATAAACAGCTCCGTGTGTAAGACGTGAGCCGATAACATTCGGGAAACGGAAAATCACAGCACTCATGTCACACATGGAAACATAGGATGAGATAAGAGCTTCTGATGCAAATTTGGCTCCACCATAATAAGACACAGGCATGAGACCGCCTGTTGTCTCTGCAAGCATTACATCCGGCATCTCACCATATATAGCAGAAGTGGATGCAAAGAAGAGTTTCTTCACATTGGCCTTCCTCATCCCTTCAAGCAAATTGTATGTGGTCAGAAGTGTGTCATTGAAATCAATAGAAGGTTCCTTCCCACCCTTCTGGATGTCAGAGTTAGCTGCAAGATGGTAGACAACATCAACTTGATTTTCAGCGAATATCTTATCTACCATTGCTTTATTAGCAAGTTCAAATTCATAGAACTTGAATCTCGGATTATCTTTCAGATGTTCAATATTCTGATTACCCATGATGAGCTTATCTACACACACAACAGTGTGTTCTTCGGCAACCAAACTATCAATCAAATGACTTCCTATAAAACCCGCCCCACCAGTAACTAAAATGGTCATCACATACTCTCCTTATATTTCTTGATTCTAGCTGGCACTCCAGCTACTACAGTATTATCCGAAACATCATCAAGTACTACAGAATTCGCCCCAATCGAGACATTACTACCTATATGAATTGGTCCGAGAATCACTGCCCCAACACCGATTTGCACATTACTACCTATCACTGGTGCACCATCAATGTTTTCATCTCCGTGTGAAGCGCCAAAACATGTATTCTGATAAATCGTGCAGTTATCGCCAATAATTGTATTTGGATGCATTACCACACCGAGTCCTTGATGTGGAAGGGATGTGGATGCAGGAATATCAACTTGATAAGCAATATCACAGCTATAAATAATCCTGTTGATATCCTTTATTAGTTGAGCTATACCTCTCCCTCCCAATAACTTGGAGGCTTTATGCGCAAGTCTTGCTAACCTTACAGCTCCCATATTGTTGCCTTTCAAATATTTTCCTTATCCACATGCACAATTGACGCTCCAGAGTTATCCAACTCAAAATCCATCTCACGCAAATCTGAAAGGGCCGCTCTAACTTGATAAGCAATATCACAGCTATAAATAATCCTGTTGATATCCTTTATTAGTTGAGCTATACCTCTCCCTCCCAATAACTTGGAGGCTTTATGCGCAAGTCTTGCTAACCTTACAGC
>Ga0153947_1000892_pt1 | contig 14456 bp, 10 predicted proteins | sample TSNJ031MetaG_FD_104697 | JGI IMG/M metagenome (GOLD analysis project Ga0153947, IMG submission 104697) | Attine ant fungus gardens microbial communities from New Jersey, USA - TSNJ031 MetaG | ecosystem: Host-associated > Fungi > Mycelium > Unclassified | place: USA: New Jersey, Wharton State... | reverse complement strand
TCATTGGTAAGCTGTACGCGGATCGGATTCGCAGTGGGCGACCAAATACCGAGATACCCTGAGAGCGGCGCTGTACCATAAGGGTTTACCATTAGTCCTACCGTTTGCATACCCTCTGTTATTGTTGAGAGTGCACCATTGTAGATGGCGGTATGCCGCAAAACCATTGCGTTGTTCCTTTGTTTTCGCTCGCATTTCCGTTGTTTGTTTGCTGCTTGCTGGCTGTTTTTAACCCTTGATTCGCATTATTTAATACACCGTACGCCCTGATCTGTAGTTGCCATGCGGTTCTTTGCGCATGTGGAACCAAGAATTTATACAGATACAGACAGTTATCTGTCAACTTGCCTTGTCAAAAAGGCCGCGGATTGACAGCAGGCGTTCTTGTGTACAACTGCTATCTAGTATGCTCCACAGCGGCTTTGAGATACTATCAAGGCCGCTGTTTTCTTATATTTTCTGATGTGTAAAAGGATCTCCGGCTATCTTGAAGGAGTGCGTATGGTGATGCCTTTTTTTGCGTTGTAGCTGATTTTGCAGGTTGCATCCCATTTAGTAAAAGCGATCTCGAAAGATGCAACGCACATGCAGTACAATACGACTTTTTAAGACATATCATCTCACATATTATCTACTGTTCCCGGTTGGGCTAATCCTCCTGCCCCCGGGAATTTTTCTGCCAATTTTTGTTGGCAGAAATCAAAAGGAGGATAATATAGTGATTTTGCACTATAATTATGGAGTAAATTCGTATAGTATTAGTGTGGAATGGAATACGGATACCGACTGTTCGGCTGTTGTCCAGAATATTACTCGGGAACTGATGTGCAAGCATTCTCTCGGCCTGGCTTCATTTCTGATTCCCGCAAAAGAACTGGACAGGCTTGTGGACAAGCTCTATGAGCGGATTTACATATATAATGATGAGCATTACGCTCTCCCGTATGATCCCAAAGACCGCAAGTTGTTCATACAGGCTTTCTCTGAAATATGCGATATGATGGCTGTGTATATACAGGCGGATCGCTCAGAGGAAGATAGGATTCTGTCGATACTCTTTCTTTCGGTTCTGGATAAGCTCCAGGAAATTACTGGCATCTACTTGCTTGACGCTGCCTATCGCCGGAAACACCGTTACCGCCGCGTCAATTTCGAGGAGTGGGCTGAGACCACAGACGAGAGCAAAATGGCCTATGAGTTCGAAGATGTGCTTACCCAGATCATGGATGTGAGCAGTGTCTTGGGACTGCTGACAGAGAAAGAGCGTAGGCGATTTATAGAGTATTCTCTACTGAGAAGAACATTCCAGGAAATTGCCGATCATGAAGGTGTGAGTAAGCAATCCGTCGAAGAGAGCGTGTCGACGGCGCTGAAAAAATTAAGATCTATTTTAGGAGCTAAATAAGCAAAAAAAACGCATCCCTCAGCGATTTGTCGAGGGATGCGTTTTTTTTCTTTATTATGAACATATGTTTACCCTGACAAACAGCCTTTCCCACTGCCAGTTATTGAAGGGATATTTACTATTCCTCCACCTACCTTGACAAACAGTGACGCTCCGGCGCCGCTCATAATCAGTATTCGGACAGTTTCTCCGTTGTCAACCGCGGAAGCGGGCAGCGACATGGGAGTGGGCGCCACGACCGTCTGTGCGGCAATCGCCGTATGAACGCGATGAACCTTTTCTGAACCTTTTGGTGAAGTAAAGGCGAGAGCGATCAACCACGTCCCGGAATGATCCTGTGGTGGGATGATTCGCCATGACCTGCAACGGAAAGAAACCTTCATTGCTCCTTGGCGGGGGGGTGCTGCGAGCCAGGTTTTGAACCAGCCGGCGGCATCACGATGTTTGTCACCGCAAACATGTCCGAATATTCCCGTATCGGGGGCGAGCTGAGGAACAGTCCTGCTGTTCCGATAATACGATACACATTGTCATTAACAACAGATATGAGCCCCGTCGCAAACAGGTTCACGACAATATTGAAACCAACCGACCTGCGGCGGGACTACTTGTGTTGTTAATGAATCGCGGGAAAGGAGAGCGCAACGTGAATTTAAAACAGCAGTTAACAACATGGAGACCTGTCAAGCCACGAAAACGGATGATGGTTGCCGGTACTCTTGCAATGTGCCTTCTCTTATGTGGATTTACGTGAACCTGGTTCATCGAATTTACAATCCGGGTACTGTTTCCATTTGAGGACGCCATTGATACAGACATGATCCAGCAATTTGAGGATTACGTCAACGTGGACGATTTGCAGATATATCTGACGGAGCCGGTGATCGCCGAACAGGTGATGTCGGGCCTCCAATCAAATCTGTCGGCCAATGTCTACTCCAGTATTGAGATACCGGAAATGCGGGAGGAATCCCCCGGCAAGAGAATCATCCAGATCATCTTTGACAGGCTGTTCAAATAATCTATAAAGGAGGGTAACAGTTTTGAAACGCAAGAAATTCCTGATTCTGGCGGCGGCCGGTATGATTGTATCGGCTATACTGTCGTTATCGGTTATGGCGACGGAACAGGCGGCGAGCACCCCATTCTCCGATGTTTCGGCGCCGGACCAGGAAAGCCACCAGACAGCACCATCGGTCAACTCCGTTTACTCCGGCGAGATGTTCCATGGAGAAACGGTTCCCTATCCAACAGACATCCAGCTTCTGGAACAGGGGGCGCGGAACTATCTCTACAAGACCTACACCGTCGCCGCGGACTACGATCCCGACCTGCTGGCGGAACCGTCCTTTTCCCAGGGCGGTTACCGCTATCGCTTTTCGGAAATCATCCAGCGTGAGTCCTCGCCGGCCAGCAACACCAAGACGGTGACGGAATCCAAGACGGTGGACAGCAGCACCAATGACCAGGCCGAGATCCTGGCGCTATTCGGCGGAAAGCTCCCATACTCCGATGCGGAAGGCTACGAGGGGGAGCTTTTTTTGATCCCCGAAAGCCTGATCATAAGTTTAAAGTGTACCCTATGTCAAGGACATTTTGAACGATCCTAAGTACACGATGAGGTTTTGTTAGTAGCGACCACATACCCACTCTTCGGGGTGCCGATAGTCAAAGGGTAGACACCGGTTTGCAGATAGTCATAGTATTCGTTGGGAGACAATCGGAGAAGATCCCACTGACCCCGATCATTGTTGTATAGTCGAGGCTAATGAAAAGCGTGACACAAGGCGTCCCAAAAAGTAGGGAACTTGTGCATATGTAAACGCAGCCTTCTTTTAACATTGGCCCAAAGCTTTTCAATGGGATTCAAATCCGGTGAATATGGGGGAAGAAACATGACGCTAAACCCATATTCATCGGCAATATCATAAATTGCGGTCTTTCGGTGAAAAGAAGCATTATCCAAAATCAGCACACTTTTAGCAGGGCTTTTAAGCGCCGGAACGAAGACATGCTCAAGCCATCCTTCAAACAAGTCGCCGTCCATTGAACCGCTAAATGCAAACGGAGCTACAATCTCGTTACCGTTCTTTGCAGCTACAACGCTGGTTCGGGCAAAATGTCTGCCACTGACTTTTCCGATCACCTTTTCCCCACGAGGGGCGTAGCCATATTCCCGCGAATAGTATTCATCAAAGCCGCTTTCATCAGCATAATACAATTCGCTGTCTTCTGGCAGTGCGTCTACTTCGGCGAGGAATTCTTCCCTTTTTTGCTCGTTGCGTTCGGTGTACTCAATTGTGTTTTTTTACGCGTAATCCCCAGAACTTTCTTTGCGCTGCGAATCCCGGAAACACTGCAATGAAAGACGATTGCCGTCTCCTTGTTCGTGCTGTATGGATTCTCGCGGTACCATTCAAGAAGTTTTTCACGGTCAATTTTGTAAGCTGTGCGGTTTAACGGTCTGTTCTCTAATGACCCGGTTTTTGCTTCAAGGTTCTCCCAATCCCGAAGCGTATTTACTCCAAGCCCAAACATCTCGCGTACTTCCGCTTTTGTATGACCGTTGCGCACGGCTTGCAGTGCGCGTTCCCTTAATTTTACTGGATATGCCATTCTCCTATTCTATATCTTTCGCTCACGTTTGTAAACCGCATCGACTATAGCTGTCCTGTACCGCATCAAGGGCATCCTGTTCATTCTTCAAAATGCTTAGAGCAGTATAATAAACCCTGTCATGCGTTTGCTGATATAATTCTGAAATAGCTTCTTGATAACCATATTTTGCTTGCTCTACCAATGCTGTTCGCTCCATGGCGGCGCACCTCTAACATATGATTTAATATTTGTAGTTTACCATTACAATGACAAGAAGTCTATTTAATTCACTCACCAAAGCTGCATATTTAAAAATTGCACCATCAAAATTATTTTGTTGTTTTCCCTAATTGTTTAGGAGTAGTTATATTGACATGAGTAAAAATAAGCTCCTCAAATAGCACTAGCCATTTGAGGAGCCATAATAACATAAGTCCTTTAGTTGTGCGGTTCTCTGCCTATATCCAATGCCAATAACCAGCATAGTCTCCAACCTCTTGAATTCATTAGATTTAAGCGTATCGGGTCAGAAATAAACACATCCTGGCTGGTTTTCCGCAGGTTGCGAAAATGCATAAGTACTTCATTTGAGATACCAAACCAATAGAAGCAGCCCTCAAATCCGGCATTTAAATATTTGGGGGTGAATATACTTGTTATCATCAGTCAAAATCGGGAGGATTCACCACAATGGCGCGCAATCTTTCAAACATTCCTATATTCATTCATTATCCGTCCGGTATGGATAAATCACAATATCATGAACAACTGGATGAATTTCGCATGCATTACATCAAGAAAACAGTTGCCCGGCAACCGCCAAGGGTTCAGGCAGCCATGCTGGAATGGCTGGAAAAAAATATCAGAAATAATGATTGATTCCATATTGGGCGGGTGATTTTTGTCGCTGTATACGGCATCTATTCAAGGAAATCAAAATTTACCGGAAAAGGCGAATCAATAGAAAATCAGCTGGAATTATGCAAAAGGTACATATATAATAAATATGGGGATAACGAGATCAACGATAACCCGGACACCGATATCAATATTGTACTATACGAGGATGAAGGTTACTCGGGAAAAAATACCGCGCGGCCGGAGTTCCAGCGAATGATGGCGGACATACGCATGCGCAAGCTCAATTATGTTGTTTGTTACCGGTTGGATCGGATTAGCCGCAACGTTGGCGATTTTGCGCAAACCGTAGAGAATTTAGAACAGTACAAAGTATCCTTCATCTGTATAAAGGAACAATTTGACACCACTACCCCCATGGGAAAAGCCATGATGAATATGGCGGCAGTATTCGCCCAGCTTGAGCGTGAGACCATAGCCGAGAGGATTCGGGACAATATGCTTCATCTGGCGAAAACAGGGCGATGGCTTGGAGGGACAACACCACTGGGCTTCAAATCAGAGCAGGTAGAAAAGATGACAATAGAGGGAAAAATCAAAACATCCTTTAAATTGGTTCCAATTCAAGAAGAATTGCAGATTGTAGAATTGATTTTCATGACCTTTTTGAAGTTAAGCTCCGTTACAGGCGTAGAATCCTATTTGATAAAGAACGATATAAAAACCCGAAGAAATAGGAATTTTGTTCCATTGACTATAAAAGAAATTCTCTCAAATCCGGTTTACTGTATCGCTGACGCCGATATATACGAGTATTTTGAGAAGCATGGATGCACAATAGGGCATGAAAAATCCCGGTTTGACGGCAGATACGGAATATCGGCATACAATCGGACTTCGAGTGAGGGCAAATATCAATCCAAGCGTCCCCTGAACGAATGGATTATTGCTGTGGGCAAGCATCGTGGGATCATCTATAGCGGCGATTGGTTAACGGTACAGGACATCTTACATAAAAACCGCATGTATACCTTTAAGTACAACCCGAAGAACAAAGCCTCCTTGCTTAGCGGCCTATTATATTGCAAGAGCTGCGGAGCGCAAATGCGGCCAAGAATAAACAGCAGATCCAAGGCGGATGGTAAAGGAAACCGTAGGTTTTACTATATGTGTGAAATGAAACGAATAAGTAATAAGATGAAATGTGAAATCGAAAACCTTCCCGGAAATGCGCTTGATGTGGCCATTTGCAAGAGGATATTGGAATACGGCGAAACGGGAGGCAGAATAAATAACAAGGTTACAGCCCTTAAAGAGCAAACAGCAAATGGAGAGTCACTCTTTCGGAAAGAAATCGAGTTTTTGAAAAGGCAAATCCGGGAAACGGAAACTGAAATCAGAAATCTCATCGGCGCATTGGGAAAATCGCCTTCAGACTCATATGTATATCAATATACAGAACAGCAGGTCAAGGAATTGCATGAGCGGATTACACTATATAAACGGGAGCTGGTTCAGAAAGAGAAGGACGAGAATCAGATTGTTGATTTCGATGAACAAATACAGGCTATGTTGAACGTGCTGACAGCATTCAAATCTACATACGAGTATGCGGCTAATGAAGAAAAAAAGCAGCTTCTGCATTCGATGGTAGAGCGGGTTGAGTGGGACGGGGAAAAAATAGATGTTTTTATGTATGATGTCCCGTTATCCCGGCATCAGGATAACGGGACGGCATACAGGGCTCCTTATTGAATAAAGAATCCCCCCTCACCGCAGGACAAAATGCTCCGCGGTGAGAGGGATTCTTTATTCGCTTCGCCGTCGGCGCGTAAAAGCGCCGCATGCCGGGTGACTGCGTGCCGGAATAATTGGTCGCGGTTTTCCATAAGGCCCATGCAGCCCCTTCTATTTCAGCCGCAAATTACCTGCGCCAAGGCTTCGGCTGTCAGGTTATGGTAATAGGCCGGAATACGCAGGTTCCGCAGGGCAAAAAGAACCGCCTGTTCCTCCATTCGGCATCCGGCAAGCGCGGCCGCCACATCCCGGCAGTCGCCGCCGCCAAAATAATCGCCAAAGCTCTCAAATCCCCGGATGATCCCGTCTTTTACGTCCAGGTATATCTGTAGCGTGCCGACACCCGTGATCCGGCGGGTTTTCCAGGCGGAAAACCGCGGCGAATAGCCGTAATTCCACTCCCATGTGGAGTACCGTTCATCCCGGAGTTTTCCAATCTCATATAAATCACCGTCGGTCAGCTCATAGCGGGCAGGCGAGGGCCCCAGCACAGAGGTAACCAAACAGCGCCTGAATTCCGCCAGGGTCATATCCCGGGGAAGGTGTTCCCGCACATTTGTCACGCGGCTCCGCACCGACGCTATGGCCTTGGACGTGATCTTGTCGCCGGAAACGCGAAGCACCCGCGCCACCTTCTCCAGATCCGAGTCGAACAGAATCGTGCCATGGTGCATTACCCGGTTCTTCTTCCGATACTGGGCATTGCCGGAGAATTTTTTCCCGCCGATGGTGATGTCGTTGCGGCCATTGATCTCAGCCTTGACCCCCAAGGCGGCGAGGGTGTCCGCCACCGGCTTGCAGAACATTTCAAAATCAAGGGTTTCCGATTCATCCGCCCCCGTAATGAAGGTGAAATTCAGGTTCCCCATGTCGTGGTAGACAGCGCCTCCGCCTGAAAGCCGCCGAACGACCCGGACATTGTGGCTTTTGACGTATTCCTGGTCGATTTCCCCGGAGGTATTCTGGTATTTGCCAACTACGACGGTATTTTCGTTTTGCCACAGCATAAACAGGTTCTGCGTCTGTCCTGCCGTATCAAACAGGTGTTGCTCCAGCGCAAGGTTGAAGCAGGGATCTGTTTCGGGGGATTGGATATACCGCATAGTCATAAACTATATCCCTTGCTTTGCGCGGCGCAGCTGTTCCACCGGCGTATAATTCATGGTGGAAGCATGACCGGGAAGGGGAAGAATATTTTCATGGATGGCGTCCAGAATCCAGGAGGCCTGCGGGAAGAAAATTTCGTCAAACTCATAAGGGGGCGTAATCCAGTTCTGCGCACCCGTCACTACCGGCGGCGCGTCCAGGCTGTCGAAGCAAAGCTCGGTGATATTACGGGCCACATCGTTTAAGAAGCTGCCCCGGGTGCAAGCGTCCGAGGCCAGAACCACCCGTCCCGTTTTTTTCACGGATTCAATGATTTTCGTGTAGTCCAGGGGCACGATGCTGCACAGGTTGATAATCTCCGCCTCAAGGCCGTATTTCTCCTTCAGGATGTCCGCTGCTTCCACCGCCTTGTAAAGCGTCGCACCCACCGTGAGGATGGTAATGTCCCCGCCCCGGCGTACAACGTTCACGTCACCGAAGGCGATCTCATAGGGCTCCGCCGGCACGCCGCCGTCATGGAAATGCTCGCCCATGTCGTAAAGCCGCTGGCTCTCGAAAAAGACGACCGGGTCGGTTCCGTTCAGCGCCGCCTGCATAAGCCCCTTCGCTTCATAAGGCGTCGCCGGGAAGCAGACCTTGAGCCCCGGTATATGGGCGCAAATTGACGTCCAGTCCTGGGAGTGCTGGGCGCCGTATTTGGAACCCACCGAAACCCGGAGAACCACAGGCATCTTCAGTATTCCCGCGCTCATCGCCTGCCACTTGGACAGCTGGTTAAGGATCTCATCCCCCGCCCGGCCGATAAAGTCGCAGTACATCAGCTCGACCACAACCCGGCCGCCGGATAGCCCGTAGCCCACCGCGCTGCCCACAATCGCCGCTTCGGAGATGGGGGCGTTGAACAGTCGGGAGTAAGGCAAAACCTCCGCCAGGCCCCGGTAGACGGCAAACGCGCCTCCCCAGTCCCGCACATCCTCCCCATAGGTTATAAGGGTGGGATCCTCGTAAAATTTGTCCAGCAGCGGTTCAAAAACAGCGTCGCGGATATTGTAAGCCTTCATCTTGCTCACAGGCTTTCCGTCCTTAAAGGCCGACCGCTCCTTTCCGGCTATCTGCTTGACCCGGCTGCATTCCTCCTTGGGGATCAGAACCTCCGGTTCCCTGTCGTCAAATTTGGCGACGCGCTCATTAGAGAACATGATCCGCTCAATGATCCCCTTGTCGGACTGGAAGTCGGCATAAGGCGATATCTCCGTATCCGAGGCCCATCCGCATATTTTAGCCATCCGCTCACGGGTTTCCGCCCAAATGTCCTCGAAGCCGCTGTCTGCCGCAACTCCTGCCTCCACAAGCTCCCTGCGGAATACAATGCACGGATCCGCCTGCAGCCAGGCTTCCAGCTCCTCCTTGGAGCGATAGGCGTTCTGGTCGGAGGTGGAATGCCCCGAGAGCCGGTAGGTGAGCACATCCAGCAGGACAGGTCCCCCCCCGGTGGCGACAAGCGCCTTTTTCCTGCGGTACGCGTCGATAACCGCAAGGGGGTTGTGGCCCCAGACGCGCTCGGAGTGCATCTGGTCGGGGGTGATGCCCGCGCCGATTCTGGCCAGGAAATCATAGGCCATGGTTTCGCCCCGGGTCTGCCCGCCCATACCGTAGCCGTTGTTGAATATGTTAAAGATAATGGGCAGGCCGCCCTTTTTCTCCCAGAGCGCGTCGTACTGCCCCATGGCGGAAAAGTTCAGGGATTCCCACACCGGCCCGCAGCCCAGGGAGCCGTCCCCGATGTTGCAGACAACAAGTCCCGGCTTATCATTGCACTTCTTGTAGAGGGCGCCTCCCACGGAAATGGGGCCCGAGCCTCCCACAATGGCGTTGTTGGGGTACACGCCGAAGGGCAGGAAGAAGGCGTGCATTGAGCCGCCCATTCCCATGTGGAAGCCGTTTTCCCGGGCAAAGATTTCCGCCAGCGTCCCGTAAATCACGAAGTGGACGGCAAGATCCTTGACCGAGGAGGGCTTGTAGAGCTTTTCCAGCGTCCGCAGGATACGCCCCCCAAGGAAGCTTTCCATAACGCCCATCAGCTCCCGGTCGTCCAGCTTCTCAATGCAGGAAAGGGATTTTGCTAAAATCTCGCTGTGGCTCCGGTGGCTTCCGAAGATGACGTCCTCCTGATTCAAAAGGTATGCCTGCCCCACCGCGGCGGCCTCCTGCCCCAATGACAGGTGGGCAGGGCCGGGGTATGTGGTTTTGATGCCGCTGTATTCACCCTGGGTCTTGATTTCATTGAGCATATGCTCAAATTCGCGCAATATGGTGATGTCCCGGTAAATTCGGATAAGGTCGGCGTTTTCATAGCCCTCATCCTTCTTCGCCTGGGCCACGGTCTTTTGATAGCTGTTTACCGGGATGTCGGAAAATTGAATGCTGCCCGGCTTGCGCAGCTCGGCGGGATCTATAAACAGTGATTTTGGCATAACCTGAATTCCTCCTTGTTTCTATCGTAAAAGAATCAATCGTCCAAATATATTTGTATATGTATTTAGTACGCGAACAGGGCTTCCCGTATGATTTCGCTGACCGTGGGGTGGGGGAACACCAGCTCCCTCAAATCCTCAACCGGCCAGTGGCTCTCGATCATCATTGCCGCGCCATAGATGATTTCGGAGGCATACCCGCCGATGAGATGAACCCCCAAAAGGCGGTTGGAGCCTTGCTCAACCAGCAGCTTGCACAGGCCGTCCGCTCCGTCGTTTTCCGTGACAAACCGCCCCGAATGGCGCATGGAGATTTTCACCGCCTTGAAGGCCAGGCCCTTTTCCCCGGCGGACTGCTCCGTTTCGCCCACCGAAGCCACCTCCGGAACCGTGTAAATAACAGAGGGAACGGCGTCATAGCGCATATGATCGCGCCTGCCGAGCATGTGGTTCACGGCGACCTCCGCCTCCCTGTAGCCTGTGTGCGCCAACATGCTCTTGCCGTTGACGTCTCCGGCGGCATACACATTGGGGACATTGGTGCGCAGGTTGCCGTCCGTCACAACCGCGCCCCGCTCTGTGTAAATCCCGATTGTTTCCAGCCCCAGGCCGGAGGTGACTGGGCTCCGGCCGATGGATAAAAGCACCATGTCCGCCTCCACCGACCCGGTCTCACCGCCCATTTCATATTCCACCCTGGGCGCGGCTATGCCGGTGACCCTGCATCCCAGCCGGAATTCCACGCCCTTTTTTTCCATTTCCTTCTTCAAAAGCAACGAGATTTCAAGGTCTGTGGGGCCCGCAATCTTGTCAAGCATTTCGATCACGGTAACTCTTGACCCTGCCGTGCTGAAATAGGAGGCCATTTCCAGGCCGATCACGCCTCCGCCGATAACGGTCAACCGCTGCGGAATGCTTTTCAGGTCGAGAATCTCCCTGTTGGTTACAACAAACCCCGCTTCCATCCCTTCCTTTACGCCTGGAATAGGCGGCACAACAGGCTGGGAGCCAGTGGCGACCAGCAGCCGATCCGCCTCATACCCGGTGCCGTCCGCCTCCACGATAAAACCGCCCCCGGTTTTTCCCTTGACCGCGGCGGACGCCTCGATTACCGTCACGCCGCAGGCCTTCATTTTTCCGCGAACGCCGGAAACCAGAGTTTTGACGACCTTTTCCTTTCTTTCCACAACTGCGGCGTGGTTAATGGCGACATTCTCCGCCGTTACCCCGTAAGCCTTTCCATGCAGCGCGTGGTCGTACAGCTTGGCTGAATGGAGAAGCGTCTTGGTGGGGATACACCCCTCATTGAGGCATACGCCTCCCAAGGCCCTTTTTTCAAACAAGGCGGTATTGAGGCCGCCTGCCGTGGCGCGCTCCGCCGCCAGATATCCGGCCGGGCCGCCGCCCAAAACAATTAAATCGAACCGTTCCATACGTTCTCCCTTCTACGCACAAAATATAGCCGCTCCGATAGATAAAGCAGGGTTACAGCGCCAGCAAAAGCGGGAACTGCTCCAGATTCCTGCACAGTGCCTGAACGAACCGCGAGGCTGGCGCTCCGTCCACCGCCCTGTGGTCATATGTGAGGGAAAGTCCCAGGGCGGGGTAGGCTTCCACGCCGTTTACCCCCTCGCGGACACGGGTTGTGATGCCGCATACGCCCAGGATGGCAACCTGCGGCGGATTGATAATCGGAGTAAATATCTCCACGCCCAGCGAACCGAGGTTTGAAACCGTAAAGGTGCCCCCTTGCAGCAGATCGGGGCTGATGCTTCCGGATTTGGCCATCCCCGCCAGCTCCCTCGCCGTGTCGGCCAGCTCCTTCAGGGATTTTTGATCCGCATCGAAGATGGTGGGGACGATCAGCCCGCGGGGGGTATCCACCGCCATACCGAGATGCACGCCGTGAAAGAGGCGCAGCGTATCGCCGTTAATCATGTGGGCGTTAAGTGTGGGATGCTCCTTAAGCGTTCGGGCAACGGCATACATGACCATATCGTTCAGCGAGATGGCGCCGACGCCAAGGGATTCCGCCGCCTTGCACTCCTTCCGGTAAGCCAGGACAGCCGTCGCGTCGCAGGAGTGGTGGTGGGTAAGCTGTGCCGATTCGCTGAGGGAGCGGTGCATGGCCGCAGAAATGGAGCTGCGGATCTTGGTGAATTTTTCATCGGTATAACTTCTTTCCCCACCGGTTCCGGGCGCTGATGCAGGTTTCGGTGCCGCGGCCGGTGTGCCGAACTCCCTGCCGCCGATGCCGGTTCCCGTTTTCAGCGACTCGGCCAGCGTCTGGATATCCTGTGCGATGACCCTGCCCCGGGGGCCTGTGGGAACGGCGTTCTCCGGATTGACACGCAGCCTCTCCGCCAAATCCCGCGCCCTGGGGGAAACGCCCGCCCCACCTGTATCCCCGGTATTCCTTAGGGGTGGCTTTTCGGCCGCATCCAACCCTTGCGGAGCAGGTGACGCCGTACCACCCTGCTCCGGCAGGGGAGCCTCCTGGCTGGCGTTTGGACGCAGGCCGGACACATCCTCACCCGGCTGCCCCACTGCGCATACGGCTGTGAGGCACGGCACCTCCTCGCCGTCCTCAAAGAAAATCTCCAATAGCGTGCCATCCGCCGTCGATTCGCATTCAAACGTCGCTTTGTCGGTTTCGTAGTCAAAAAGAACCTCACCGGTGCCGACGGCGTCCCCGGCTTTTTTGCGCCATTTTCCGATGATACAGCTCTCCACCGATATGCCTGCCTTCGGCATAACCACCGCTTTTGCCATTCCATTGCCCTCCTGACCCTTGTAATTATGTTATATTATGATATATAACATATTATAACATGCATGTCAAGATTTATAATTTTGAAAATATAAATTCCCGGCGGGCAGCCAAAGGCCGCCCGCCGGGAATTTGTAAAAAATAACTGCAAATAACACTTCAAAGGATTTGGGTTTTTTCCTTTTTGGCCTCATGCAGAACCGCATCCGGAAGGGTTCCGTCTGTAACGATATAATCAACATCCCCGATCCGGGCAAAGGTAAACGGCATCAGGCGGGTAAATTTTGACCGGTCACATAAAACGGCGGAAACGCGGGATATTTTTATTGCCAGCTGTTTCACCAGCATTTCGCTTTCCTTTCCGCAGGTGAAGCCGTTTTTTGAACTGCATCCGGAAACCCCGATAAAAGCCAGGTCAATATTTATGTTTTTTAGCGTCTCCAGCGTGCTGTGCCCCGAAATTGCGAGGTTGTCCTTATTCAAGCTGCCGCCGCAGAGGACAATAGACGACTTTGTCAGGCGGCTAAGCTCCACTGAGATATTCGGTCCCGTCGTAAAAACGGAAAGGGGAATATCCGGCAGAACCTTCGCAACGGCCAGGCTTGTGGTTCCCGCGTCGAGAAATACGGAGCTGCCCGGTCTGACCAGCTCTAATGCCTTTTGGGCGATCAAGGCTTTCCCCGAGAGATTTTCCTGCGCCCTGACCGACAGAACCGGATCCATAGAATGGCTGACGGTGCGCACACCGCCGCGCAGCTTTACAATCTCACCCAATGCGGCAAGACTGTTTAAATCCCTGTGGATAGTCATCAGCGATACCTCGGGATACAGTTCCCGAAGCTGCTTTATGGTTGCGAACTCTTTATTCCTGATAAAGTCAAGCATTTTTTCTTGCCGGATCTGATTCATAGCACAAACCCCATGTTATAAAGCGATATAATTATTGTGAATATAACATTTTGTTTGCATAAAGTCAAGTAATCAAGATCTATTCACTTTTTTAGAACCGAAGATGCCGGGCTTGTAGGTAAGCTCGCACCTGTGAAGTTTTTACGTTTGGAAATTCCCGTCGGTGCATACAATGACTCTAATTTGCGGGTTACCATAGCGAGTACGTTACAACCCAGTGACATCGCAATCTACAAGCGGTTCGTATCGCCAAGAGCGTCCTCACTGTCAATGCCTTGGTTGACGGAGGGATTGAGCTTCGCAGCGGAGAGGTGCACGCTTTGCTGGGGAAAACAGTGTGGGCAAATCCACCATGATAAAGGTTTTGGAAGGCATCTATCAGGCAGACGGCGGCGCCGTAATCATAAATAATTACGACTATCCAAACGGAGCATAATATGATAAAATGAAAGAAAATGGTGCGGGGATGATAAGGGGATGATAAGGGGATGATAAAATGGCGGGACAGGAAGCAATGAGCCTGATGGAATTTATGAAG
>Ga0153947_1000890_pt1 | contig 14474 bp, 15 predicted proteins | sample TSNJ031MetaG_FD_104697 | JGI IMG/M metagenome (GOLD analysis project Ga0153947, IMG submission 104697) | Attine ant fungus gardens microbial communities from New Jersey, USA - TSNJ031 MetaG | ecosystem: Host-associated > Fungi > Mycelium > Unclassified | place: USA: New Jersey, Wharton State... | reverse complement strand
TCCTCGCCTATGGCGTTTTCTTCGGGCGTGGGTTCTGATTCCATTGACGGCGGCAGATATTCGCCGATAAAGTTTAAGTGTATTTCTACCTTTTGGGTTGATTCGATTTTGCCCTTGCTGTCGTCCTCGCCTTTGGCTGTGTCAATACCGTCACCGAGAGCGATTAGCCTAACGCCGTTAATGCGTAACTGCTCCATACACATACCAACGCGGAGATAATCCCTGCCAAGCCTTGTAATGTCTTTAACGCAGATTGCGCTTACGTTGCCGTCCTCAACCTCATCCATCATTTGAACATAGCCGGGGCGGTCGTCAAAGCGCAGACCGCTAACCCCGTCGTCCGTCATGTGAACGAAATTTGTCAACCGTTTTTTACGGCATAATCTTCCAACAACAGTTTTTGATTTTTAATTGAGTTGGATTCGCTGTCGATGTTATCATCACGGGAGAGCCTTTCATAAAGGATTACGATTTTTTTAGGGTTCATATTTTCCTCTTTCCGAAAGTCGTCAGGCACAGCCAAGCGCCCCCAGACTTTCTGCTGTATTAGACATATCAGCAGTATTCCCAAATACGGTAGTAATATGTCCTTTACAGCTTATCACTCCCGCCGCCAACTTATATTTGAGGTATTGCTTTACTGCAAAATGCTCCGGTTCGCGTTCCTGAAGCTCCTCAAACATCAAATCTACTGCATTTTTAAAACTTTCATCGTCCTCCCTGGTTTCTGATGCGTTTATCATGTCAATCATTGTGATAAAGTTCTGTTCCTCTTCGATGCACTCATACCATATGTAACCGATATATGCCTGGTACAATAGCCGCTCTGCCTTCACCCAAAAATCCTCGCCGGATTGCTGCCCCTCTCCTTTGGTATTGAGGATAATAGTATTGACCAGTTTTAAAATATCCTTTTCACTCCGAAGATACGCAAAAGGGTTGTAGTGCATGGACTTGTTAAAGTTAACGATATTAAGTACTTTGACCTTATACCGATTCTTTACAAGCATTTTTCCACATTCAACTAATACCGTTCCTTTTGGATCGGTTACCACATACGAACTATGCATCTGCATGAGGTTCGGCTTGACAAAAAATCGTGTTTTTCCGGAACCGGAACCTCCAATAACCAAAATATTTTTATTTCTGGCATACTTTGGCTCCTTTGGTCTGCCGGACATCATAAGCCGCTCCGTTTTCGTCAGAAGAACATTTTCTTCAAATACTTTATCATAGCTTTATTTTTTTGATATGGAAAAACAAACAGCAAAGGAACTTAATATATGGGAAAGGAATTTTCGCAAATCTACAATTTGGATGATGTCCCCGTTCCAGCCTGCAGTTGGACTTTTTCAGTATTATTTACATAATGCCGTCAAGTATCCGAGTCCGAGTTGCGTTTTACAGGGTATCAACGTATCCGTCAACATCCTGAAAGGAATCGAAAGATATTATCTGCTCTGATAATAAGCCTGAGATATCTGCACATCCTGAGCGACATCCATTGAAAACAAAGATGATATCATAACGATGCCCCTGTTCAGCCGGAAGCAGTATGCAGCCCAACGCCAATTCCAGTTTTTTGCATTCCAATACCCTGTCGTATTGAGGGTGGCAACCTCCGCAATATTTTATGGCATAAGATCTTTTTTTAAATTTCATGATTCAAAACTCTCCTTGCCATAGACAACAATTCAGAATCAACTCCTCTGTCTAATACGACATCTTTAATTTCTGGCAATGCGGCAATCATTTCAGTTCTTATCAGATTCTCTGTGGTAGACAATGCCGCTGTACAACTTGAGCATTGACCTAAGAGCTTTACAATCAGTACACCGTCACGGAATCCCTGTACTTTTACATCGCCGTTGTGAGTATGTAAAACTGGTCTTACACGGGTATTCAATGCCAGCTCTATTGATTCCATCATCTGGCTCACCTCCACATGTTCGATTAAAATAAATTGTCTTAAAACACTAGTGCGCTTCACTGACTTATGCTAGACGTAGTAACCCGCACGGTAACCTGAAGCAACTGCATCTATGCCTTGTCCAACCTTTTCTGAGTCTCCAATTGTAACAAGCTTATCTACTTTACTTTGTAGTTTTTCAGTCAAAGCATTGTTCGAATGAGAACCCAATGCTAAAACCACAGTGTCCACGCTATTATATTCCATTGACTGCCCGTCCGATTCATATACAATGGAGTTGGCCTTTATTTCTTTGACTTTAGCATTCACAAAGCATTGTGCATTATGCTTTTTCAGATAGTCAAACAAGAAATAATTCGCAGAACTTTCGCCTTCGGGAGATAATTCCCCTAGCATTTCGAATACTGCTACCTTTTTATTGAGGGAAGCAAGATACGCTGCTGTTTCACACCCAACTTCGCCGCCGCCAATTACCACAACACTTTCTCCAGCCAACTCTTTTCCTCTAAGGATATCATTGGCTATCTTCACATGCGCTCCTTCAATGCCGCGGATATTAGGTATAATCGGTGTAGCGCCTGTGGCGACTATTATTGCATCAGGTTTATCGGAAAGCAATTTTTTCTCGGTAAATTCAGTATTCAAATGTATAATTACACCCGATTTATCAAGTTGCTTTTTTTGCCAAACGGTGAAGTTGGCCAATTCCTGTTTGTATGGCGGAACCGCTGCAGCTAACCATTGTCCGCCTAGCTGTCCGCTTTTTTCATATAGCGTAACAGAATGTCCTCGTTGTGCCGCCGCAATGGCGGCTTCCATACCCGCAATACCACCGCCAATTACGATGACCTTTTTCTTTGTTTCAGCGGGTATATCCATATATTCATATTCATTACCGGTGCGTGGGTTTACTGTACATTGAATTGGTTTTAGTTTATAGAGATTTCCGACACAACCAATCTGGCAACCAATACATGTGTTAATATCATCATAATCACCAGCGAGCGCCTTGTTTGGAAAAAATGGATCGGCCAAGGATGGTCTAGCCATACAAATCATATCCGCTTTTTCATTTATCAGCACTGCTTCAGCTATAAATGGATCATTATAACGCCCAACACTGATTACAGGTATCGATACGGCTTTACGGATTTCTGCGCAATAATCAGCTGAGAACGCATGTGGTACAGCTGCCGGCGGGAGCATGTATCGGATAGTTGTATAATTACCAACAGAACAGTGGAGAATATCAACACTAGCCGCTTCAAACATTTGAGCAAGCACACGCGAATCAGCAATGGTGAGCCCTTCACCTTCATCCAACAGTTCTGTTGTAGACATGCGATAAATAATCGTGAAATCATCTCCGACCTTTGACCTGACATCACGAATAATTTCAAGTGGAAAGCGTGCTCTGTTGGCTAAATTGCCACCATACTCATCTGTTCGCTTATTGGAATACGGCGACGTAAATTCTTGGATCAGGTAACCATGTGCACCATGGATCTCGACAGCATCAAACCCAGCTTTCTTTACACGAAGTGCGGCATCTCCAAAGGCGCTGACAATTTCTTTGATCTCTGATATGGTCAGTTCTCTAGGTGTATTGACAAGAGTTGGATCCTTAATGGGGGAGGGACCTACTACTGGTGCTCCGGTCGCTATTGTTTGCCGCCCTCCATGGATTAATTGAATTGCAATCTTCGCTCCGTATTTATGAGCTGCGTTTGCTACCTTGCTTTCGCCCTCTATTTGTTCGTCTTTCCACATACCGGAACAACAGTCAAAGGCACGGGCATCTTCAGTAACTGCATGTGCTTCACAAATAATCAGACCCCATCCGCCTTTGGCACGTTCTTCTACATATTTTAAATATCGATCTGTAATCGTCCCATCTTTTTCGCTGTAAATCACTTCCATTGGCCCTACGACCAAACGATTCTTTATAGTTTGCCTGCCAACTTTAATTGGCGTAAAAAGTTTTTCAATCATGATAATCCTCCATATTAATTCTCGTAGTCTGGACTAGCAAGCCCAGTAATCACGGTAGTTTCTACAGCGAGTGTATGTACTCGCTGTAGTTTTCACACATTCAAGCAATTTGCATGGCTGTCTCAATTATAAAGATAGAAGCCACGGCCGGATTTTTTTCCGAGCCATCCGGCTTTGACATATTGCCGGAGCAAAGGGCAGGGTCGGTATTTACAGTCCGCATAGCCATCATATAATACCTCCATAATCGCCAGCACGGTATCCAGGCCGATGAAATCGGCCAATTGGAGCGGTCCCATTGGATGATTCATTCCAAGCTTCATCACTGTATCGATATCCTCCACTGATGCTACTCCTTCGTAAAGGCAATAAATCGCTTCATTGATCATGATTTGAAGTACACGATTGGAAATAAAACCAGGAACATCACGAACTTCGACCGGTGTCTTTCCGAGTTCCTGTGAAAGACCGTGTACAATAGCATGTGTCTCATCTGACGTGGCAAGTCCACGTATGATTTCCACCAGCTTCATAACCGGAACCGGATTCATAAAGTGCATACCGATAACTTTTTCCGGCCTCTTCGTCACGGCAGCAATCTCCGTAATTGGAAGCGACGAGGTATTTGAGGCAAAAACGCAGTCTTCCCTGCAAACCCTATCCAATTCGGCAAAAAGCTTACTCTTGATTTCCATCTTTTCAACGATTGCCTCAATAACAATATCACAATCTACGGCATCTGATATATCTGTTGTCGGTATAATATTAGCAAGGATTGCATTCTTTTGATCTTCCGTGATCTTTCCTTTTGAGACATCTTTGTTTAGTAGCTTTTCAATAAATTGTATTCTACCATTAATGATATCCATATCAACATCATTAAAATAAGTCTTTTTACCAGCTGCGGCCATAACCTGTGCAATACCGCCACCCATTTGCCCTGCGCCGATAACCATTGCAGTTGATATGCCCATATTATCACTCCATTCTATTGTAAGGTTATTGATATATGTCATTCTACCTCAATCCAAACTGCATCACCCTGAGCCATGCCAGAGCATATAGCGGCCACACCACTTTTTTTGCTGCTCCTTTTAAGTTCATTAATCAAAGTCATAAGGATACGAGCACCTGTGGCTCCAATGGGATGTCCAACAGCAACTGCGCCGCCGTTTACATTTACTTTCTCCTCCATCTCCTTTTGACTCATGCCCAATATTCCAAGGCAGCTTACCAGAGGAACCGCCGCGAATGCTTCATTGATCTCCATAATGTCAAAATCTTTCAGTGTCAGATTGTTTTTCTTCATCAGCTTTTCAATGGCAAGTCCTGGAACAGTGGCAATGTAGCGTGATTCCTGTGCCACTTGAGCATAGTCCTTTATCACTGCAAGAATAGGGGCACCTAATTCTTCTGCTTTTTCACGGCTCATGATTACAATAGCTGCCGCACCATCATTGGTGCCAGGAGCATTTCCGGCAGTGACTGTGCCATTTTTCACAAATAATGGCGACAGCTTTTGCAGTGCTTCAATCGTCGTCTCAGATCTTGGGGACTCGTCTTTATCAAAAACTGTGATCAGACCCTTTTTTCCAGGCACTTCAACGGCAAAGCGTTCATCATTGAATTTTCCATCGGATTCGGCTTTGGCCCAGCGTTGTTGACTGTGAAGCGCCCATTCGTCCTGCATTGCACGGCTTATATTGTATTCGTCAGCAACCGCGCCTCCAATAACCGCCATATGAACGTCATTTTGAGGACACCAAAGACCATCCAGAATCATGGCATCCTTTGCCTGCACATCATTCATACGAGCACCCCAGCGGAGATCATTTACCACGTATGGAACATTGGACATACTCTCCATTCCACCCGCAACTACAATGTCAGCATCTCCAGCTTTGATTATCTGCGCTCCTAAAGTTACCGCTTTTAGAGCAGAACCGCACACCTTATTAATTGTAACTACCGGCACATCGTAAGGTATTCCGCCTTTGACCGATGCCTGCCGCCCAGGAATCTGTCCTTGTCCCGCAGACACCACCATGCCATAGATAACTTCGTCAACTTGGCTTCCTTCAATTCCGGCTTTTTTTAGTGCTTCTTTGATTGCGAGTCCACCCAAATCTGTTGCTTTAAGGGTTTTCAATGCACCACCATACTTTCCGAAAGGCGTTCTGGCAGCGCTTACCACTACAACTTCTCTCATGATTTTTACCATTCCTTTCTCTTCGCTCAGGCACAGACAAGTTTAGATAATGATATAGCGGTTTTCTTTACGGGGCAACTCCTTCGGTTGCTGGTCGGCATAACCGAATGTTACCATTGCGACCATACCGCCCTTTTCCGGCGCGTATCGTTTCTTTAGCTCCTCCTCCATGTTTGTTTCCTGGACCGCTGTCAGCCAGCAAGAGCCTATCCCTTTGCTTTGTGCCATTATGATCATGTTCTGGATGGCTGCCGCAACACTCTGTATAATGGTATCTGGCTTCTTGTTGTATTCCTGTTTATATTGAAAAACCAAAATACAGACAGGTGCGTTTCCCAAATCATCAACGAAGCGGCGCGTTTCCTCGACTACATCAGGATGCTTGGGAAAACTGTCTTGTAATATAGGAACCAGTTTTCGGGAAACCTGTTCCATGATCCGCATTAGTTCTTCGCGACTCTCTTTGCTTTTCATGACGATAAAGTACCAGGGTTGGAGATTTACAGCTGAAGGAGCCGCCAACCCGGCGTTTAATATATCTAATATATCTTCGTCTTTGACAGGTGTATCTTTATACTTTCGGATACTCCTCCGACCCAAAATTGCTTGCTGTACATCCATGATACCGCTCCAATCTGTATTAGATTACTTGTCTGTGAATGAAGGTGAACGTTTTTCCATAAAAGCGGTCATACCTTCAATCTTATCCTCGGTAGCTGAAATCACTCCGAATAGAGCCGCCTCATACTGGGCGGCACTGCGAAGATCGGTTTCACACCCATAATCAACAGCGCGTTTAATGAAATCAAGCACATTAGCGCTCTTGTTAAGCAGTTGTTCACAGAACTCATCAACAGCCTTCATCAATTCGTCCTGAGGTACCACTTTGTTGACCAGGCCTATCCGATAAGCTTCCACGGCATCAATCATCTGCCCTGTCATAAGCATTTCTTTGGCTTTTGTAACACCTACAATACGCGGCAAACGGATATTGCCTCCAAACCCACAGCATACTCCCAATTTTGACTCAGGAGTGCCGAACTTTGCATTATCGGAACAGATGCGAATATCACAGGCAAGAATAAACTCAAAACCCCCACCCAAGGCGTATCCATTAACAGCTGCAATAACAGGTTTTGTACTACCTTCAATCGTTGCACAGAGCTTATGCCCAGTCAGGCTCCAACGATATGAGGTCAGGCCATCCATTTTGAGTTCTTCACCGATGTCACCTCCGGATATAAAGGATTTCTTCCCACTGCCGGTAAGGATGATAACACGGATATTCTCATCAGCAATCATATCCTCCAAGGCATTTTGAAGCAAAAAGAAAGTCTCCCAGTCAATGGCATTAAGCACTTTAGGACGATTGATGGTAATGATACCCTTACCGTCTTTTTTATCAACCAGGACGGCATCTTTATATGAATTGTCTTTCATGTCAAATTCTCCTCACTGATTCAATTTTTGATTCCGGCAATCCGCTTCGCTAAGGCTTTCTTGCCCTCAAAGTTAGCTTGCCGGGCAATAAACACTTTCTGTGCCTGGGGTGATCCGGCGCCATGCATCGACTCGGTCCTGTAGCCAACGGCCGCAGTACCCAACGAAAGGTTTTCACAAAGTCTCAGTGCACGCAGTCTATTTTCCGCATCCACACCGTGCCCCACCAGATATTTCTTCACATAACCGCCCACATCCGTGCTCTTCAAATCTGCCTCTGAGGGAGCAGTGACCATAATACCGCCTGCTATGTCTTCCATCAGACGTACAATCTCGTACGGATAGCGAGTGACATTGAGCTTGCATACATTGGCCAGCAGCAGATCAACCATATAGTTACCTGCGGGCATCTCATAACCCTCTGCTGATGAGGCAATCCCGGCGCAGTAGAGCTGCTCGTTAAGCTGCGTCATTTCAATAAGCTTATCCTTGATATGGGAGGCTCTCTCAGTGCCATTGTACTCTGCAAGCAAGCTAGCCAGGCCAACCACCACGTCACCTACGCCGACTTTACATCCTCCATAGCTGTTGCGGTGATAACCGGCAAAACGCTCCACGAGCACGCCGGCAAAGTCTACTTCACCATTCAGGAAGATTCTCTCGTTAGGAATAAACACATGATCAAAAACGGTAAGCGCCTCGATTCCACCATACTTTGCATTCCCGAGATCAATATCGGCACCCTCTTCAAGTTTGCGGGTATCACAGGACTGACGGCCGATGATCATCGTAACGCCGGGAGCATCCAATGGTATCGTGAAAGCGATGGCATAGTCTTCCTGACCAGGTTTAAGCGCCTGTGTGGGCAACACCACTACTTCATGGGCATTGGTAATTCCGGTCAGGTGGGCTTTAGCTCCGTTGACTACAACACCATCTGCTCTGCGTTCGACCACATGCAGGTAGAGATCCTTGTCCTGGCCGTCACCCCCGATAGGCTGACTGCGGTCACCTTTCGGATCTGTAAGCGCGCCTGCGATAATTAGGTCTTCATTCTGTACTCGGATAAGGAATTTTTTGAACTTTTCAAAATAATCCGTACCGTACTTCTGGTCAATTTCATATGTAGTGCTGTAAAAGGCATTTGCGCAATCCATGATTACGCAGCGTTGAAAACAGGAAGCTGTCCGCTGACCCATGAGTCGCTGCAGTTTGACCTTCTTGATCAAATCCTCTTTGCTCTGGTGGACATGGTTGAATCGATTGATTTTTTCACCCGTAAGATGGGATGTGGTAGTCATCAGGTCTTCATACTCCGGCATAAAAGCCATGTCATAGGACTCAATGAGGCAATTCATTGAGGGGCGCAGTACGGGGTGGTCAACCGGGTTTTTAATTTTTTCGCCTTGGAAATAAATAGTACTGTTCATATTACGTATACTTTCAACGTATTGTTTACTTGTCATGAGTGGCATAAGATAACCTTCTTTCTTTTGTTTTTTTATTGAGAAAACTCTCCCGCAGGAATTATTCGTAATAATCGGGCGCAAGTTTTAGGGTTTGGAAGAAATCGATGTCGTGGGCAAAAATCACTTTCGCATCATATTTCTTCTCCAACTTGCGAACCTTTTCTATGGATTTGAAAAACGCCAGGCTATCATAGATAAGTCCGGAGCCCTTTGCGGGCGGGCCATATATCGCCGCAGTGTACAGACAGTCCTGCGGTAAAATATAGGTTCCGCCTTTCAGATGCAGCACCATACCCAGTAATCCAGGCGCATGGCCGGGCAGATTAATGAGCTCAATACCTGATGTCAGTTCCATATCCTCATCTACCAGATGATACTGTTTGACCATGAAGTCCATTTCAGCCTTGATATATGCGCCATGTTGGGATGGATCGGGACTGCTGTGTACGCTTACCATAGCGTTGAGAAAATCCGCCTTGGGTGCATACACGTCAGCATGTGGGAAGAGGTTCAGGTTGCCCGAATGATCCATATGGAAATGGGAAAGAACAACCGTCTTAATATCCTCCGGTTTGACACCGCATTTGGCGAGCTGGTTTTCCAGCCGCTCATCTTCCGATTGATACGACGGATAGATTTCCTGCAAATGCTTGGGCCAATACCCATTCATTGCCTCTGGATTGCTACCTGTATCATACAGAATGTAACCGTCGTCGGTTTCGATTAGAAAGGCCATAACGGGCAACTTAGTAATTTGATTTGTGATTTTAGGCTGACTGAATGTACCGACAACGGAGCAACCAACAACAAAATTGCTGTCTGTTTCGATATATCCTGTGTTTAAAATATAAAGCTTCATACTTTTCACCTTATCCCTTCAAAAGAATTGTTATGGAAGATTTTTTCAAATTCTTCGGTCAGTTCGTCACGGAAGTTAGGGTTAGCGATGTTTATAAGTGCCTTTGCTCGATTTCGCAGGCTCCGGCCGCGAAGATGGGCGACACCGTATTCTGTCACTATATAATCTACATCTGTGCGGGAGGTCGTCACCGGAGTCCCCGTAGCCAGGCGTGGAACAATTCGTGAAATCGTGCCATTTTTCGCTGTGGAGTAACAAGCAATAATTGATTTGCCGCCTTCCGACATCCTGGCACCACGCACGAAGTCCACCTGACCGCCGATTCCGCTGAATTGAAAGCTACCAATTGCCTCGGAGCAGACCTGTCCCATTAAATCCAATTCAACACAAGAGTTGATAGAAATCATGTTGCTGTGCTGGGAGATGATACGCACGTCATTGGTGTAATCCACAGGATACATTTCAAAAATAGGATTTTGATTGGCATACAGATTGAGCTCATCCGAGCCATAGAGGCTGGTGGCAATGATCTTGCCCTTATTCAGCTCCTTGCGGCTGCCATTGATGACGCCCGCTTCGGAAAGCTTCTTGACGCCGTCGCCAATAATTTCCGAATGAATGCCGAGATCCTTTTTGTCATACATAAAACTTAAGACCGCATCGGGAATGGCTCCTATACCAAGCTGCAGGCATGCCCCATCTCCAATAAGCTCGGCACAATAACCACCAATTTGTTTTTCTATTTCCGTGAGTTCCGTGGGTGGTATGCTAACAATTGGTCGGTCGGTCTCGACAAGGCATTCGATTTCAGATACGTGTATCAACGTATCACCAAACAAACGTGGGCATTTAGCATTTACCTCAGCAATGACGGTTCTTGCCTGGCGAGCCGCTCCCATGGTGTAATCAGTCGAAAGACCCAGACTCACATAGCCATGCGCATCCGGAGGCGAGACCTGAATCAGCGCAACATCAGGTTTTAGGCTATTTCTCATGAGGTAAGGCACATCGGAAAAATGCGTGGGAGTGAAATCTGCATAACCTTCTTTACTAGCTTTTCTTGTATTACCTCCAAAGAAAATAAGGTTAAGATTAAAATGCCCCCGGTATTGAGGTTCTGAGTATGGCGCATTTCCTGATGTCAGCATGTGGCAAATTTCTACGTTCTTATAGGCCTTATAATTCTTTGTCATTGCTTCGATTACCGGGACAGGGGCACCAACCAGGTGAGCTATAACAACCCTGTCCCCCGAGCGGATATGGGTGACGGCTTCATCAGCAGTCATTTTTCGGGAATTGTAAATGTTTTTCCAGTCATTCATTACAGTTCGTCTCCTCCATTCTGATTTTTCAAAGTTCTTTTGAAATGAAACAGAGCCGTGCACAAGCAACATTTCATTTCTTTACGTAAAGTATATATGCAGATTGCAGCATCGTCCATCTACTTAAATTTCTGGAGCATTTCCAAAAAGTTAATATTCCAAATGGAAACTCAGAATATCCATAAAGTTAATAATTCATAATATTGATTCTTAACTGAAATAGAATATACCATCAAATAATTGTCAACATTCCGGTCTTTCTGCCGCTTGTAATTCCGGATCAAGTTTGATATATTTATAATCAGATAAAACATCTGGAAAAATAATAGCAACGCAAGGAGGGCTCTGTTATGAATTGGGACCATTTGAAATATTTTCAAAAAGTTGCATTATCACAGAATTTCACTTTAGCTGCCAAAGAATTATATATAACAACAGCTGCACTAAGCAAAGCGATTCACACGTTAGAAAAAGAACTGGGATTCCCTCTTTTTGAGAAGCAAGGTCGGAATTCTGTATTAACAGAATATGGCATGCTGTTTGCCCAGCATGTCACAGCGGCGCTGGAAGAGCTGGACATAGGCATCCAGGAAGTTTATAACCGTGTAGGATTGATTAAAGGACATATCAAGATGTCCGGGAACTGGACAATGTCCGGTGGATTTTTACCTGAACGGATCAAGGCATTTCGCACTTTGTATCCTGAAGTGACCTATTTTACGAAATATGAAATAACCAGTAAGGTCATTCGTAATGTGATTGACCGAATGTCCGACTTGGGGTTTTGTGGGGATTATAGTGAAGAAGATGAGAATTATAGTGGGCTTGAAAGAACATTGTTATATACTGAGGAGTTAGTAATAATAGTTCCAAAAGACCATTGGATGACCAACAGCAAATACGTAAATTTCCAGGAATTAAAGAATGAGGATTTTATATCTTTCCGGATGGTAAATGCCGGCGGTGTTTATGAAGCATTTTATGATTTATGTGTCAAGCATGAATTTCGCCCTCAAATCGTCTACGAAGCAATCGACGACCATGCTGTTGTATCAACAGTGGCAGCGGGACTGGGCGTAGCACTTGTCCCTAACAGTAAATATCTGTCTCTTAGGGACGTCGTGGCTATTCCATTCAGGGAAAACAAGCCTATACGCCATCAATATGTTATCTGGAGGAAAAATGGGTACCTTGCTCCCGTAGCAAAGGCTTTTCGGGATTTCGTCACATCAACTACCATCTATGAAAGAGACAGCAAAAGGACATTCCTCTAAAATTTCTTTTAGAAAAATGTCCTTAAAGTTACAATGCTTCAAACCCGCATAAACACTGGTTTTTTTTATTGAGTGTCTTCATCGTCGGAAAATGTGGCGATCCAAGTACATAACACTCCATATCGCTCCACCCCATATCAAAAAGCTGACAAACCCTGCTTTATCCTAATATATATCGTTGCATATCGCAATCGAGATTTGCAGTAGTTTTGCATTAGCTTATATTTTTTGCCGTAAACTTGCAGTAATCAACGTTCCCGTCCTCAACAATGAAGGACATCACTAAACCACTTTAATTACCCCGTCAAGAAGACGGAATGCTTCTTTCTTTTTCTTATTGGACAACTCAGCATATATATCCATTGTGGTAGAAATATCAGAATGCCCCATTACCTCTTGTACCAGCTTCATGTTTGCTTCACTTTCACAAAATCTGGCGCAAAACGTATGCCTTAAATGGTGGCAGGAGAAATGCGGAATCAATGCTGCTTTCCTTTTCTCACGTTTTGCTTTTTCCAATTCCTCCTCGTTATACGCTGTATAGATACGCACAATTGCCTTATTCAAAGTCTGGGGAACGTGTACATTACCATAGCGGTTGGAAAAAACAAATCCTGTATAGCTACCAATACATGTCTTGCTGAAACCATATTCAAGCTGCCACTCATACTCTTCATCTAATGCTTTGCGAACAACATCCAGCATCGGAATCTGGCGAACCCCGGCTTTGGTTTTTGGTGTATTTACAACCCAGCCACATCTGCCATTTTCGCCCCGATAGTATACGACATTATGATTGATGTCAATCATGTTTTCTTCAAAATCAACATCCTCCCAACGTAGTCCAATCAATTCCCCCACCCGGCATCCAGTTCCCAAAAGAACCGTAAAAAAATTATACCAATGGAGATATTGCTCACTGTTTGCCATATAATTCATAAAAGCAAGCTGCTGTTCCTCTGTCAACGCATGACGCTTAGGTGCATCCCATGCTTTACTTTTCTTAATCTCTGCCATAACTCCATCCGATGGGTTAAGACGTACAAAGCCATCTCTGACAGCCATAGCAAACGTTGGGTGCAATAATGTGTGAATACTATCTAATGTTGATGCTTTCATCACACTGTCTTGGATAAATGAGTAATAAAATTCCTTCACATCTGAATACTTAATTGTTCCAAGCTTTCTGTTTCCAAATGTCGGACGTACAAAATGATTGTACATATAGAGATAGTTCGAACGAGTTGAGCCTTTTAAATCATACTTCAGTTTAATATATCGGTCAAAGGCAGCATTTAATGTAATTGAATGTCCTAAATGAGTATCTATCCCATCATAGACATCTTTTACAATTGCTTTCTCAAATTCTCTAAGCTGTGGCAAATCATTTGCATATTTGTACACACATTTAGTCAAGACCTAATTACAAAATTATTGTAATTTGAAAGATGCTAAATATTTATCCATTTCCTCTGTATTGACCAGAGCAATCCCTCTTATTTTATATACTGCCTTTGCTTCCTTGGCAATTCGCATAAAAGACTGTATTCCCATCGAATATAGCTCTGCTCCGTCTGAGTACCTCACATACTTTTTTATTTTCTTTTCTGGTTCCATAGTTATCCTTTCCTCTGTTAATGTAGTTTATTGGTATGCCTACTAAAGTGGCTCCACATACTCTCACGTCCTGTATGTGTATTTCCTGTATACATGTATACCACACATATTAACAGAATACAATCCTTACAGAAAACGATACGAGCTTCAATAATCACCAATTTATTCTTTTGTCAGATTTCTTTTTGGTCGTTTTTTATCTAAAAGTAAATTTTTTCCCTTAAATTTAAATTTTTTCAATGTTAATGCTACGCTGATGTGTCAAAATTCTGCTCTGGTTGGCTGTCATCGCCTGCTCTAACTCGTTGACAAAAATGTTGTCAGAGCTATCCTATCAATCGCTTGATTACGCATTTACGTGG
>Ga0153947_1000888_pt1 | contig 14477 bp, 11 predicted proteins | sample TSNJ031MetaG_FD_104697 | JGI IMG/M metagenome (GOLD analysis project Ga0153947, IMG submission 104697) | Attine ant fungus gardens microbial communities from New Jersey, USA - TSNJ031 MetaG | ecosystem: Host-associated > Fungi > Mycelium > Unclassified | place: USA: New Jersey, Wharton State... | reverse complement strand
TCCAGAATTCAGTTGATTAGATTGTTTTTAATTTCGGAAGAAGGTAAAAGAAGAAATAATATTATTAGAGGGTTAAAAAAGTACATTTTTATAGATAGATTATTGCGATTAATTAAAAAGATACCAATACTAGGCTTTTTATTTAGATTACTTAAAAACATTATTTTTCTCAGTAGAAACCTTTATAATTTGAACATTGAAGATATAAAATTAAATGAAAGAATCAAAGATTTAATTAGTGAAATAAATGATCTGAAAGATGAAATGAAAGCAATGGAAGAAAAAGCAATAAAATTACAAGGATTGAGTATTAAAGTGGAAAATGAAAAATCAAGTAATAAAGAATTATTAGATAAGCTATATCTTCATTATAATGAAAATCTTATGCCTGATAGTAGAGAGGATGTAAAAAGAAGAGAATGTATTTACTTAAAAAAAATAAGTGATAAGTTTGAAGACTTAAATCTTGAATACAACAATTTGAAAATCATAGATTTAGGGTGTGGAGAAGGAGAGTGGTTAGAGTTGCTGCTTGAAAACGGTTATAATGCAATAGGCATTGATAGTAATAAGGCTGTTTTAGATAAGGTCAATAATCAATTCCCTGATTTACAAATAGTTGAAGATGATTCAATTAACTATTTAAAAGGATGCCAGGATTCAAGTGTAGATTTGATAACTTGTTTTCACATGGTGGAGCATATGGATTATAAGATTATTTTTGAATTGTTAAATGAGTGTTATAGGGTTCTTAAATCAGAAGGAATGTTAATCATTGAAACACCTAATCCACAAAATATTTTAGTATCAACATATTACTTTTACCTTGATCCAACACATGTCAAACAAATACCAATAGAATTGATGGAATTTTATATAAATGAAACAGGATTTAAGATTATAGATAAATTATTATTAAATGAATTGAATTATGCACCATATGATTATAAGGAAAAAGATGCTATAAGTGATTTGCTATATAGGATAAATATGGAACAAGCATATTCTATAATAGCTTCTAAATAAATAATTATTTTAGACAAGAATTTAATAAAAATCTATTTTAACTTTCAATCTTTTAAAGAGGAATAAATAAATGATAAAAATAATAATTATGCATCGTACTATTGTTAGATATGATGCTATAAGCAATGATATTGAAGGTATGTATAATATTCTTAAATTAAATAACTATTGTAAATGTTTTGCTGAAAATAAGTTGAATAGTAGTTTAGAATATTTAGATGATGCAGAAGCTCTGAATATAATGAGTGATGAAGAGTCTATTGTTATATATCATCATAGTGTTGAATGGATAAGTGGGGAAGAACTGATTAAAAAATGTAATGGAAAATTAATTATAAGATACCATAACATTACACCTTCAGAATATTTCAAGTCATATAATAGTGATTACTTTAATCAATGTTATGCAGGAAGAAAGCAAACAGAACGACTTATATGGTCATTTCCTGATGCTATATGGATGGTGGATTCAGCATATAATGCACTGGATATTAATGATGTACCAGATGAGCTTATATATGTTTGTCCGCCGTTTCATAAGATTGAAGAACTGTCAGCTGAAGTTCCTGATGAAACTGTCATGAATCAACTCATTTGTAGCAATGAAGTTAATATACTATTTGTTGGCAGGGTAGCACCAAATAAAGGTCATCTTGATTTAATTGAAATAATTAACGGATTTTGCAATACAATAAATCGCAATATTAAACTATGGATTATTGGAAAGTTTGATAAAGGATTGTCGAATTATAATAAAATAATTACTGATAGAATATCACAATATGGATTGGAAAAAAACGTTAATTTTATTGGAGAAATAAACGATTCCTTGTTGCTTACATATTATTTGGGAGCGGATATTTTTTTATGTACAAGTGAGCATGAGGGATTTTGTGTACCTATAATTGAAGCTCAAAATTTTAAATTGCCTATAATAGCAAAGGGTAGTAGTGCTATTCCTGAGACTATAGGAAAAAATCAAATTGTATTAGGAAATGTGATTGATGAATATATTGCTGCAATATATTTATTGGCAAACAAGAAAGATTATAGGGAGTATTTGCGAGAAGAAGGGTCAAATAATTTCAATGAACATTTTTCATATGAGATAATTCGTGATAAATTTATTAGTATAATGAATAGAGAGGTAGGAGTGTTTGAATGAAAGTAGCTATTGCAATGGTACAGGTTCCATTTATTCGGGGAGGAGCTGAAATCCTGGCGGAAATGTTGTGTAATGAGTTAAAGATCAGAGGACATGAAGCCGATATTATTACTGTACCATTTAAGTGGTACCCTACCCAAAGGATTATTGATAGTATGATTATGGGTAGATTGATTGATTTATCAGAAGTAAATGGAGAAAAAATAGACATAGTCATCGCAATGAAATTTCCAGCTTATTATGTTAAACATGATTGTAAAGTACTCTGGTTAATGCACCAGCATCGTCAGGCATATGATTTATGGGGAACACCATATGGGGATATACATAATTCAAAGGATGGACTACTGACTAAGAATGCAATTAAAAAATATGATACTAAATATATACTGGAGGCAAAGAAAATTTTTACCATCTCTCAAAATACTTCGAAGCGTTTACTCAAAAATAATGGAATTGATAGTGTTCCATTATATCATCCACCACAAAATTATAATGAAATTTTCTGTGAGGGATATGGTGATTTTATATTTTATCCAAGTAGAATTGATGAAATTAAAAGACAACGTCTCTTGGTTGAAGCTGCAAGATATGTAGAGACAGATGTGACTTTTATTTTAGCTGGTTCAGGTTCAAAGAAAGAAATTGAATATATAAATAGATATATTGAAAAATATGAATTGTCTGATAAAGTCACTATGGCAGGATATATCTCTGAGGAAGAAAAAATAAAATTTTACGCTCTGTGTTTAGGAGTATATTTTGGTGCTTATGATGAAGATTATGGCTATATTACACTAGAAAGCTTTTTTGCAAAAAAGCCAATAATTGTACATGATGATGCGGGTGGACCATTAGAATTTGTTGAGCAAGATGTAAGTGGATTTATAGTCAGTGACGATGCCAAGAAAATCGCAGAAAAGATAGATATATGGTATCTGAATAAAAAATTAACACAACAAATGGGAGAAGCAGGATATAAGTCACTTTTAGAAAAGCAATTAAATTGGGACTATATTATTGAACAATTGCTTCACGCTGTAAAGGAGAATTAAATAGTGGAATTATTATATGTTAGTCCATTTTGGCCGCAAAAAAGTGGGATAAGCGAATATAGTGAAACATTGGTATGGGGACTAATCAAATATTTTTCTATGACAATACTTACTAAAAAAAGTAAAATAAGTAATATTAAAGTAAAAAGTAAATTTAAAGTTTTAAAGTATAGTGCCCAAAATGATTATTCAATATATGATATTATAATATATAACTTTGGAAATTCACCATCAAATCATGACTATATGTATGATATGTTAATTGCGTTCCCTGGATATATTATTATGCATGATTTTAGCTTGTATTACCTAATGACCAAAGTGTATTCAGATAAAAATGAGTTTTTTAGGCAAATTTATTATCAAGAGAAAATAAATACTTTTATACGAGTAAAGGATATTATAAAAGAAAAGAAAGAATATAATTTACTTGATTTGAAAGAACTGGCAGCTGATGTTCCGCTTAACAGAGAAATTATATTAAAAGCTAAGGGGATATTTGTGCATTCAGAATATACTAAAAATCTTATACGCAATATTTCAAACACTAAGGTATGTAAAATAGATTTGGTTAATTGTATACCAGAATTAAGTGGACAATTTAGTGAATTGCAAATAAAGAAAAAATATGGATTTAAAAATAATGATTTTGTTATAGGATCTGTTGGCTTAATAGCACCATCAAAACAAAATAAAATTATTTGTGAAACAATAAAAAATTATAATAAGACACATAATATACCTATAAAATATATTATGATTGGGGAAGGTGATTATATAAATGAGTATTTAGATGAAAATATTGTCAAAACAGATTTTGTTCATAATGATGAGTTTTTTAGTACAATAGATTGCTGTGATTTAATATTTAATTTACGGTATCCATATAATGGAGAGTCATCCGCGTCATTAATACAATGCTTATATAAAGGCAAACATTGTGTGGTCACAGATATAGGTTGGTTTAGTGAGTTGCCAGATTCTTGTGTTGAAAAGGTACCAGTTTTGGTTTCTGAAGAAATGATAATGAATATATGTAAAAAACATATGGGGAATAAGCGTAAAAATGAAGTTGGAAAAAAGTATGTAATTGAGAATTGTGACCGTAATATAATAGCAAAAAAAATTAAAAACTTTATTTGTAATGATATAAAAAATGAATAGTTATTTGTACTATGTTATTTAAAAAATAGTTGCAATGATAAAAATTACACACTTTGATAAATTTATTAGCATACATATGTGTTATTTGATTTATGTGTTTGAAAATACCTATTATGCCAATAAAAAATTCCAGCTGAGTTAAATTTCATGTTTGATTTAAATTATGCTTTATGATGTTTTAATATGAGTTAGATTACCAACTGGTTTCTGTTGATTAAGATAAAACACTTGATTTTGCTGACTTTATGCGCGGTTTGTGATAAAATAAATGAAAGGATTTTAGGTCAATGAACTGATTTTCCCTGCAGTTTTTCCATCAATCTACTATCATAAGGAGCGGAATGGTCATGTACAAGCTAGTTAATAAGGCGCAATCTTCTTTCCTTGATGGGTCAAAATGACCGACAGCGTTCTCTGGGAATATTTCGAGATAAAATATGCAGAGTTGTTCCCGAGCAATATGGGGAACGTTGCAAAACCAGTGCATCTGGCGTTGGGCTCCCTGGTCATCAAGATACAGTACCAGTTTGCTGACAAGGAGTTGGTAGAGCAGCTCACAGAAAACCCGTACTACCAGTACTTCATCGGGCTTTAAAGATACCAGCAGGAAGCATCGTTTGATTCCAGCATACTGCTACTGCTTCGCAAGCGCATTACCACGGACATCTATGCACAGTCAAACCACAAGGAAATCAGGCAACAGCTAATTGTTATTATTAGGATTTTAAAACTAAGATTAGTAAGAAAGTATAAGCTTAAGAGTTAATATATCTCCATATTATATAGTTTAGAACGGATAAAATGATATTATAAGTTTTTTATATTGAAAGGAATCATATGATGCATAAAAAAAGTAAGGTATATCTTTATATAAATGAAAATAAATTACTTTATCTATTAGCATTTATAATATTTGCAATACTAATTGTTCATAAAAAAGAAGTCTATGGTATGATAGTTTATAATGACGAAGTGGGTTATTGGAGAACAGCAGCATTTTTATCAGGATTAGACTTCGATATTTTTACAAAGAATACAGTTTCTTACTATGGTTATGGTTACAGTTTTATTTTAACCCCACTCTTTATTTTTTTCAATGATTTTATAAGTATTTATCAATTTGCTATTCTAATTAATGCAATTTTATTAGTTATAACTTATTTTCTATTATATAATATAATGATTCATATATCAGATATAGACAAAAACATATTAACTATTATTTCTTTTGCTGCTATAATGAATATGGGTAATGTATTTCAAGTATACATTGCTTGGACAGAAACATTAATATCCTTCTTATTTATTTTAGTATGTTGGTGCTTAATTAATGTATCACAAACTACTTATATATTAAATGGTATTATTGGTTTTATTGCCATATACTTATATATGGTTCATCAACGAAATATAGGTATTATTTTTGCTATTATAATTTATATGACTTTCTTGTGGTATAAAAAAATCTTAGATAAAAAAAACATTATTGTATTTACATTTATGATATTATTGTTTTCGTTTGTTTCTATCTACATGAAGCAGTTTATAAAAAATGAATTGTACATAGGTGGTATAGATGCAAATGATTATAGTTCCATATTTAATAACTCCAGTGATATTTTATCATTGAACGGTATTATTAATGTATTTTTACATGCAATTTCTCAATTATATTATGCGTTAATAGCTACTTTTTTATTAGCTTTTTGGGCATGGGTTGGAATTGTTAAAGATTTTCATACTTACTTTAAAACAAGAAGACTTGAAAAAAACATTAAATTGAGTGTATTTGTGGGGATATCCTATATACTAATGTTAGGCATTTCCGCTTTTTTTATGAGAAATGGTACAGGTCCGGAACATGTCATTTATGGTAGATATATTGAGTGTTTTAATAGTATTTTTATTTCATTAGGGATATGTAGATTAATGCAAATGGGGAAAAAACATAATATTATTACAAGCATTTATAGTATATTGTTTTTGATTATAAGTTCAATTACTTCAATGAACTTGATACAAAAAACTACTGGAGAATTTAATATAGTTTGTGTTCCTGCATTATCTGCTTATGGTGGTATACTAAAAAATTATAATTTAGTATATATAACATGCATTGTGATATTTATAATATTGATAATTGAATTCATATTTTTTATAACAAAAACTAAAAGTATAGTTTTTGCACAATATGTTACATCTATATTTTTAATGATATTATTTATCGTTATGGGCCAGATTAGTTATTATAATTTTATTCCGAAAAGACAAGGTCATATTAAGAGTGTCTATAGTTTTTTAGATGTTGTTAAACAAAATGTTGATGAATTTAATTTTTTAGAATCATCGGTGATATCATCAAGTACTAAATATATAACTCAATTCTATTTTTATCAAAATGAAATATCTACAATTGAAAATACAAAACTTAGCAAATATAAAGATGAGAGTTTTTTTATAATAGAGAGATCAGAATTATATAGAATGTATGATAAATTTAAGGAACAAGGTGTTGGATTAAAGGTATGTACTTATGAAGGGAATTATATTTTAATACAATCTTTACCTAATATAGATATAGATTTTAGCATCCCGCTTTTTTTATTCGAAATGAAAACTTCTGATAATAAAAATGATAGTTTGATAATAAATAATGAGGAAGGGGTTGTTATTTGGGGACCTTATCTGTATTTGCCCGAAGGTGACTATTTAGTAAGTGCAGAAATTGAGTTGATTACAACACCAGAATACGGGATTATAGGATTAGAAAGTTATATAAGTAAATTAATATTGCAATTGGATTATTCTGAAAAGGAATTATATGAAAGTGGAGAAATAGTATTAGAAAATTTTATTTCAATTAACTCAGATATGGTTGATAATAAAGTTGAGTTTAGATTTTTTTCTAAATCTCAAAGTAATTTTATGGTTAAAAAAATATATATAAAAAAATTAAATTGAAATAATATTTATAATAAGTATAGGATCAAACTTTTATATTTTTTATGGACTTTATACGTATAAAAAATATAAAAAATGAATATTCAGGAGGCTTTATGATTAATTTTATACAATTGCATTTAAAAGCTATAAATATGTTAACAAATCATAAAAATATAAAGGAAAAAGATACAAAAAATTATATTAATATAGAAAAATCAGATTTTAGAGAACATTTATTTATTATGTTTGTAGGTGCATTTATTGGAGGTACCATATTTTTGTTGATATATGGTGTTAATATATTGGATTTCACATATATAGATTGGTTAATAAATGGTGAGGATTTATCACAGCATTATATTGGCTGGGCTTATTTTAGAAACTCAAGGTGGGGATTTCCTATTGGAATGATTGAAGGAATAACAGATATTCCTATATCAATTATTTATATGGATTCAATACCTTTAATGGCATTAATTTTTAAACTACTAAGTGGCGTATTGCCCAATCATTTTCAATATTTTGGATTATGGGGAATATTATCTTTTGCCTTGACAGGAGCATTTTCATCATTATTAATAAGAAAATTTACTAATTGTAAATTATGTTGTTGGATAGGAAGTGTTAATTTTATTATTTCTCCTTATATATTACAAAGGATGTTTGCACATACTTCTTTAGGTGGACAATGGATAATTATCTTAGCTATTTTAATCTGGGTAAATAATTGGGGCGATGAAATAATTATAAAGAAGGTATTTATATGGTCAGGTACTCTTTGTGTTGCAAGTTTAATCCATTTATATTTTGTGCCGATGATAGTTGTTTTTATTTTTGCGGATGCAATCAAAATATCATTGAAAGATAAAAACATTTTCCATGGAGTATTTGTTTTTATTTTTCCAATAATGCTTACTTTATTAGTATTATTTTGTTTAGGTGCATTTGACGGAATAAGTGATTTTGCTATATTTGGTTTAGGATATTATAGTGCAAACATGAATACTTTAATCAATCCTAATTTTGGCCAATCTTTTTTTCTAAAAACTCTTTCATGTTATGAAGGTCAAAATGAAGGTATGGGGTATTTAGGTGCTGGTATCATAATTTTATGTATTATTGATTTTTATATCTTAGTAAGTCATTGTGAAGAATTTGGGGAGAAGATTAAAAGCAGAAAAGTTAAATTTATATTGTCCCTTTTTATATGCTTAGTTTTTTTTGTGTTAGCTCTAAGTCCTACGATAACTTTTGGAAAAAATATTATATATAGTATAGTCTGGCCAGAGTTTATAAGAAAAATTTTAGAAATTTTTAGGGCTTCAGGAAGATTTATATGGCCAATATGTTATCTTATATATACTACAGCTATTGGGATCATCTGTAAAAAGGAAAATAATAAAACGGTTATAATTATTCTTAGTTTACTATCTATTATTCAAGTAGTAGATTTATCGCCTTATATATTATCAAAACATGAGGAGTTTGCTTATGAAAATGAGAAAGTTGAAATTAATGAAGCATGGGATATTATTTGCAACGATAAGGAAAAGATTATTTTTATACCGTATGATTTAGTATATGAAAATACTAAGATTACTTATGGGTTAGGCGAAATAGCTTTAGAAAATAGTATAAAATTTAATTTTTTTTATATTGCGCGGCACGATTCAAAGAAGATGGATTTGTTAATGGATGAATATATTAGCAATTTAAAAAATGATATTATTGATGATAAATTTATTTATATATTTAAAGATATTGAATTGCTAAATGAGTCTAAAATAAATTTAAACTTCTATCTTGTGGATGGAATTATTATGGGTGTTAAGGATCGTATAAAAGAAATAGAGCAAATACCAGGAGTAGAAAAGCTGATGATGTATTAAATTACGTCTAGTTAGATGGTGAATGTAACAAAACCGTTGCGCATGGCATTTGTCTCCCCTATTATTTAAGATGAAATTTCATTTTACTGATCGGGAACTGGCTGAACAAATCGTAGAAAATCTATATTATTCAGTAGTATTTTATTAGACTCCCTGGATATCAGGAGTTTTGATAATGGTTGTCAAACACAAGTCGCTGATACGATGACTGGCTATTGCAAAACCTATTAATCGGCTCCAAATAATCTTGTGTATTCAATTTGGATCCAAGTTTGACTTAAGCCCTAATACACAAAGCCATGAAAGGATCGAAAAGATTCCTTCTAAGCCTACAAGAAGCTATAGAGTTACTTACGTAATAAAGAATAAGTAAGTATAGGGGAAGAAGAAAAATGAGTTTATTATCTATAGTAGTATCTGTTTATAACGAAGAAGTCATTGAAATTTTTAATAGTGAAATTATTAAAATTCTTATGAGGAGTTGTAACATGTCAAGAAAGCCGCAGGTACCACGTTAGTGGTATGCTCTTGACATGTTACAGCTCATCAGCTACACTTGCAGGTAATCTCAAAAATAATTTAAACGAATGGCTTTCAATATCGGATTGAGTGTCTCAGTGTTCGGTATAATGTGATGTTTCAGCAAAAAGAGGTCTGTTTTATTTGACCATCAATAGAAACTATAAAACCTTATAAGGAGAAAGCAAATGAAATTAATTATCCAGATTCCATGTTATAATGAAAGTAAAACATTAGAAATTGCACTAAATGATTTACCGAAATGTATAGATGGAATTGATAAAATTGAATATCTAATCATCAATGATGGATCTAAAGATAATACGGTTGAAGTAGCTCAAAAATGGGGTGTAAATTATATTGTTAATTTCAAGCAAAATAGAGGATTAGCTAAGGGGTTTATAGCTGGTATTGATGCGTGTTTACGTAACGGAGCGGATATTATAGTGAACACAGATGCTGATAACCAATATTGTGGTGATGATATTGAAAAGTTGGTACGCCCTATTTTGGAAGGAAGAACAGATATCGTGATTGGTGCAAGACCGATTGATGAAACCGAGCATTTCTCACCGCTAAAAAAGAAGTTACAGCATTTTGGAAGTTGGGTAGTCAGGAAAGCTTCTAAAACAGATATTCCAGATGCACCAAGTGGCTTTCGGGCATTCAGCAGGGAAGCAGCAATACAGCTTAATGTAACAAACGAATATACCTACACTTTAGAAACAATAGTACAAGCTGGCCGGAACAAAATCTCAATGGAATCAATTCCTATTCGTACCAATGCAGAACTAAGACCATCAAGGCTTTTTAGCAGTATGTTTGGATATGTGAAGCGTTCTATGCTTACAATAATAAGAGCATTTATGATGTATAAACCGTTAGCATTTTTTTCTGTTGTTGGAGGTGTTGTATTTGCAATAGGAGCAGGATTAGGGATAAGGTTCCTGATTTACTTTTTTCAAGGTGCCGGAGGAGGTCATATACAATCTTTGATTTTAGCCAGCACACTTATGATATTAGGGTTTCAGACTTTTGTAATTGGTCTTTTAGGTGACATTATATCAGCTAATAGAAAATTATTAGAGGATGTACAATGTAGGACTAAGAAGATTGAATATTCATTGGAGATGAATAAAAAAAATGAGACGATTGAAAATATAAAAATAAGAGAAGGAATAGATAATGCAAAATAAAGTAGTGCGGCTTGTAGGTAATTTATTGACATGTATAGCTATTATATACATAGGAAAAAAGCTTTATTCATATGATATTGATTTTACGATTATTAAAGAGCAGAGTACTATGTCAATTATGTTTATTTTAGTAATAGTATATATGATGTGTGTTATACTTGAATGCCTGCCTTGGAGAGCGTTAATATATGAAATAGCAAGTATAAAAATTTCATTCATTGAAATTTCTGTAATATTTACTAAAGCAAATATACTAAAGTATGTGCCAGGTAATGTTTTTCAATATGTTGGTAGAAATGAGTTGGCAGTAAAAAAAGATATAAAGCATAGCGACGTTGCGTTTTCTACTATAATAGATGTAATATGGAAGCTATCTACCAATTGTATAGTAGCTATTTTAATTTATTGGAATGGAATGATATCCTGGATAAACTATCAAGGTTTTTCTATTCAAATTGTTTTAGTTGCTTTAGTGGTATTATGTGCTATAATTGCTATAGTTATATTACTATCAAGAAAGTTTCATGAACAAGCTAATAGATTACGAACAAAATTGAAGTGTATAAATAAAAAAAGTTTTAATTTTTGCCTTGTTAGGAACTTTATATTTTATTCTATACAATGTGTCGTTACTTCGATTATAACCTTTACTATATTCAAGATAGTTTCGCCGATAGAAATTTCAATGTTGGATTTTAGGATTTATATTGGTGCAATTTTGGTTGCATGGATTATAGGGTTTGTTACGCTAGGAGCACCAGGAGGATTAGGAGTTCGTGAGGCAGTTTTGATTTTCTTGCTGAAAGATGTAATGGCAGATGATATTATTTTACTAGGAGTAGTTATTAGTAGGGTGGTGTCTATAGTGGGTGATTTGGCAGCCTTTATTTGTATACAGATTATTTACAGATTTTCTAATAAAAAGAAGTTCGTTAAAATATGAATATTATTATGCAGCTGAGTCATTAGCAACATACTTATGATTATGGATTTGGAAGAATCGATGTTAGATATAATTATCTTCACAATCTCTTGTGTTATAGCAATTGTTGGAAATGCAAATTATCTCAGAAGAAGAATCAAATCTATTAAATATAAAGATGAAATATATGATTTGTGCTTATGTATATATATAACAAGATGGTGTATCAGTTCAATGGTAACAAGGAAAGTCTAAAGGAGATACTTAAAGAGAGCGATGTAGGATATATCGGTAGTTATAATAAATCCAGAGGAGTTCGGGATTTTGGGATTGAAAGAGAACTGATATATGTGAATATAAATGAGGGATCCTATGTAAGAGTAACGAAAGATGAGTACCCTCACGAGCTATTTACATCATGGAGCATACCTACGAATGTTTATAAGCTAACAGCTACAGAATCAAATATGATTCCTTTATTCCTGAATGAAGATATTTTCATTATGAATTGCCAGTATGATGAAGAAGGTATAGTAGCAGATAGTAGTATTGAAGGGTTGGCTTTCTTTGATATATTTGATGGGTTGTCACAAGGAGCTTATATTGAAATTGTGTCAGGAGAAGGCGATATTATATTTACGAGTATTGATTTGATGGAAGAAGCCGAAGAAGGAAGACGTCTATGTACAATTTCAATTGGATGAGGATACTGATAATGTAGTGCTGAGATTGATGAAAATTGGGAAGTTGGCAATAGTTATTAAAAGAGTTGAGTTGGTTAAGCGTTAAATGTAACATTGAAAGCCTAGACTATTGTTCTTGATGAAGATTCCAACTATAAAGTATGAACAATCGAAATAGGGATTATACCTTAGAGAATAAAACTAGAAATCTAAGCATTTCTTGATGAAAGACAGGAGATGCATGATCAGAATGAGACTATCTTGCAGAAAAGAAGGTGATGTTGGCTTTTGAACACTTTTGGGATATAATAAGAAGGAGATTATCAATGAAAGGACGCATATATTCACTTGATGCTATACGTGGTTTAGGGGCGTGTACTATTGCTTTTTTATGGCATTATCAACATTTCAACCCTCACTCTGGTTATCCTTTTGGTAATATTCTTAGAATACCATACTCATATGGTTGGTTGTTTGTTGAAATGTTTTTTATGCTTTCTGGATTTGGTATTGCTCATGGATATAGAGACAGACTGCTTAATAAATCATTAGGATTTAAAGACTTTTTTGGTAAAAGGTTCAAGCGATTATATCCTTTGTTTTTTATTACATTAATTATTACTACAATTTTAGAATTTATAAATATTATCTATACTGGTTCAACTTTCCAGTATTCTAATTTTGATTTTTATCATTTCATTTTAAATTTATTGTGTATACAAAGTGGATGGATTGAAAATTCATTCTCGTTCAATGCACCTTCATGGTGCATATCAGTAATTTTATTTTGCAATATTATATACTACATAATAACAAGAATTGATAAATTTATATATATACTTGGTTGTATAGGAACCTCGGTTATTGGTATTTTAGCATTTTTGTTAGAATGGGATTATCCTTTTCTAGGCAAAAATTTTATGGCCAGGGGTTTGGTTTGTTTTTTTGTTGGTGTTATATTACATGAAATATACAACTCTCTATCTGAAAAGAATATACATATATTAGGATACATTTCAGTTTCAGTAGTGATATTAATTATCTTAGTAACTATTATTAATGGAATAAAATTTTGGGGAAATTTTCAATTATTATGCATGTTAATCCTTTTTCCTTTTTTTATTTTTAGTGTTTTAGGTGTAGAACCTTTAAAAAAATTCCTAGAATTTAAACCTTTGATATTTTTAGGAAAATGTGCATTTTCAATTTACTTATGGCATTATCCGATACAATGTATAATAAATCTTTTGAACTTGATCTTTAACTTTAATTATTTTAGCTATTCCGTTTATTTTCTCTATATTTGTATGACACTAGCATGTTCTTTTTTATCGTATTTTTTTATAGAATGTAAACTTAGTCGATTATGGAGTAAAAATTGTAGGTGATGAAATTGCGGTATCTGTTATTCGTGTTTATGTCAGCTTTGCCTATTTTACCATCTATTTTACATAAGTGTAATAATTCTTGCAATCCAATCCAATATACCTTATTATAGAGACATGTAAATAATTGGAGGACATAATAAATGAAAAAAGCACTAATAACAGGAATTAACGGACAAGACGGATCTTATTTGGCAGAACTATTATTAGAAAAAGGCTATGAAGTATATGGCATAGTTCGCAGAAAGGCAGTTGTTGATTATGGCAATTCCGAACATTTGAAGGATAGAGTAAAATTTATCTATGCAGATATGACCGATATAGTATCACTTGTTAATGCAATGAAAATCTCAAACGCCGATGAAGTCTACAATCTTGCAGCACAATCCTTTGTAGCGACTTCATGGGAACAACCCATAGCCACTGTAGAAATTGATGGAGTAGGGGTTGCTAATATGCTGGAGGCTATACGAACAGTAAAACCTGCCTGCAGGTTCTACCAGGCATCCACTTCCGAAATGTTTGGTCTG
>Ga0153947_1000886_pt1 | contig 14498 bp, 19 predicted proteins | sample TSNJ031MetaG_FD_104697 | JGI IMG/M metagenome (GOLD analysis project Ga0153947, IMG submission 104697) | Attine ant fungus gardens microbial communities from New Jersey, USA - TSNJ031 MetaG | ecosystem: Host-associated > Fungi > Mycelium > Unclassified | place: USA: New Jersey, Wharton State... | reverse complement strand
TTTTTTTTGCAAGCTGAATATTAGTCTGACAATTTACTGTCAAAAACTGGAAAGGGATTAATACTAGCATAAAATGTTCTAGAAATCATTAGATGGATATTAATTCTTTAATTCCTGGGAAAGGATAATGATATATAACATATTAATTGATTTCTTTCCCAGGAATTGATATTCATTTCATTTCTAATAGCAAGCTACTAAATAACTCATCAGACAATACCTACACTCGTAGGTCATTTGTCTTGCAATGTCAGGTTACTTAGATAGTTTTTAGAAGTATAGCCACAAGAGGGAACCAGACGATGTGTCAGGTGATGAGAGCAACGATTATCTCTGTTTTAATCATTGGCTTGATCAAACATTCCATAATAATTCACCAAATGCCGGGAAAAATGATTCTTCATCTCTTTCTGCTTTCCCCTAGGACTGACTGTCGTCCACTGACATCCCACTGCGCATAAACGGATATGACTGATACCTACGATTCCTACACTCCACAAAGCTTGTTCAGCCTACATGGCCGTATCGCCCTTGTTACAGGAGGTGGAACAGGCATCGGAGCGATGATCACTCGTGGATTCGCCGCAGCTGGAGCAAAAGTATACATTACTGGCAGAAGGCTTAACACCTTGGAGAAAGCCGCATCGGAGTGGAACCAGTCGGGTAAGGGTGGCCGAGTTATCCCGTGAGTCTACTCAAGCATTCGATAAGCTTAATGATTTGATTAAACTGGTCCAGACTACCTATGGATGTCACGAACAAGGAAAGTATATTGGCTGCAAAGAAGATTATTGAGCAAAAGGAAGGAAAGTTACATGTTCTTGTGAATAAGTAAGTGCAATGTTTAGCGTGCCACTCATGTTGATGGATAATGTTTCTAGTGCTGGTCAAACAGGCCCTGTCTCTCCCTTCATGGGTGATCCAGATGCACCAGAACGCAAAGATGCAGAGTCGTTGGGACTCGGTTTGTTTAACGAATCACTCGAAGGCTGGGCAGATCTCTATGCTATCAACACGTTCTCCGTTTTCTTCGTCACATCGGCCTTCCTGGGGTTACTGGCCAAGGGATCAGAGGATGTCAAAGATTATTGGAGCAGTGTCATCAATATCACCAGCATCAGCGGTCATATTAAAGTTGCGCAGAATCATGCAAGTTATTTTGTCCATAAAGAAACAAGGCGAAGCTTATGTTACGGTAGTTTTGTTACAACAGTGCCAAAGCCGCAACTTCGCATCTGTCAAAGCTGTTAGCTGGAGAAATCAGCTTGAAGAAGATTCCTGTTCGCGTAAACGCTATTGCTCCTGGGGTTTATGCTTCCGAGATGACGTCTGACACAATCTCCAAGGAGGAAGTTGATAATATTGGTAAGGGCGTGATGCCAGTACCCATGGAACGGGACGGATCGTGAGTTTTACTCCTGTGATTGTCTGTATCCCGACACTGACCAGGCTTTTGATTCAACAGGGGAGAGGAAATGGCAGGAACAGCACTTTATCTTGCATCCAAGGCGGGAGGTTATACCACGGGACAGGATATTATTATTGACGGTGGTTACGTGACCGTGAACCCCGCAGTCGTCTAGATGCATGATATCCGCTGCGGAATGCTGATCAATAAAATGCCACTTGTGTCTCGCAGCCTAGTTGGATCACCTGAAACCTTGTACTTGTGATACAATCGTTCCGGTCTGAAATCGGTTCCAGATTTAGTGCTTTGTGGATGACGTAGGCCTGGATTCAGTATGTCAAAATCCCTAAAGCAGGTTCTTCCGTAGGACTAGTGGAAGAAGATTTGTACAAGATCAGTACATGCTAAAAGTGTCGCTTCATTTTGGATTACCGACATACTGTTTGCGTTGCTTGAGTTCAACGTTGGACGTCCAAAATCAGATATGGAACATCCAGGCGTCTTTGGTGAGGCCTCGAGGTCCTTCCACCCAGGATAACATTGCCTCGAGGTGCAACAATACAGAACAACAGACTGTGTGATAATATAAGATTGTGGAGATTTGCTATGTCTCGTGAGAAGACATGGTCCCTGTCAATTGAGTCTCCCAAATTGAGTTGTAATAATCTTTCTTTCTTCTGCAACCATGTCTCGACCTCATCGACGCCTTGCACGGCAACATCAACAACCTCAGCAGTATTCAGCAGTTCCCCAAACAAGCCCTAATCGTCACGAAAGCCATTCTAGCAGTCAACAACATCCCTATCAACAAGTTCAACCACAACACCAATACCAACCACAACAACATATACCTCATGCGGGTGGACCAAGATCTCCACCTCCACCTCGGTCATTCTCGGCTCAGAAGAATACTAACAGAGCATCTGGGAGAGCGGGCTTGACCATGGAGGTGGTCACCGGCGCTGTTGGTGCCGGTTATGGACCTTATTCTGTGAGTTATTGCATTTTGCAGCACGAGACTTCTAAGATTTCATCTAGTATGGCACCACCGAGGCGCGTGAAGCAGGAATGTTTATAGGCTCACGATTCAGCAACGCACCGTCCGATGTGTCGATAACAACTTCGAATCCTTCATTTGAGAAAGAACACATTCCTATGCCTGTCCCTGCTTTGCCACAGGCGCCCTCCGTTCAGGCCGCGCAGTCGATGCCTCAATACCTATACGACAAAGATCCTGATCTTGACGATGCTCTGCATGATCCTAATCCCAATCCTTCGCTCGACTCGTGCACAATATTTTCACTGAGGGGATGGGTCAATACGCTGACTCTCATTCTCATTGTGGTTGGACTGGTGACATTGTTTGCTGGGTATCCAATCATCTTTTTCTTCACACACCCAAAACGCCCAGTTCATGGATTCAATATCGGGGGAATTAATGGCTCGGGTCAAATCCCAGATCTCAACCTTCCTTCTCTCATTGACCCACACACACCCGCCGACGCATATACTCGGAAAGGGAATGATGGAAAGAAATATAATCTCGTATTCAGTGACGAATTTGAAACAGAAGGCAGGTCCTTCTATCCTGGAGATGATGCCTATTGGGAGGCTGTCGATTTACATTATTGGTATGTCTATATACTTTTCGAAAATGCTTCTTATTTAATAAAGATAAGGCCTACTGGTGACCTGGAGTGGTATGATCCCGGAGCATGTCCCTTCAATTCAGTTTTAATAAATTTACACTGACATTCTCACAGGCCATTACAACTGCTGATGGAAAAATGGTTATCACATTGACGGAACAATCTACGCATAATCTCAATTTCCAAAGCGGTACTTGACTTTATAACCGCTTTGATTAGTCCTTACTTGGCTCGTTTCAGGAATGGTGACTACGTGGAACAAGTTTTGTTTTAATACAGGTTATGTAGAAGTTGCCATCAGTATGCCTGGGTCACCGCAAGTACCAGGTCTATGGCCAGGTCCGTATAGCCCCTTTCTCGATGAAAAAAGTTTAATCGAACCACAGGAGCTTGGTCTCTGGGAAACCTGGTAAGTGGACGTAGTGATTAGCTTGCTCTTACCTCTAAGTGCAAGGTAGGGCCGAGCTGGTTATGGAGCTACGACACAAGGAATGTGGCCTTACAGTTATGACAGCTGCGATCTGGGTACATTCCCTAACCAAACTGCTCATGATGGAACCCCACCGGCGGCAGCGACTGGTTCTAATACAGGTGGTCCCATTAGTGTTCTCCCCGGACAAAGACTCTCAGCATGCACCTGTCCTGGGTCGGACCATCCGGGGCCATCCGTTACCACTGGGAGGGGTGCTCCTGAAATCGATATTATCGAGACACAGGTTGATTTATCGAGGTTTGTTGGCCAGGTATCCCAGAGCTTACAGTGCGCGCCGTACAACTACCAATACAACTTCGATAATTCATCCAGTGCTTCCCCAATCTATAATCCCTCAACTACCCAATTTAACTCCTATAAAGGCGGTCCTTTACAACAGGCTGTCTCTGCTCTCACCGATATTAACAGTGCAAACTATAACGGCACTGGCTACGCTGCCTACGGCTACGAATGGTGGTATGATTCAAATAACCGCCCAGATAGTTTTGTTACTTGGTTTAGTGACGGGTTACCAACATGGACTGCTACATCAGCTACGATCGGACCAGATTCGATAACTGAGATTAGTCAACGATTGATACCCGAGGAGCCGATGGTGTGTTCTGATCATCAAATTTAATGGCCCAATATTGACGATTTTCAGTATCTCATCCTGAACCTTGGTCTTGCGCCCAGTTTCCAAAAACAAGACTTCAAGCATCTTCAATTTCCGGCGAAAATGTACATCGATTATGTACGCGTGTACCAAAGGGAAGGGGTCAAAAACGGTATCACATGCGACCCTCCTAATCGACCGACAACAGACTATATCAACAGGTTTGTCGGTGAATTGTAAGGTTTAGCGCTCTCGGTTGATTTTAAGTTGCTAGGCACGCGCAGGCCTATACTAACGCAAATCTAACGACCTGGGCTCAGGCAGGCAATACGTTTCCCAGAAATCGACTATACGATGGTTGCTAATACTGCACTACTTGTTACGCCCACATGGACACTTATTACGTTGACACACGATATCTGTACGACCCATTCATACATCTCATCATACCTGTCGTTCCACTAGAGGAACAACGCTTTGCCGTATATGCTTTAGATTGCCCTTACTGTATATTGATGCTCACGCTGGATATAATCTCGCACGATTTCCTAGTCATTGAGGGTTTACTGACGTCCGAATGTTGAGTGATGAGCACAACGTAAGGGCCATACTTTCCCTTTCCCTAGACGCGATCAAAGGGTACAATGCTATGAAAATCATCCCATGTAATGCCCATGTAATGGTTGTCAGTTCGGCAATTGCCGAAGACTCACCTCTTACATGTCACTTCCATTCCTTTGGTAGTCTCTGAGCCTCCATGGCCTCCCAAGATGATAGAAATAAGATTGGGGCACTTTCTGGAATCCATTCAAATACCTCCATTATCCCAGATCATGCAAGGTGAGTGCATGAACTCTTTTCATTCATGCTCTTATGCCGCGCAGCCGTTGGCCTAAAGTCCCACCGAAAACAATAGAGCTAAGGAAATTTCCCTCCAAGGGAAACTCTGCAGTTATAAACCCATACACGGCCATCTCACAACCAAACGTAACTTTGCTGAGCGGAATCACATCGGGAACGAACAAGGTCCGGAGGCTTAATCCCAGCAGACGAATTGTATCAAATCCTGTTACTCAGGGCAAGGGCAAGGGTTTGTTCCTAATTTTTCGCGTATAGGGCTCATATCAACTTAAACAGGTAAATTTAAAGAGCCACGCCCCTCACTCTCACCCGAGATCATCGACGTTGACGCAGGTCCTGCCTCTATAGATGAACTTAACATTACCGACTCACCCTCATCTATGATGTCTCCTTATTTTGACACCCGGGAACATGGCATCAGACAATCTAAGGGGTTGGACGTGTCTGTTTCTGAGGCTTTGTTGGTAAAGGATGGGAAGAATACTGATCTTCTGAGGAAAAAAATCGAAAGTTCAAACCACACGCATGCACATCAAGGCGATCGTAAGCCCCAGAAACGGGATACTTCACCGATAGATTCCTTTTCGGACGGTGAGGCTCGGGCCAAAGAAAAGATGGAGAACTCATCTAATAAATCACCGTCACGAGTGGGAAAGCTTGTAGCCAGATATAACGGAATGGATCATACGGAGCGAGGATCCACTGTATCCAATCAGCCACCTATACCAATCATCGACTTAAAGAAATCAAGAGTCAAAGAAAGGATGCAACCTAGATTCCCGAGTAGATTGAAGGTACACTGTCAATTTTTCTATTTCTCGTACCCAGACTCAGAAGTTTGTATCAGTTTCTGCAGACCGCCTCTCAAGATGTCCTGAGCAATACCTCGGGGCTAGGCAGTACGCAAATGAAAACTCAAAGTCGTTTGCCCATATCCTCGATAACAGTGGGGAACAGGGAAATGCATGATTATCGCAGTATCGTAATCGATGATAGAGAGAGGACGATGGTTTTTCAGGGGACTTCCCGTGATCGGCTAGGGCCAATTGAGCTCAACTCTACCAACTTTATGCTTTTTAAGGTCAGTGCTTTTCCCCCCCTATATTGGACAGGGTTGTCTGATATTATACCAAGTACACGAAACCTCTAAACGAAATCATTCACCCTCCTATCTTTCTTTTCAAGTGCGAATCGAAAGGAAATTTTACTTCGTTGAGGTCCAGTGCTGGGAGCATGTTCAAACCTGGTATGTTTTCCTTCAATCCTGCCAGGGTCCGGTTTGCATGGGGTTCAGGTAATGACTTTAACCAAGAACAGATAATTGAACAGATAGTTGTGAAGTTTGACACCTCGAACAAACAATGGAATTCGACGGTGTATCGTTCGATCGCTGAAAAAATAAGTCAGGTAGTTCAGTCTAGTTCCATGAGCGCGGCGTACGCATATCAACCCATTTTTCGACTTGCTCTAATCACAAATCTGGGTGTAGCAGAACGACATGGAATCTTGTTGGACAATCAGTGAAAGGCAATGCGGATGTTGAAACGCCTGTAATAAGCTCTCCACTAGATAATCGAGCTTTGAAAGACGCTTCCCCTGTGGAATCATCGTACATGCTTTCTGAATTTCATCAATCGCTACGCTAATATTTTTTCAGCTCGAGGAAACGTCCTGTCGACCAACTTTTGAAATACAGTCAGCCTTCTGCCAGTGACTCGGTGATTTCGACTCCGAAGTTACCCTCTGATGCCAACAAAGAAAAGAGTGCTAAAGAGGCTGTTGTTGTTTTGGAACCTCCGTCAGTTTTGTCGTCTGTTCTTTCCCCATCTCGATTGATCCAACGCAGTACCAAAAGGCAATGTGTTGAAGAATCGCAGGCTTTCCGTCGATCTGCAAGGCAGCAGGAAAAATCTTCATCTCATGACGCAGACGAAGTGTGAGTCGTCCAGTCCGTCTATTGGATGATCAATCAGTGAATTGATATTTGACGCTAAAAGGATTTTGGTGTACCCTTATGGTGTACCTGGAGCTGTCAATGTGACCGCGGGTGATCTCTCGCGTCTTCGACCTGACGAGTTTCTGAATGATACGCTCATAGAGTTTGGCTTCAAGTGGGTTACAAGCTTCCCGCGTCTTCAGAAACAAGCATTGACAGTGCTTAGGGTTTTGCTAAAAGAATTGGAAGCCACTTATCCTGAACTTGTGTCGCAAGTCTATGTTTTCAGTTCGTTCTTTTACAAGAAATTGAATAAACGGAAGTACGCGTGTTTGCTCCTTCATTATCTATATACTCACATGAAATAGCATCAAAGAAGGCTACGATAGTGTACGTAAATGGACCTCAAAGATTGATATCTTCAGCAAAAAATACATTTTCATACCCATCAATGAACAGTGCGTAATCGGACGGGGGCTGCTCATTCCTGATTACGATTGCTGACATGATTTTTCAGTCTTCATTGGTATTTAGCTATCATCTACGAACCTGAACACGTCTTGCAAGCGCAGCCATCATCACTGAATTCCCACGGGAACGCTGTGACGAGAAAGCGAGCGCGAGAGTCCCTTATAACTCAGGAGGAGGAGGACAACGCTGAAGTCAAATCACAACTGGAGATTGGAGGAGGGAACGAGCCGTCTGAACCTCGATCCGTTGCTAGCGATAAGATGGATAGTAGTGCAACTAGTGAGAACGAGGTAGAGACGCCTGCTTCACCCCCAGCCACAACAACTCACGAGCATCCATCGATCCTGAGTTCTGTACATTTTGGGGATTCTGCATCATCGAACAGGGAGAATAGTCCTGAAACTGCTCCAGGGTCACCGATGAGGATTGACATCGATATTCCGTCTGGGATCTCAGAACAACCCGCAGACTCTGGAGCATCAGACATCATCATGGGTGATGACACCCCACCAATCAAGAATCCTGATGATTCTCAACTGACCGTTCGAGATCTTCAAATGGAAATTACGCCCTCCAAATTCTATCGCAAATCATACACAAATCGACCCAAATTAAACACCCAAAAGTCACAGGATAAAATGCAAGATATGCCGGGAGAGATTATCGTCGACTCCTACGATAGACAACCGAGGTTTGTGTGATCCTGCGCGTCAGGTCCTAACTGACCCAGAATAGGACCAAAATTTTCATACTTGATTCTTTGGGAAATCGGCATCCGCAAGCTATGAAACAACTGAACAAGTGGCTAGAGCTCGAAGCAATGGACAAAAAGAAATTGGAGAGCGTGATCCCTGCCATTACCAAGTTGGCTCCAGTACGCCTCTGTTCAGTTATCCCAGCTTGTCATTTGTTTTTGACTGGGTATCCAGGTGCCAGTACAGCCCAACTTTTGTGACTGTGGTCTCTATATTCTTCACTTTGCAAAGACTTTCATGAGTAATCCCCAACATTTTTGCCAGATAATCATGGTTTGTCCTGTCTTCCAAAATTCAAATCATCCCTCGGTTGAAGTTTGTCACCTAGGCGAATGATCGACCTACTTTGGCCGAAATGCAAAATGATTGGAAAGCTGACTCTATTCTTACAATGCGTAAGGAATTGATAGCGCAGATCTTATCGCTGTCTGAAGACTGGAGGCAGCAAAAAGCTGCTCAAGGAGGAAAGCGACAACAGGCTCCCCGAGAAGAGGAGGGGGATGACAGTGATGTTGCGATCGTTGAACATGTGAAAGCTCCTGGAAAGAAAAGCAAGTCAACCAAACCCGCACGGACAAAGATCTGAACATGCTTACTCTCTCTTCTCTCTCTTCTCGGTTTTATTTGGGTCCATTTCTTTATGCACTGTTCGAAGGAATTTACTGGTACTGACTCTGCATGATTCTTTTTCTTGTAGCTATAGCTGCATTGTTGCATTGTATTCTTAGCTGCGCAACAAACACATCTCTATATTAGTGGTTTACATAGATTATATGAATAGTATAAAACCCGGCTTTTGCTTTTGCTTTTTCAAATCGTGTGCAACATCCGCAACAATTTGTACGTAGGCCATGAATGGCGTTCATGGCGTCATCGCCTTCCCAGCTTTTATTTCTTCTTGACGCTCTTGATCCTAATCACCTCGTCCCCAACGAAAATCCCCTGCACATCAAGACGAGGGGAGTGAGTGAACCGTGCACTGATATCGCTGCATGGGCCTCGAACCTACCTTGCCTTTATATGGCTCTGGCTTTCTGAACTCCCGAATTTTTGCAGCAAACAAACCCAGATGATGCTTGTCCGTACATGTCAACTCTATTTTTGTTGCTATAGGTGTCTCCGCCTTGATGTTAGGCGGAATGGGCACTATGATATTATGCGAATGTCCAACTTTCATATTGATCCGCTGAGATTGTACACCCGTTTCTGAAGGTCGTGGGTCGGTCTCCACAGCTGCTCGGAAACCAACGCCGACCAAGTAGAGTGGTATAGTAAAGCCCGTCGTCATACCCTGTACCGCGTTGGCAATGAGTGTACGAGTGGTCCCCCACATCTGCCGCTGCTCCTTAATCTCTGCATCCTCTACAGTGACGGCAATTGCGTTCGACTTGGGATGGCTGATTTTCATGTATGGCCTGAGAGGAACATGAGTTGTGCCGAGAGGACCTTTGATGGTAAGACGAGTCGTAGTAGGTGTTAGGGTGACTGAAGGAGGATATTCGACTAATTCCGCGCCGATATGAGAGACATGCTTGGAAAGGGAGGCAGATGTGCTGAAAAAACGGGTTGGCGAACCCAATGGTGGTAGTAGTGGTCGTGGCAGTAGCATTTACTTCAAATCAGAGAATGATTGATGGTACAACTAATGAGATATACCCACGACTTTATTTGTCGTGAGTATTTGTTATCAAAGTAACATTTAAAGACACTCGAATTACGATAGAGAAGCCCCAATGAGTGTGGGCGCAACACAGACACCGTCTTTTGTGCGAATCTTATGAACACTCTTGGTGACTGGATTAACCCAAGCAGCCTCCTTGGTTTCAAGAGTAACAAACCCTGGTTGGACCGTCTCAAAAATCTTTTTCTTTGGATTAAGCTGGGAAAGAGGAATGGTATCTAACGAAATCAATGGTCAGGCTGTAGTGGCCCGGAGAGTTATTCGCTTACTCTCAAACTCAGGCCCTTCAAAATAGACACGTTCACCAGGTTGAGAACCAGGTGGGGGTTGAATGACTTCAATACCACCCTCTTTCCCATCCTTAGATGTAGCCTAAATATGGTTCAACATTCCAAATTGCTGGAGAATGAGAGAAGAACAGACACAAAAAACCATAGCGAAACTCTTTACACCACGCATGTTAGCCGGCTTCAAGTTGCACTGAAAGAATAGATGAGTTCATGTCGTAAAAGTAATTACACGAACAGCCTTACCACAACGACGATTGACTTATCTTGCATTTGATCAATAGGAATATAGTTCACAAGGCCAGACACAACTGTGCGGGGACCAGTTTCTTCACCGAGATCAATTTGCTAAATAATATGTCAGCGAAAACGATATCTGTTACGGTCCTCATACCTCGACGTAAAGGCCGTCTGCGTCCGGATGTTTAACAACTAGCGACGAAGTCAACGAAATTCCATTGACAGGAATAATGTATCCACCATCTACGATACGACCAACTCGAAGGTCGATCATCGAAGGGACAGGTTCCCCTCCAGTCTCCTCTGCCTTTCCTCCCTTGTTCTTCTTTTCTCCTTCCTCTCGACTGTCTTTCTTCTTCTCCTTCTTTTGGACCTTTTCTTGCGATGCTGACTCGGGCGCCGGAACATCAATGATGGCAGGTATAGGTGCGGAAGGGGCTGAGGGAGAAGCAGGAGCAGCAGGGGCAGGGGCAGTAGGAGCAGAGTCAAGAACGGTGGGAGCAGAAACAGAAGCAGAGGGCGTGACCACAGCTTTTTTTTCCTTTTTCTTGAAAGTCTCTTTTCTCCTTTCAACAGCAGGTGCGTCCTCAAAATTGAACTGTATCAAACCAAAAGCTGGTGCAAACGGGGCGGCGGCTGTTCGTATGGACTCTTGATTTTGAATGTGATCAAAATAGCGACTAACGCAGGGTATTGAATGGCACTGGGAGGATTGAAGTTGCGACTTTTATTTGAACTTGGAGTTGGCTCGGGTTTTTAGAAGCAACGCATGGATGACGTACCAGTACGGGATGAAGGTGACCATAGAACACAGCGTCAGCTACAGTAAAATAATTTGTAGCAATATACGTTCTTGGTAGAAGCACGGCATTGAGTTCCTAACACAATAAAAAACTCAGATGCAAGCAACTTTGTTTGCAGAAACAAGAAATATACCTTCAGCCGATCCTCAGTTACAATCTCACTGCTCTTTATAATCCAATCAATGACTTCCTTCTGGTCAGTTTCGGTTTCACCAGTAAATTTCTGTCCATCTTCCGATATAGCATTGACCAGATCCTTCACAGGAGATACAAGCCTATTAGTAACATCTGGGAAGAAATGAGAAGACATGGTGCGCTTCTGGATGAATAACGATGATCTGGAAATAATTGATAACACCATGGTCAAAATCAGAACGCACGTGATAGAGCGCGACGCGATCACTTGCTCGAAAAGAATTTCAAACATAGGGGGAAAATATGTGTGCTCAATATAATGACTTGGAAATCGGCGGGAGGGGGAGGTGTTAAGTGAGAAATTTTCTTTTGGGCTAGGAATCTCTGCAGTTTCCTGAATACCAGTAATATTTATATATACTTGATTAATATTTAAGAATTTGAGTAATGTCATCGGTATAAAATTTTTAATAGTGCAGTTGTATCATGTAAGTATAACTGACACGTCTAGTGATTCAGGAGTAAATCACCAGTGATAGTTCTTGAGTCATATATGCTTCTGGACCTTTCAGCCAACACATTCTGAACTCAACAATTGGGTAAATCCTTGTGGACTCGCAACCAAACACACAACAAAGATGACTGGTTCCTGTCCTTTATGTAATTGCTACTATGAACGTCCCCGGACACCCAGTGATTCTAGTTGATGCAACGAGCAAGAGATACAGAAAAACCAATAGGTACTATACACATAAATTAGCCTATTGATAGTAAAGACGGCGACATTTGCATAGGCTTCGTCATTCTAGTCAGCATCGTCTTTTGAGATGTCTTTTGAGTATATCGTCCGGCCTGAAGGAGGGACAGATGAGCCTATGCTTATTAAGTTATTATTATTAGGAGCTAAAGGGGCAGGGACAGGGAAGGGACCACCGGGACCTTGTAGAAAGGCACTACCAGGACCTGTCAAAGGAGGTCTGTAATGTTGAAGGATGGGGCGAGGTGAACGTCGTTTGCTGTCGGAAAACGATCCCGTTTCTGAGATATCATCTGGGTCATCTAGATGTGAAGGAATCATTGAGATACTCGGAGCAGGTGGAATTGTTTGTGAAGAAGGCCCGCCGTTTGACAAGCTGGTAGATGACTTGGATTGCCTTATTCGGGAGCCATCTCCAGGGCCGAATAATCGTCTACTTCTCTCCTTATACTCTTCCCAGGTCTCTGTCAGTTTTACAGGATTATCAATGCTTGCATTTGGAGCAATATGAGGAGCAATGGGAACAACTACTTTCATGCTTTGTCGCTTCCGGACTTGAGGCTGAGGCTGAGGCTTGGGCTGCATTTTGGGCAATGGGCATGGTGCCACTTGTGAGGAAAAGGGTTCAGGATTTGAGAGGTCGGGTGACCTCGAGGGAGGTTCATGTCCATTTTGAGAAAGCTGCATAGCAGGGTCATCCCGGAGAAGATCTCTCTCACGCTTGTTTCTTGCCGCAAATGCATTGTGCAGTGGCTGAGGCATCGGAACAACAGCTGGGTAAATCGATCAAAGGGATTCTTTTGTATGGTCATTATTTGTCCTCACCATGAAGAAAATTAAAGTCGTGTCGGTTTTCGGCGACAGCGGCTGGGTAGCCCTAAGCCCACAGGAAGCGTTGTGGATAAGTAAACCCACCCAGATCATCATATCGGACCATGTTTCGGTTAAAATATTGTGCACGTCCCTGCCCAAGTGTTGAGAAATGCCGGATGAATTCTTCCTGTGGATACAATTGGTCGGAGGTGCCAGGAACTTGTGAAGGGACAACACATACAGTAGCAATGGAAAGTAGAAACACAGCTTCCCTAGATACATTCATGCTGCCTCCCACGATCCCTAGCAGAAGTACATTAACAAGCATTCGAAGGAGCAAATGTTGAGATAGCGTACCTTCAGCCTGAAGTATATTCTCAATCCGACTGGCAGGCAACAAGGAGTGACCCCGGCGACGTTCACCACTCCTAATTTGCGAGGACTTTTTTGAATGTTGGGCAGGAGCCTCTGCAGGCAGCTCTTGGTGAAGATCAGAATCAGAGTCAAGTTGGTCAATCTCCTCCTCAGCGTCTGGTTCAGATTCCGTAACTGCATCGTCGACGTCGTTGATAGCTAAGGCATCTGTTGTAAAATTGTCAAGAGAAGCACTGTCATTCCCATGCTCCTCGTAGAGAGGGACATGTAGAATGTCTGAGAGCATTGGAGAAACCGAGGGAAGAGAATTGATGCTACTAATATGGGTCACGTTGTCCCGACGCGTCTTGACCAATAGCGAGTTCGCATAAATTCGATAAACTAACTATACACAGACTACAAACTACAAACTTTTTCTAGACACGTTTACAAATTCAATTCTCTTCGACGTTAATCACTTTACTCTTTTCATGGACGCCCTTCTGCAAGGAAATACTCAGCACGCCATTCTGAAGCTTTGCCACAATGCTGCTGGGGTCCACAGGGCGAGGAAGCCAGACGGTCCTGGTGAAGGAATAGTTTCGAGCATATGGGCGTTCAACTGCAATCTGGGTTGCGTTATCGCTACTGTTTGCCTTTGAGGTCGAGTGAGAAGCTTCACGGCTGTGAGCGAAGCATTCATGATCAAATGTTAGAGACATACCATCTGTATACTCGGGAGAAGAGGCTGTATCAGTGGCAGCCGACTTCGTCTCCTCGTTGGTGTTGTGGACACCAGAAGACAATTTTTCTGTCACCTTGCCCTCAATGGTGATGCTCTGATTACCGTCCCCAAGACGAACTTGGAGGTTCTCTTTTGAGACGCCAGGGAGATCAGCGTCGAGAATGTACTTGTTTCCTTTCTCTGTTACATCTACGGCTGGTCGGGCGAGTATATTCAGACCTTCAAAAGGATCTGTGAATGGATGGTTCCAGTCAAGAAGACGGGAGCCAGCGGGTACGAAATGAGAAGGACGTCGGCCAAAGGGCTCGTCTAACATGCGGAAGAACGGTCGGAATTCATGCAGAAGCTGTCGAGCAATGGACATGGTGAAGGTAATGCTTATGAATCCAATCCTTGTATCTGGTTTATATACTCCACGGCTGAAGAAATTGCTAGAAATCACCTGTTGCTGCCAGAATTGGATACGGTGGTTATAATGATTCAGCAGTGACGCAATCGATCGAGTCACTTGAGCC
>Ga0153947_1000881_pt1 | contig 14544 bp, 15 predicted proteins | sample TSNJ031MetaG_FD_104697 | JGI IMG/M metagenome (GOLD analysis project Ga0153947, IMG submission 104697) | Attine ant fungus gardens microbial communities from New Jersey, USA - TSNJ031 MetaG | ecosystem: Host-associated > Fungi > Mycelium > Unclassified | place: USA: New Jersey, Wharton State... | reverse complement strand
ATTCCTTCGACAATCCTCACCTTGTCCTGGCTTATCGTCAGGGAGTCGGCTTGTATACCCCAGAATTGGAACCACTCTCTTCTGATTACCAATGGAGGTCCCAATTTACCCAAAGAATGAGGGCCGAGCTTTTGGTGACAAAGAGACAGCAACACTTTTCGTCTTTGTCGTTGCGAGATAAAGAAGCAGTCCTCCAACTTTTCATCTCTATACTTGAGAAAGCACTCCCTGCAGATGTAGGCAATGGTCAACTTCAGGATCTATCTGCAGACATTGAATGGGCACAGCGGGTGCTCTCTGAGTCGATGGTGATCGCACCTGGAGCACTGAGCCTGGAAGATGAAAGAGAGATTCATGAATTACAGGCACGCATTCGATCTGGCATGGACGAATTCAACTGGGATAGAAAAGCTCAATGCAAGAGGCGTAACAGAAGCCGAGCCATTGTCTATAACCTCCAAAACTATAGCCACGGAAATGATTATGCACCATGTCATGCAAACGGAAAGGTCAACTGGATCCATATTGGATGCATCATCGACGTGATTTCCTCCAATCTGCAAGACCTTCCGGTGCAAACTGTATCATCGGCCCGACCTCCTTCAGGTTTTGGTTCCCTCCGTCCTTACTCCGCCCCGGGAGGCTATTCCCCGAAGGATTGGGCAGGAGTAGAAGATTGGTTCGCTGTTTATTTACAGAAGCCAGCTTATGATAATAAGGCAACTGGCGAAGATACGTTTGCTTTATGGATTACAGGTAAGGATCCGGTTTGATTAGATTATAATTTGACCTTGACTTACAATCCACCATAGAGATCTTTTCAGTAAGTTGCAGCTGGCCAGGATCCTCACCTTTTTTACATCCGCTTATGGTTTGTGACATGATAAGCATTCAATGTACTGAACGTTCAATTCTGCCAACGTTATGGTTAACTAATATTGCCCTCTTAACAGTATTCCGATTACGCACATGGTCCGTTGCACCCCAAATACTTCGAAGATCCTCGGTTCCGCGAAGCCACTAGGTTAATTGACGTCAAGCTTCATATCGTACCCCAAACAGAAATCCGATTCTTTGAACCATCTGGGATCCCACCTTCTTGTAATGAAAAACATCCAGTGACCTTCTTTCATGGCATTTCCCAAGGCGTCAATGGAAACGAAACTACAATTGAGGGATACGTACGAGCTGTTGATGGGACAGTTCGATGGAGACTTGTGAGTACCAGGCTTGTACCACCTTGAGCCATCCTGAACAAGCAAAAGCTTTCGATCCATGATAACAGCCCTCAGTGGAGGTTAGTTTATTGCGTGCCTGAGGACAATGAAGATTAACTTCCTCATCAGTTCAAGTGGTATACAAATTGGTGATGTTGATAGCGCAAGAGGTGCTGTGGGTGTATGGACAACTACAACACACCAACACGGTAAGATTATTATCTGAATCTGGTAGATTTGTGAACTGAGGGTCAGTGTGATACGTGATCCTGTAGGTAAGTGAACCAGTCTCCCGCAAATGATTCAGCAATCAAAACAATCTCAGGTCCATTTTGGTTTTGGAAGGTGGAAAATGGACGAACCATGGATTTCACATAAAGAACAAGAAATTACAAATTCAATGCACCATACTTAGGACAGATTCTTTTTGAAATATTCTGTCAATCGACCATAAACATCATCAAACCTGTCATACTTGAGTGAGGTATAACCAAAGGAGACAGATACATACTCTTTTCTATTCTCCTCATTTTGGAGATCAGCTCTAGCGGCAGCCCAACCATGAAACCTGACTGCAAAATATTGTCAATCGAAACAAGGAGACTCATGAAGGAGAACCAACATGTTGGAATAATTCTTGTAATCATTCTTGTGGCTAAAAAGCTTCTTCGATAAGACACTCAGAATTTTGCTGTACCGGAGGTCAAGTCCATAAGCAAACAAAGCAAACATACAATACTGCGAAAGCAACCAACGGACTTCATTTAGAGGCTCATCTTTGGAAACATAGATAGCCAGAGGAATGGTCAATTTCTCAGAATCATCTATGGATAGCATCCTATCCAGGTCTGTGATGCGGTATTTCAGGCCTTGAATCGAGCGACCTACGCTGGGTGGATGATGGAAGAGGCACTGAAGGGCGTATCTTTTCCAGCAGCCGCCACAGTAACTTTGCCGCCTATATAGTTCGAGTATCAAGAACTGCAAATGGCATGCATTCATCATCCAGACTCACCCCAGCAAAAACCATATGCACCAACTTTACGAGTACCAGCCGACTTGAGTGCTTGGCCAAAAGACAAGAGCTTCTGAGTGTTCTTGGATGGATTTGCAACAGTAGCAAAGAAGTTCTGGAGTTCTTGCTTCTGCTCTGGTGTCCCAGGTGGGAACTTTTCAATGGGAAAAGAGTGGTCTGGTTCAAAGAAGTCAGGCATATAGACTGTCGTGTTCAGCGAGTTTGCCAGTATGTCTACGCCTTTCTGGGTTTGCGGGTAAAACCTAGAAATAGTACGGTCAACATTCCCATGCACTGAAGACTTGCTCATAAGACAGGCACCCAAATATGTCATAAACACAGACCAGCGCGTTGTCACTCCTCGCAGGACCGGTGATATATACATGCTTGAAGTCGCCGAAAGGCTTGATTGTACCCTTGGGCCGGTAATCAGACTGGACTGCGGGATTGCTGCAGCAGCCTTGATTAGTGTTATGTACCGTAGACATCGCAGCACGGGGACCAAGTTTTGAAGGGAGATGGCCGAGCACGCCCTTGAGACGGACGAACATATCTTGTGAGATCCCATGAGTGATGTCATATCATGCCATGCCATGCGAGTCACGTGGACCAAGTCACCATCAAGTTCGAAGTTTTCGTTTCTGAGTTATCTCCCTCACCACGGCCTCGCTCTTTTTGTAGTGAAGCGACTCTTCATCAGGGTAATTATAGATGAGGGGTATGATGGTGTCAGGGTAGAGTGAAAAAGAATTCAATTAAGCCGGAATCTCTCTTTGCATTTGCATCTGTGATTGTTCGCAGGGTAAGGGAGGTTTGACTAGGAAGTTCAAACATAATATTGGAGTCTTATCATATAGTCAACAATAGTCCATGTCTCGCCGACCATCTATTAACTTTCCTGATGTACCTACTGGGCACTTACATATCGAATCGTATGAATACATTGTCGTCATGCGTGTCCTTTGAGGTATCACAGAAAAAGGTATGCTTCTTGTCCAGCAGGTTAGTGGTGCCTCCTGCCGAGGACAACACTTGAGAAAAGGTAGATGGAAACCACTACATACTCCATAATAAGGGAGAGTGTCAGATACCACGTCCAATTACCCGTAATCGGATTGCTCCCTGCTAATACTGGGTTAGCAGAGGGCTGTGCACCAAAGAGATCTGAAGAAGACCACGAAGAGAGAATGGCATAACCAACGCGGACGCCAAGAGGTATCAGACCAAACGAGATCCCCCATAGTAACTATCAGCTGAACCATGAGTTGGGTCAAGGGATAGAGAACGTGACTGGATAACTCACCCTTCGTCGATAGATCTTCAGATGCCATCTATATGACCAAGCACCAAAGTGCACCAATACTTGCGAAATGTACAGCCCCCCATAGATTCCAGAGGAAACACGCCGAAGGATGAAGCCGATTTCTCCTTGCGTAGGGGCCACACGTGAATCAAGAAGTCCACCTGCTATCGACAGGCCAAGGGCCACAGTCGCCAGGAGCCCTAGTGTTCTCAGGTTACAGATGATCCGAGGATTATCGCTGAAGGTTCGAAGTCCGCTGACGATAAGAAGTTCAGCATGCTTATGATTTCTCCTGCGGAGGCGGAGGAGGTGAAACTCACACCATCCCAAGAAAACCAAGGGTAGATAGCATCAAGAAGGAAAGCGCAGCAGATTGGATGATATATGATGCAATGAATAAATTAATGTTTGTTTCTAGCATTTCAGCAGCCACGAGCAGAGCACCATCTGCTATTCGAGCTGGAGGGAGGAGTCGTTATGCAAAGTCAAGGATGGAGGTTTATCCACGTACATAGAGAGAATATGAAGAGCCACAGCCATCCCGCATCGCGTCGTAAAGCATAGCGGATGAGCAGAAATAAGGTCAATATTACAGGAGGTATATAGAACCCAATAGTCCCAACAGCAATGATTCCACGGTTGTCGAGCTTTGGCATAGTTTTTTGCCGGTTAGTCGGGTGCGCACGATTTATTAAGTCAAGTGCAGCTAAGCAATGATTGTTGGTACAAAGAGTAGTGCTGCATGAAGCAGTGACGAGTCCGGTCTTTCCAGGAATAGAAGTTATGCAGTCTAAGTTGATCAACATCTTCACGTGTTGCGAGATTAGATCTTGCTGTAAAAGCGTGATCAATACTTTTTTGCGAATCACGAAATGCGTCTACCACGACGAGTACCTTGGACCTCCCTCTCTGAGCTCGATCAGGTTTGTGCATGGATATATGCTGATGAACATGACTTACATACCAAAACATTGGCGATTAATCGAGTGCGTCATCTGCATCTGAGCCTTTTGACTGACTGAGAAGTCTCAAATAGCTGTCTGCCTGGAAAGCCATAACATCACTCCCTCAGGCTCTAGAATCTACTTTGGCACTTCTTGTCGTATTACAGCAAGACAGTAGCACTGAAAAACTCACCCCACATTACCTATCCTTGCGTCAAAGTTATGCAGCTGCCATCATTCGCCTAGTCAACGGGCTAGTTGACCCTTTACAGTTAGGTGCCTATGCGCGTTCAATTGCCTCAATTGCAATGCAACTTGGAATTCCTTCTTGGTTAGTAGAACTACGACATGCTGCCACTCATGAAGACCTTCCTAGCCTGGAAGTCCTACGTGAAGCTGCGAGGCAGGTGAGGGTGTTTACTTCGCTTCCCCAGAATCCACTTCTACCCTAGAGAATGATCAGTCCATGTCATGGCTCTTTCACAATTACTTTCTCCCAACTATCAATCCGGCTTCTGTTCCTCAGCGCAATTTTCCTCTTTTACGCCCTCTCGAGCCTTTGTTGAAACAGTACAAATCAGTCTCAAAGATAATAACTCGCGATGCATCTCTCAGAACCCGGTACAAGCAGGAGATCAACACTCTTATGAGGGATGTTGAGCGATGGATCGCAGAAGCCAAAGTCGCTGCTAACATGATCATCGGAGAAGTTGGCTGGGACACAGGGGCAGCCGGCCTTCAAGAAACGAACAGTGATGGCAGCGTAGAATTAAAGGAGAAATGGGCACTAGAAAGATTTTGTGATGCTCTGCTCGAAAAGGGTGGCCTTGTACCACTATCTAAGAAGTGCGGCTCAATTCTTTCTTGCTTTGACAAGCTGACATTTCTCGAAAGAAAACGTATATTCCCAGAGGACAAATTTTGGCCGTCCCAACTCTCAATCTCACTGTGGAAACCTCTCCTTCAACATATTCAATACCTTCACGTGAACTTTGCATATATTCTCTGCACACAAATGGTCTCTTTGTTACTTTCCCCGAACACCGTGTCTGGCTCTCAGAATGCTACAAGAGGTGACCCTTCATTCAATATGTGTATCGCACGCTGGGTAATATGGAGTCTCGATTTTTGGTCAACCTCGAGCTCCGAACCCTCAGAAGAGTCGGACCCTCAGCTGCGAAAAGATGTCGTTGTGGCTCTCATGCAAGGCCTTGGACGTCAAATGGGTGATCTTCAATTGAGGGATCGTAGAGTGTATGACCAGTAGTTTCATTCTCCAGTCCAATCGCTGACTATATTCAAAGTGCAATCTCCCTCCTTCAAGCTATAACTTTGCAGAATCCAGAGTATAGTACCACTACGGAGTTTCTTTCAAGATCCTTGAGCAAAATCTCATCAAAGGTATGTAACTCAACCATAATCATTGGCCTGAAACAGATCTCGATCGCCGTTTTTTCCTTCTGAATAGGGATGGGTAGACCAAGATTTAATCATTATGACAGATCGTTTAACAGAATTTCAGTCATTCAACACACCCAAACCCTCCTTTTCAGCTTCACGTGCTCACATTACCCCTCAGTATGGTAACTCGGATGTTATGGAAATTGAACCAAGTGCTCAGCTTCCCATGGGCTGGAAAACAGTGGATTCTGCCCACTGGAAGCCGTGTCCAATTGGAGTCTTCCAGAGAGTATAATTTGGAATAACTCAGACCAGATATGTAGGAAACACACGTAATTAGTGATGCAAATACGATGCAAATATACACAGAAAATCCCAAGACAACATGGAGCGCAGGGAAAAAATGAAGGGAGTCAACTTCGTCATGACCGAGGCCGTCTCTGTTTTGAAATATTTCCCGGTTGCCTGATTGGCTGTAAAACGACAGACGCCTCTGTCCTTCCAGGTTCATTTTCTCTACTATCCCAACCATGAGAACTCCCAGCCATGTTTCGTACATCTCGTCCTGCGTGGAGATCAGCAGAATTATGCCTTTCCACTGCATCTTCTGGGTACCCTGGAGGTAGTTCGACAACCTGGGCACCCTCTTGCGTAAACACTGTCACAGGAGCCCCTCCTCCGTCATGGTGCACCACGTAAACCTGTTGCCCGGGGTTTCTCTGGGTTCCTTGATCAGGTACAGAGGACGGAGAGCGCAAAGAAGGGTTGCTAGGAGGCTGAGTGGGTGCGAAAGTTGGAGATGATGAATGGACGTCCCCTATGGCAGAGGGCAGGACAAAAGGCTCGACCTGGTACTGACTATCAGCGGCTTGCCGGTTAACGCGATTACTAAAACCAGGCGACGTGGAATGGCCCAAAGAGGTTTCTACAGGATCTGAAGAGTTTGGTATTGCTTGATAACGAGAACCAAAGGAAGGCACATAAATAGATATACCTTGAAGATTCGATAGTGACTCCTTGCGCATATGCTTCCGTTTATCGCGCAAGCACAGGAAAAGTGCACCCAGCAATCCAACTATGAGTCCTAATCCAAGGCCACTCACTCCGGCGCCAATAGCAATTCCTCTAGAGACCCTATTTCCTGGATGCTCAGAAATGAAGGTTCATTACATAAATGTGCGTAACTTACGTGTTTGGTTGCAAACCTGATAAACAGGCCGAGCTAGAACCTTCACCGCTATGTAAAAGTCCATTCGCCCAAGCATTACCCGCAGAATCTACAACACTGACGAAAAAGGACGAAGCCCATGACAAGCTGACTGTCCAGTTCAATGGATTGCTGCCATCTCCCGTGATATTGTAAGGAGGATGTAACGACGGTGCAATCTGACAGTGTAAGTATGCGAAATGAACGAGGGTTCAAGAGGTACGCACTGTCATGGTATAAGGAGGTGTTCCGTTCCGGGGTAAAAGAGAGATATCGGTGCACTAGGTAAATATTTCTTTTCCAGTGCCGGCCAACACAGGATAATTGCACAAGCTTGCCTGATCTACCCAACCGTATCGAGACATCGGGCCATTGACCACCGCAGCATCAACATGTAGCGGATACGGGACAGTTACGTTGGTGCAGGACGGCACAGACGAAGAGTTGCTTGAAATCACGGTATACACGCCTTGACAGCCTCCTGTGTTTCCATTGCTGTCAAACTAGGGAAAAAATTGTCAGAACATTACCAGGAGCTGGACGTTCACTACCTTACCATGCAAATCTGATACTAATTCAGGGGGATCATGAATCAGAAAAGCCGAGTCCCTTTCATAATTTTCAGGACCTACAAGAGTACCGGGTGCAAATGGAACTGCCCAATCCTGATGCAAAATATTCGTTTTCGTGGAGGAAAAATCAAGATGGCACCTACATATGCCAGTCCCCCACCAGCAGAAATTATGAAAGGAACGATGAAGTCACTATGGATGGATTAACGACGATTGAGGTTTTTGAGAGCTCAGAGCGCACGAAGTATACACCTGAAGATAATATGGAGCGACTGGATTTGGCCTAAGATAAAACATGAGACAAATCCAAGAGGACCAGAATTTGAGACCTCACCCCGTTGCAGAGCGCCTTCCCCATGTTATGTGTATTGTGTCGCACTGTCCTGTCAATCTGTGAGGCAGATATGCAGAGTTGAAGTCGGTTTGCGCACGGGTCACGGGCACAGGAAACGGCTGACTCGGGTTGTTCCAATCAAAAAAGAACGACTGGCACAGCGATCAGCATGAGAGCGATTCGTAGGAAAGGAGAATACCTGGTCCAAAGGGGCGGTAGCTCCGAAGACTAGTCCAATGTTGTACCATAACAGAGGTAGGTAGAGGTAGAGGCTGCGGCCCATGGGGAAACACAGACAAGCAGCAGTTCAAGCGCCCAGGGCTATTCCCTTACTATAGGCTTAGCTTCATGGCACGACGGCATCCTTATTCAAAGAATCAGCTTCCTGGAGCAACGGACATGCAGCAGAAATCTATTAGGAATTTCCCGAAATGTCGGTGATGTCCGCAGGGCTTTTGATCGAGATCTGCTGAGTAAGAACATCATCATGGCCAGAGTCTCCATTCCCGCAGCACTCTTGTTTCTCTCATGAAGTTCAACACACCCCTGCCACAGTCCCTGTTCAAGGAATGCGACAAGGCTGCAAAAATATGTGAGTCTCCCCGTACAGCAGGAAAGTGGTCTACTTACTCTACTTCCAGTTCAATCGTTTGTCGACGGTCGTAATAACGGACTTGATGGTGTCATACCACGCAGTGTACTCCAGAACGCTAAAGGTTTTGCAATATTCACAGTTGCGAAAGCAGGATTTGTATTCTCTGCGAGAGCTGGGAGTGGAGTTGTCATAGCCAAATTGCACGACGGAAGTAAGCATTCAAATTCTTCGTGCTCCTTGTTTCTCATGGAAATATCCAGAATGGACTGCTCCTAGTGCCATAGGTACAGCTGGCGTTGGATTTGGCGGACAAGCCGGTGCAGAAGTGACAGACTTCCTGATAGTCTTGAATACCCGTGCTGTACGCTCTTTCGGATGACTATTATCGATTCACTCCTTATATCTTCTCTCACACTAGGCTGTCGTGAGTTGTCGCAGAAAAAAATTGGAATTAATTTAACTGTCAAGTACAGAGATCTTTCATGGCGGCAGGCTCCCTACAACTTGGCGGGAACCTGAGTATTGCACTTGGTCCGCTCGGACGGAACGGCGAAGCTATGGGATCAATGAGTACTGGAGGGAAAATGGCCGCTATGTCGGTTTCTCAGTCGTGTCGATGACACTGCTTGACCCTCCTGTAGGTACAGTTATTCCAAGACCAGAGGTCTGTTCGGGGGCATTTCCATCGAAGGCTCTGTCATCGTCGAACGCCAGGATGCGAATGTACAAGCATACAAGTCTCCAGTCACGCCCAAAATGCTCCTGGGCGGCGCAGTTGATCCACCTTCCTGGGCTGAAGGCTTAATCAAAACCCTTGAGAATTGTACTGGAATGCCCGGTCAAAGAGATTGGGTTCATGATGTTAATCGCCCGGAGGACCAGAGTTATACATTCGCTGGTCTTAGTCCTCAGTCTAGTCCTTCTCCAAGCACTCAGTATTCGAAATCATCATTTCTCAGGAGAAAAAAGCAAGACAAGCAGGTTTTCCCGCCTGCACATTGGAATGAAAATTCTTGTTTCCCCGAAGCCTCCTCTCAGAGTCATGACAGGTCTTCAAGTCACTTTGAATCCAGACTCGATGCCAACTTGAATCGTCGCGCGACGACGAGTTCTCATGCTTTTCCAATGACATCTCACAAGACGAATAGCAGCCTTGTGGCCGATCTCGACGATCCCTTTGACAACAACAATGCAGTCAATATAATATCAGTTACTAGGGGTCACATCCCCCGCGCGGCCTCTCTTGGCGGCAATTTCAAGTATCCGCACTCTCACGGAGTGTCATTTCCGGCTTCAAATTTTCGTTCTCAGTCGATGCATGACTTTGTCGAAAACAATGACACTGCGCTACTAGATCCTTCGCCATTCTCTGAGTCCCAAAATGAATTTTCTTACATCCAACCAAAGCCCCAGTTGATGCGACCTCTGGATCCTGGAGAAGGTATAGCGCGTGCTATTGCATTATATGATTTCAAGGCTGTAGAGGTGATTGCAAGTTCATGCTTGCTTTGATTTACGAAACTAAAACCGGGTGCTAGGATGGGGATCTCTCGTTCCTCAAGGGAGATATTATCACTATCACGAAGAAGAGTAACAGTACCGATGACTGGTGAGTTTTAGAAACTGATCCGAACAGTCATTCATACCAAAAAAGGTGGACAGGCCGAAAAGATGACAAAGAGGGCATTTTCCCCGCCAACTTCGTTGAGGTAGCTTAGATTCAAATCACCTGGATGCTGACCCTATGTCGTTCTTTGCGTAAGAGTATACAGTTTACTCCTAGTAGTCATCGTCAAGGTTCGACATTTCGTCGTCAGCTCCCGACATCTCATCGTCATCACTGTCGAAATCATGACCAGGTGCTCCTACCTGTTGTCCATACCAGGCAAGAACCTTAGGATGTGCCATGACCCTGGTATCGAAATTGACTCAGGCAACTACCTCAACGCAAAAAAAGACATTACGTACTTCTCGCTCGAAAAGTTCCGCACTTGAAGGTGCTCCATGCTTGTAGCTCTAGATAGTGCCACATATGCCTGTCCTTTCTCAAAAGTTTTCCTCAAATCAACTCGGACTCTCTCCAACGTTTGGCCTTGCGATTTATGAACGCTGAGCGCCCAAGCGAGGATGAGTGGTAACTGGAACCTTCTGGCCATCATGGTTTTCCCATCACCGTTATTTACAGTGAAATCAACGGGCCTCATAACCAACTCTTCGTTATTTGTGAATTTGACTACAGGCCACTTGAAATCAAGTTCCAAAATTTCTTCAGCGTTGGAGTTTCCATTCCGATTTTTGTCAAACTCCACCTGTGCGAGTCTGATATTGGATTCAATGGCTTCTTTGGGAGTGGCGAATCTAGTAACTCGACCAATGGAACCATTGACGAGATAGCCTTGCATTAAATTCTGAGTGAGATGAGCTTCATACCACTTCAGACTCTTATCATCCACAATACCTTTATCAGCATCACTTGAGCGCCAACTTTCAATTCAAGGCGACTTGGTGCTACGAGCTGATCCAAGATGTTTACCATGAGTCCATGGGAAATTGGGGCTTCTCTGTGATCTACCCCTGCCTGGTCTTGGGCTTGGTAAATTTGAGGCCGTCCGGGGAGTTCTCCTAATCGCCGGGCATTGGCATAAATGACCTCCTTTCTCGTTGGGAACCTTGGAAACAAATTAGCTCAGCACCTTTTCTGAAGAACGCAAGGATGCGCCCACATATCTGTGGGTTGAATTCCATCAGTATAAATCAATTCCCGATCAAGGGTCTTGAATATTCGAATTGTCGATTCCTGCAGCTTGCCATAACGCATTTCATTGAGCATCCTTGCGAAAGCTACAATAATGTGCTGTCGGCCGAAATCGACAGATCAAAACACGAAAAACATACTTTGGTCTTTCTGACGAAACACTTTTTTGAGCATCATAGGTGAGCCGATGCATGAATCCCAAGAATTTGCTTCGAACGCAAACTGCACTGATTTTTGAAATCCCTTGTAATCTTTCTTAGACACAGGAGGAAGTTGACAGAAGTCACCGCATAGGACAAGCTAAGTTATACCGATCAGGTTGAGCTTTGAGGAAATCACTGACGGTACCTGGATGCCGCCGAACGGCTGGATACTGCCTCGAAGTTCTCGCGCGACTTGCTCCTTCAATTATTTTTTTAGACAAGTGAAAGACAAAGTCAACAGATCACCCAGCTTACCAGATAATCAAAAAGATCTCCAGCTATCATAGAAACTACAGAACATTTGATAATGCCCTTCGAAATTTGGCAAAAACTCACTTTCATCGATAATTAAGGTTTCCACTGTCCTCCAGCGCCTCAGGAGCGACTCAAAAGCTGGCTGGCGTCGAAGCTTGCCGACAAATTGATTGACAGGTTCCTCTCCCAGTTTAATTCCAGCCCAGGAATGCAGTGTGACTCCACCAATGTTGATAGCTGCAATCCCCGTGGAAGCCGTGATTGCTATGGTATTTGGGATACCTGAAGAACCTGCCAAGAATCTGATAATTTCTCTTAATAAGACGGATTTTCCAGTTCCTATCACCTTCAAAATGAGCAATGAACCTCATAGGTAATACACTTACCAGCAGAACCAGTAAAAAATACGTTCTTTTTCGCTTTTACCCTCGCAAGTATATCATTTTGCTCTTGGGATAATACTACCTGGGGAGTATCAGTCGAGTTGGTCAACTTCGAAGTTTCGCTTTGATGGTCATCATCCAAATCAATAAGAACAGGTGAGTCTCGAGTTCCCCTTCCAGCAGCTTGAGATCCTCTTGCAAAAGCTCGTAGGTTATCTAAGGAGTACAAAGCTGTCTTGTCTGCATTTGCTGGAGCTAAAATCAGTCATAATTACACAGGACTAATAGATCTTACATTCAAGCCATTGTTCAGCTTCTTCCAGGGTCTTGAAAGATTTATAGAGGGCCTTAGGATACCGAAAAACCTGACCAGTTAATTGTACGTAAAAACACCAAAAAAGAACTGACTGACTTTGGCCGAACACTAGATCAGAGAGCCAACTCCTCACAGGCAAAGACCGTTAAAACTATGACCTCGTACCTCGGGCCATGTCATATAAATTCCCGGCGCATCTTTTCCAACCGCAACTGCATAGAATTTTGTGGCCGGTGATTTGGGCATAATTCTAAACCCACGCAGGGCGGGGTTCCAACAATTGGTTCGGGATGAAAAGCATTTCCTCATTAAGTAAGCCTTTGTTGATCGAAGCACGTCCAGACCACCTTCGAGACAGCTGTACACTCCCTGGGTCCAGCACTTTGCAGCTACTGCAAAAATCCTATTGTGCTCAGCTGCGATGAGTCTACTCTAGGAGATCTGATGCTAAAAGAGCGCCTACAGCGAGGGAAAATGAAAAATGTGTCTGTGTGACCACGTCATGCCATAAATAAACTTTACCTGCTTGGTCCCATGCCTCGAGAACCCCGACAGCACATCTGCAATCCTAGGCTCCAAGTCTGAAAATGTATCAAAAGGGAGTCACCAGAACCTAGCCCTGTGGATCCACTCGAAGAATTACCAGAAGTTCAAAATTCTGTGTTCGCCAGTCAAGGATTGGACAATCTTCACCGAGAGAGAAATAAGCCCTCACAACAGAATAGTACCTGCTACGATATTACTCATGGAAACTCGAGCGTTCCAGTTTTATCTACTCCCAAAATCACGCTTTCTGCTGAGCAAACCAACATACTCGAAATTGTGAAAAATGGTGGGAATGTGTTCTTTACTGGACCTGCCGGCACGTCAGCATCTGTCCCTAGTTATAATGCTACTCATAGCATTATTTGTAGGCACAGGCAAATCCGTGCTGCTGAGGGCCATCATCAGAGAACTAAGGCGTGCTGGGAAGAAAGTTGCTGTCACCGCAACAACTGGGATTGCAGCATTAGGAATCAAGGGACAAACTCTTCATTCCTTTGCGGGAATTAATACAGGCAAAGAGATTGCAGAGCTTCTGTATCGGAAGGTTAACCGGTCTAAATCGACCAGAAAAAGATGGCAGAGTACGGAGACATTAATCATTGATGAAGGTACGATTCCATCATGTGTTGAAGAATAGGACCTCAAAGACCCAAGTCTCAATGTTGAGGTCGGATTTGTTTGATAAATTGGTTAATTTGGCAATTGTAATGCTCTGCGCTCATGACTCAATGATAAAAACAAAGGAATATATTGCTCGTACCATCCGCAAGAATGAAAGCCCTTTTGGTGGAATTCAGGTAATATCCATCTTTTAGTTTCTTGTTATATAGCATCTGACCGTTGATGATAGCTTGTCCTAGCAGGAGACTTCTTCCAGCTCCCGCCTATTGCTGCCAAAGGGTCAGCCGCTCCTCCAAATTATGTTTTCAGCGCAAACACTTGGAAAGACTGCTTTCCTTTTCCCTACTTCTTACGACAAGTCTTTCGACAGAAAGATGACAGTGAGTTTCTTGTTTGCTCTTAGGATGCAACTGGCCTTATGTTACTGCAGCTTTCATTCAACTTCTCTCCTCAATGCGGGTTGGACACCTAAGTCAGCAACACATTACAACTTTAAGAAGTCTAAAAAGACCTCTCCCAACTACTGTAGCTGGCATAGAACCTGCTTTATTGTCAGTTCATTCATCAACCAGCCCTTCACAACCATATTTAAATGAATCAGGCTACCACGTAAAAGAGATGTCAAAGAATACAATTTAAGGCGACTGGAGGCTTTACCAGGTGATCAACACAAATTTTTCTCTATGGATTATGCAGGCTGGGATGTCTATAGGGAAGAAGTTTCTGACATGGAAGCCAAAGAAATATTGAATTCAACAACCCTTGCTCCTGAAAATCTTGTTTTGAAAGTGAGCATCTGGAACCAATCTCCATTTATCTGACCCATTGGTTGTGTTTTGCAGGTGGGAGCTCAGGTCATGCTCATTCAGGTATCATT
>Ga0153947_1000878_pt1 | contig 14566 bp, 16 predicted proteins | sample TSNJ031MetaG_FD_104697 | JGI IMG/M metagenome (GOLD analysis project Ga0153947, IMG submission 104697) | Attine ant fungus gardens microbial communities from New Jersey, USA - TSNJ031 MetaG | ecosystem: Host-associated > Fungi > Mycelium > Unclassified | place: USA: New Jersey, Wharton State... | reverse complement strand
TTAAAAAATGAATTAGATAAAATTAAGATTATACCTAAAAAACAAGAAATAGAAACAACAACGATAAAAAAAGATATTATAGCTGAACACATTTTATTTTTTATGATGAATGGAGAACGGTTTATAACACTTTATAATCGCGGACTTGGAACGTTTAAAGAGAAAGAATATCGTCTTATTGCAAGCGAAATACTATATTATTATGAAAATCATCCAGGAGCCATGATCGCTGATTTCTTGACTTATGCTCATTTTAGCCAATTGAAAAAGCAAATCTTAGAAATTGTTGATCGTATAAATGATGTAGAAATTGAAGAAACTATTATGATAGAATATATTACAGCTTATAAAACTGCAACGAATAAAAAACAAATTGTAGAATTGAAAAAAGCTTTAAAACAAGAATTAGATAGCAATAAAAAAATGGAAATATTAATTGAAATTCAAAAATTAAAGAAGGAAGTGTAGAATGAAAACATTTGCAATAATAAAAAAGGAATTACTTAAAAAAGGAAATAAAGAAAAACAATTAACATTTAAAGATATAGAAGAGGCTTTTAGCAAGATTGAAGTAACTCAAACTGATATGAGGGAATTACAAGAAGCATTAGATATGGAAGGAATTCTCTTAGTAGATAAAATTGAGGAAAAAGAGAAGGCTCCGAAGAAATTAAAAGAAATCAAATCATTTGAAGAGAGAAAAGCTGAATTAATTGCAAGAGGAAAAGAAACAGGTTCCGTTTCTTATGAAGATTTAGCAAAATGTTTAAAGGGATTAGATGTTGATAATGATTCTTTGGATAATTTATATAACACTTTGATGGAAAATGATATTGAAGTAATTGCTGAGGAAGAAGAAACAAACGGCACAGATGCGATCATTTTACCTGATCATGAGATTACAAAAGATGTAAGCATTAGTGATCCAGTTCGGATGTATTTAAAAGAAATTGGTAAAATTCCATTACTATCTGGTGAAGAGGAATTAAAATTATCTATGGCTGTAGCTGAGGGAGATAATTTAGCCAAGAACCGTCTTGCTGAATCTAATTTACGTTTAGTTGTAAGTATTGCAAAACGTTATGTTGGTCGTGGATTGTTATTCTTAGATTTAATCCAAGAAGGTAATATTGGCCTTATGAAAGCTGTTGATAAATTTGACTATGATAAAGGATATAAATTTTCTACTTATGCCACATGGTGGATTCGTCAAGCTATTACAAGAGCTTTAGCAGATCAAGCTAGAACGATTCGAGTTCCAGTACATATGGTTGAAACAATTAATAAAATGGCAAGAATTCAAAGACAATTGACCCTAGAATTGAATCGTGAACCAAGCGAAGAAGAAATCGCTATGAAAATGGGAATAACTCCTGAAAAAGTGCGCGAAGTTATTAAAATAAGTCAAGATCCAGTTAGTTTGGAAACACCGATTGGTGAAGAAGATGATTCGCATTTAGGTGATTTCGTTCGTGATGTTAATACCATGACACCAGAGGAATATGCAACTAATGAAATTTTAAAAGAGGAAATTAAATCAGTATTAGAAACGTTACAAGAGCGTGAACAAGAAGTATTAGAGTTGCGTTTTGGTTTAATTGATGGAACAAGTCATACTCTTGAAGAAGTGGGAAAACGTTTTAACGTAACAAGAGAACGCATTCGTCAAATTGAAGCAAAAGCTTTAAGAAAATTAAGACATCCATCACGTGCAAAAAAATTGAAAGATTTTATGACTGACTAATGAAGAGATTAGAAGTTTTAAGTAGTTTAGTTGATAATCTAGCCAATGTTGTAGATGTTGGTTGTGATCATGGATATCTGGCAATTATGTTAAAAAAGAAAAACAAAAATAGAATTGTAATTGCAAGTGATGTGAATGAATTTGCCTTAAATACGGCAATTCAAAACATAAAAAAAGAGAAACTTGAGATTCCTACTGTATTATCTAATGGTCTTGAGAACATTGATATGAATAAAATTGATACGGTTGTCATTGCCGGGATGGGAACTTCAACTATTAAGAGTATTTTAAAAAATGAGAAATTTAAGCAAATTAAAACGATTATAATTCAAGCAAACAATGATCATGAAGATCTTAGATGTTTTATGATGCAACAAACGTTTTCTTTAATAAAAGAAGTGGTTGTTTATGAGAATGGGCATTATTACATTATGATGAAGTATGTACGTGGTAGTGAAGTATTAGATGCTTTTGCTCTAAAGTTTGGAATTCATGATGATTATGAATATTTAAAGTATTCTTTAGATAAGAAAAAAGAAATACTAAAGCGTATTCCTAATGAAAATGTAAAAAGAAAAGATCTTGAAACAGAAATTCAGATCTTACTTCAATATTTTAAAGAAAAAATGTGGGATTATTAGAAGCAACTTCGGTTGTTTTTTTTGGTTCAATTAATTGTTTATTTGTTGTCTCTGGTTCAATTGCTAAATCTGTTATTTTAGTATCTGTTGATGTAGATGTGCTTTTATCAGTACTAGACCCATTGAAGGCTTTTAAAAATTTCATTGCCCCTTTTACATTAGAAAATAAAGGTTTTGCTTGTTGATATAAGGGAATAACTTGATTAGCCACATTTAAAGTTTTAGAAAAACCGCCAATTACTTTACTTAAAGTTAATCCACTAGCTGCTGCGCCTGTTCCTGGAAACATTATAATCACTTCCTAATTCATTATATGATAAAGTTTGAACAAAATGATTATTTGTTTATTTACTTTGCTTGGAATAGAATTTAAAGAATTTTCTTATTATTATGTGTTACAATAATATTGGTGATAGTATGACTTATATTATAATTTTTTTGCTTAGTTTTTTAGTATCTTACAACTTATTTTTATTGATAGATTATTTATTAATGCGATTGAAATTAAATAAAATAAGTACAAATAAACTATTTCTTACTCTTTTATTAGGTGTTATTTTTCTTCTTTTTTATTACTTTTATGGAATATCATATAAGTTTTTTGGAAGTATTATCTTAAGTTTATTTTTTGTTCAAGTTTGTATAACCGACTTTAACCATTTCATTATTTTAGATTCATCATTAATTATAACAGGAGTCTTCTTTCTAGTATTAAAAGTATTTTATTTTGGATGGCAAAGTATTTTAATTTCATTTGGTTTTGGTATTTTGACATTTTCCTTTTTTTATTTATTACAAGCGGTGTCAAAAAAGGTTTTAAAAAAAGAATCGTTAGGGTTTGGAGATGTAAAACTTGCTTTCTTAATCGGCTTTATTTTTGATTTGCCATATTTATTTGTTATCATTTTTTTATCCGCTTTTCTGGCATTGCCTTATACTTATGCAGCAACAAAACTTTTTCATGTAAAACAAGTTCCTTTTGGACCATTTCTAGCTGGTTCTTTATTGTTATTATTTTTATTTATAGAAAAATTTCAATATGTGATAGTTTTATTTCAATAAATGACAAAAAAGTCTTCTATTCTTTGGTATAAGTTTTTTGAGGTGTTTAATTATGAAAAAAAACTTAATAGCTTTTGGATGTTCTTTTTTAATTGGTTGTGGTTGTGCTTATGTCTTTTTAAATAGTTTTATTGATAAGGTAACTTATACTAATATCACACAAGCTAATGCATATGCTTTTCAAGTAGGTGTGTTTCAAAGCGTAGAAAAAGCTTCTGAAGAAGCTAAAAATTTTTCTAATTCAATTGTAGTAAAAGATGGAGATTATTACCGGATTTATTTAAACATTGCCAAAAATGAAGAAGTGAAACAGAAATTATTGGATTATTATCAATCAAGAGGAATTCAAGTTTATGCTAAAAAAATCTCTGTATCAAATGATTTTTTGAAGACTCTAGATAATTATGAAAAGTTAATTGTCGCCACGGATGATTCGATTATTCAGGAAGTAAATAAGGATATTTTAAAATCTTATGAGGCAATGTAATGAGCTATACTATTAAAGAATTACCGGATGGAGAACGACCAAGAGAGAAAGCTAAAAAATATGGGATTTCAAAGTTAACTGATGAAGAGTTAATAGCTATAGTACTTCGAACAGGAACAAATCATCAAAGTGCGAAAGATGTAGCTATCGCGATTTCTTCTAAAGTAGAAGGAATTAAAAACTTAGAAAAGGAATCAATTGAGAGTTTAAAAAAGATTAATGGCATAGGAGAAGTAAAAGCAATTACTTTGTTTGCGGCTTTAGAATTGGGAAAAAGACTTATTTCTAATGATTACATTGATAAATCAAAAATTAACGGAGCCAAAGATGTTTATTTCTTATATGAAAACTTTTCTACTTTACAACAAGAAATTTTACATGCTGTGTTTTTGAATAGTAAGAATCAAGTGATTCATTCTAAAACGTTATTTAAAGGCACAATTAACCAAAGTGTCGTACATCCAAGAGAAATATTTAAGGAAGCGGTAAAATATGCAGCAGTTAAGATTATTTTGATTCATAATCATCCAAGTGGAAATGCTAGCCCTAGTAGGGAAGACTATACATTTACAAGAAAAATCGAGAGGTGTTCTGAAATGATGGATATTCCTCTTGTTGATCATATTATTATAGGACGAAAAGAATATTTTAGTTTTTATGAAAATAAATTATATAATTTGGTAAATGGGGAAGATTAAACAATAAGGTGATAACCATGAAAAAATGGATTTGCAATTGTATTGTTTTAATAATCTTCTTTATTTTTTTATGTTGTAAAGAAATTATTTTTTATAGGCTTCTTCCAAAGGAAGATTATTGTATTTTAGAAACTCAATATAAAGAGTTAGAACAAAAGTATTTAGACATAGTGGAAGAATTAGAACTTCCACTTGATTATAATCATCAATATCAAATGGGTTTTATTTTATTTCAAGATCCTTTAACTTATCTACAAGAAATAACAATTTTAACTAAAAATACAGTGCAAGAAAAAAGTGCCGTAGTGAATAAACTTGGCTTGGTTGGGGTTGTGATTTCTAATGATACCAAATCTTCACAAGTCCAATTGTTAACACATAAAGATACAACTCTTTCCATTAAGGTGGGGACTTCTTCTGGTGTTTTACGATGGGTTAATGGTGAATTAATCATTGACTCAATCATAGAAAAGAGTCCTATTTCAATCGGAGATGTAGTAGTAACTTCTGGACTTACTTCTATTCCAGGAGAAATAGTAGTTGGAAGAATAATCTCTTTAGTTTCATCTTCTGTTTTAGAAAAAAAATACAAAGTGGAATTAGCTACGGATATAACGGATTCTAAATATATTTATGTTTTGAATAATCGGGTGGAATCATGATTCTTTTGTTATTGGATTTTTTGTTTTTATTTTGTTTTGGAAAATGTTATTGTTTTTTTCTTATTTTATTTGCTAGCAAAACTATAAAGATTTATCCATTTCTTTTTATGGGGTTAGTATTTGATTTTATTTATCGTAAATTCTTTTTATTTACAATGATTCTATTGATTTTATATTTTGTATTTAAGTTTTTATTAAAAAGAAAACAATCAAATTTTTCTTATATTAAAAATTGTATTCTTGCTTTTTTAATGTTTCATTTAATTGCGATTATTTTTATTAGGAATATAATCAATCTTGGTTTTCTAGAATCGTTTCTTTTTTATTTAATTGCTGTATTAATTTGTTATAAAAACCGTTGTTTCAGCATAGAATGAAATGGGTGAATAAATATGGATCAAATTGAATATGAAAAACAGCGTCTAAAACAAAAACATTCTTTAAAACGTAGTGAAAATTCTGATTATGAAGCTAATCCGAAAAATTATTATTCTAAAGTATTCACAAAAATCTTAATAGGGGCAATTTTTGTTTTAGCAAGTGCAATTTATATTAATTTTGGCGAAGAATTTAGAACAACTTATAAAAAAATTGTTTTTGAAGATAATCTTTCTTTTACGACTATGAATCAGTTGTATCAAAAATATTTTGGGGAGTTGCTTCCTTTAGATATTCAAAATCCCAGTCAAATGGTAGGGAAAGAAAAAAATAATTTTTTAAATATGGAAAAATATCTGGATGGGCAGAAAGTTAGTGTCAGTGGAAATAGTATTATACAAGCCTTAAATAGTGGGATTGTTGTTTATATAGGGCCAAAAGATAATTATGAGAATGTCGTAATTGTTCAAGGAATTGATGGGGTAGATATTTGGTATGGCAATATAGATAATACTAGCATGTCCTTATATGACTATATTGACAAGAATTCAATTATTGGCAATGCTAAATCTGATTATATTTATCTTTTATTTAATAAAGATGGGCAATACTTAGAGTATGATCAATATATGGAAACTCTTTAAGTTAGATCCTTGGACTTATGGTCTGTTGCTCATTGCTTTTTTATGTGGTTTTTTTAAACAAATATTATTAATATTATTAATTGTTGTAATTCATGAATTAGGGCATATTATCATGCTAAATAAGTATGAAATTGAAATTATTTCAGTAAAACTTTATCCTTTCGGTGGGATTACAAAAGTAAATAAGGATATTAACACACCATTAAAAAAAGAAATAATCATTGCTATCAGTGGCGTTATTGCACAATGTTTTTTGTGGGGAATTTTTTATTTATTGCATCATTATGGTTACCTTTATTCTCAAACTTATTTTATATTTAAACAATATAACATTACTATTATGTTATTTAATTTACTGCCAATGGTACCTTTAGATGGAAGCATTATTTTTCGCTCCATTTTAGAAAAAATTTTTGCTTATGAAAAAGCCTATAAATGGTATTTTATCTTTTCATTTATCACTTTGTTTTTCTTTTCTTGTTATAATATTGCTTGGAATTTAAATAATTATTTAATTTTATTTTTCTTATTATTTCAGTTAATACTCGGGTTAAAACACCGAAAATTTTATATTCAAAAATTTTATTTAGAACGGTATTTAAAAGAATTTCCTTATACCAGAATAAAGAACCATGAAGAAGAAATTGTTTCTGTTTTAAAAAAAGATACTCTTCATTTTTTTAAAAAGGGTGAAAAATATCGTCATGAACGAGAGTTATTGCGAGAAAAATTTGACAATCATACATATTTTTGATAAGATTTTAATGTTTTATTGAGCAAACTTAAAAGCTTTTATAAAACCGCTTGAAAAAGGTTATAAATCCATAATGGTACCTTCACAGCGCGTCTTAAAATATATAAGGAGGTAAGAAATGAAAGCTATTTTTATAACTGGTGGAAAGCAATATTATGTATCTGTTGGAGATATTATTTATGTTGAAAAACTACCAAACGAAGTTGGAAGTACTGTTAAATTTTCTGAAGTAGTTTATGCTGATGGAAAAGCAGGAACTCCATATGTTGCAAATGCAAGTGTTAGTTGTACTGTTGAAAATCATGGGAAACAAAAGAAGATTACTGTATTTAAATATAATCCAAAGAAAAAATATCGTAAAAAACAAGGACATAGACAACCATACACTAAACTTGTTGTTAAAAGTATTGACGTGAAATAATGATTCGAATTGTTATTTCAAAAACGGATAATCTAATATCATCAATTACTTTTTTTGGTCATGCAATGTTTGCGCCTCACGGCAAAGATATTGTTTGTGCGGGGGTCTCTAGTATCCTTACAACGACAGTAAATGGTATCTTACGAATTAATGATGATGCAATCTCTCATGAACAAAATACTGATGAATTCAAACTTTTTATTCATTGTTATGATGATGTAACAAATAAATTGATTGAAAATATGATTGATTTACTTAAAAGTTTGGAAATTAATTATCCGAAAAATATTAAATTAGAAGAGGAGAAAACAAAATGAAATATATGATTTTAAATCTTCAATTATTTGCACATAAAAAAGCACAATCTGCATCAAATAACGGTCGTGACTCAGCTGGTCGTCGTTTAGGAGCAAAATGTGCGGATGGTCAAAAGGTTTTGGCAGGTTCAATTATTTACCGTCAAAGAGGAACAAAAATTTATCCAGGCACTAATGTTGGAATGGGTAAAGATCATACTTTATTTGCAAAAGTTGATGGAGTTGTTAAGTTTGAAAGACTTGGCAGAGATAAAAAGAAAGTAAGTGTTTACGAAGTAGCGTAAGCACTTTTTTAATGTTTTAATTCTTCTCGATTACTATAAAATATAAAGAATAAAATAAAAATTACATAAAATGAAATTTATATGTAGTTATATGTTTATTTTTCTTCATTTTAAGGTTATAATAAAAAAATAGAGAGTGAAGAAATGAAAATGAATAAAAAACATAAAATAATTTTAATTGTAATTGGAATATTAATAATTACTAGCATTACAATTGGAATCTCTTATGCTTACTGGCAATTGACTCATAAGCAAACAGGAAATAATGAGTTAACAGCAGGTTGCTTTGAAGTCACTTTTGAGGAAACAGGCTCGGATATTGTTTTAACAAATACTTTCCCGATTATTGATGAAGAAGGATTGCAACAGGTTCCTTATAAATTTAAAATCAAAAATACTTGTACAATTGCTGCTCAATATAATATAACTCTAAATTCTTTTGGGACTACTAATGTGATGGCCGATTCTTCGATAAAATATGCCTTTGGTTTGTCTAATAAAAACAATTCTACATATGATAAGAAGATTCTTACAGCTGCTACAGAAAATACAGATATAAGTAACATTGATCTTAATAATCTAATAAAATCATATATCATTGAAAGTGGTTATTTAAGAGTTGGCGAAGAAAAAGAATTTAGTTTATATTTATGGATGGATGAATTAGCTGATAATGATCAAATGAATAAAATATTCTCTGCGAAAATCTACGTTACTAGTGTGGCAACTAACAATCTTCCAATGGTTTATCTTATGGAAACACCAGAAGATGTAATTGATGAAAAAGGCGGAGTTTATGCTAAATTTTTAGGAAGTTCTTTAAAAAAAGATTTAATCGAAAGCATTACCTTTGTTGATTCGAAAACAATTCCTGCTAGCGCAATTGCATCGTGGGATGTTTCTTATGATAATAGTAAAGAAATTATGGCTTGGTATACAGATACTGATAGTAATGGTTTATATGAAGTATATGTTGGTCAAGATGGTGGCGTCATTGCTAATCCAAATTCAGCTCATTTATTATCTAATCTAAAAGCAGTTACATCTTTAAGTTTGGATAATTTAGATACCTCAAAAGTAACTAATATGAGCAAATTTTTTTATAATAGTACAATTATTTCTAATTTAAATATCAGTTCGTTAAATACAGCAAACGTTACTGATATGAGTTATATGTTTCATAATACTTACAACCTTTCAAACCTTGATTTATCTTCATTTAATACAGCGAGTGTTACTGATATGAGTAATATGTTTCATAATACTTACAACCTTTCAGGCCTTAATTTATCTTCATTTAATACAGCAAATGTTACTGATATGAGTTATATGTTTAGTAATACAGAACTCTCAAGCTTTGATTTAAGTTCATTTAATACAGCAAAAGTTACTAATATGAGGCATATGTTTAGTTTAACTAATATTACAAATATTGATAGTTTAAGCAATTGGAATACTAGCAATGTAACTGATATGAGTTCTATGTTTAAAGTTTGTACTAAGTTAACAAATTTTAATGGTGCTTTGTTATGGAATACAGCAAAGGTAACAAATATGTCATGGATGTTTCAAAAATGTACTGGTTTAACATCTTTAGATTTAAAAAATTTCAATACAGCAAATGTCACAAACATGAGTTCTATGTTTGCAAATTGTAATAATTTAAAAAATATTGATGTGAGTACTTGGAATACTCAAAAAGTAATTGCTATGACAGAAATATTCTTCAAATGTAGTAGTTTAACTGTTTTAGATTTGAGTAGTTTTGAAACACCTGTATTAACGGGTATTTTTGATAGTTTTATTTACGATGTTTATGGCGAAAATGGTGCTTTCTTTGGTTGTACTGGTTTAACTGATTTATATATTCAAAATATGACATTTGATCAAATTAATAGTGTTGGTAGAGCCTTCCATAGTTTAGGTACTAATACTGTAATTTATGTTAAAGATAGTACACAAGAAACAAAGGTTGCTAGTTGGAATGATAATGTAAATACAATTGTTAATTGTTCTACTAGTACTTGTCCTTAGTTTGAAGATTATATAAAAATAGTAAAGGATGATTTAAATGATAAACAAATTAAATAAAAAACATAAAATAGTTTTAATTGTAATTGGAATATTCATAATTACTAGTATTACAATTGGAATATCATACTCTTACTGGCAAATAACGAAAAAACAAACAAATGCCAATTTAATAAACACAGGTTGTTTTGAAGTCACTTTTGAAGAAACGGGATCTGATATTGTTTTAACCAATACTTTTCCAATTACTGATGAAGAAGGATTGGCATTAACACCATACAAATTTAAGATAAAGAATATTTGTAGTATTGATGCTGAATATTATGTAACATTAAATTCTTTTGGGGAAACAAGTACTTTACTTAATGAAAACGCAATTAAGTATGCTTTTGATTTAAGTAGTAAAACAATTTATGCGAAGAAAATATTAGGCTTAGCTCCAGAAAATACCAATACAAGTAATATTGATTTAGATAACTTAATAAAATCCTATTATCTAAAGGGTGGATATTTAAGAGTTGGAGAAGAAAAAGAATTTAGTTTATATCTATGGATAGATCAAAATGCTCCGATGAGTGAAATGAATAAAACATTTACCTCAAAAATATATATAACGAGTGTTGCAACTGATGAAGCACCTGTGATTGCAAACTTAAGAACAGCTGCTGATGTTCCTAGTACTGGAGTATTCTTAAATGGACCTCTAGTGAAAAACACGATTGAAAGTATTGAGTTTATTACCACGAATATTGTTCCAACAACTGCTCTTGGATCATGGGATGTCTCAGAACAACAAAATGGCGCGATTATGGCTTGGTATTATGATAAAGATGCCAATGGGAAATACGAAGTCTATATTGGACAAGAAAAGGAGGTTTTTGCGAATCCTGATTCTAGTTATTTGTTTCAAAGTTTGTGGGAGCTCAAAACAATTAATTTATCTAATTTAAATACTTCTGAAGTAACAAATATGTTTCTAATGTTTTATCAAACTGGACAAAATAGCACTGTCTTCACGCTTGATTTGGGAGAGCAGTTTGATACTAGTAGTGTAACAAATATGCAAGGTATGTTTGCTTATACTGGTTGTTCTAACACTGGTTTTACTTTAGACTTAGGAGAACATTTTGATACCTCTAATGTAACAAATATGCTTGATATGTTTTATCAAACTGGATATCATAGCACAGTCTTCACGCTTGATTTGGGAAATCATTTTGATACTTCAAATGTAACAAACATGAATGATATGTTTTGCTATACTGGCTATAGTAGTCCCGTCTTCACGCTTGATTTAGGAGATAAATTTGATACTTCCAATGTTACAGATATGCCCTATATGTTTGAATATACCGGATTTAATAGTACAATATTCACCTTAAACTTAGGAGACAAATTTGATACATCCAATGTAACTTACATGACCTCTATGTTTCTAGGTACAGGATATAGTAACCCAACTTTCACCTTATCTTTAGGGGAGAAATTTGATACTTCCAATGTTACTAGCATGACTAGAATGTTTGATTCTACTGGATATAATAATCCAACCTTCACCTTATCTTTAGGGAAGAAATTTGATACTTCTAATGTAACGAATATGAGTGAAATGTTTTATCGAACTGGATATAATAGTACCGTCTTTACTTTAGATTTAGGTAGTAAATTTGATACTTCCAAAGTAACGACTATGACTGCTATGTTTTATGAAACTGGATATAGTAGTACCATTTTTACGCTTGATTTGGGTAGTAAGTTTAATACTTCCAATGTAACAAATATGTACCGGATGTTTTATCGAACCGGATATAATAGTTCCGTTTTCACGCTCGATTTAGGTAGTAAATTTGATACTTCCAAAATAACAAATATGTTTGAAATGTTTTATGCTACTGGATATAATAATCCGAATTTTATCCTTGATTTAAGAACATTTAATTTTGTTAAGGTTACGAATTATAATAATATATTTTCTAATTCCAGAACAACTCATACCGCTTATGTTAAAAATACTAGTGATAAATCATGGGTTAGTGAAAAAGGGTTTGCTGGTACAATTATTGATTGTTCTAGTAATACTTGTCTTTAGTTTATTAAATAAATTTAATAGAAGATTATAAAAATAGTAAAGGATGATTTAAATGATAAACAAATTAAATAAAAAGCATAAAATTATTTTAATTGTAATTGGAATATTGATAATTACTAGCATTACAATTGGAATATCTTATGCTTACTGGCAATTGACTCATAAGCAAACAGGAAATAATGAGTTAACAGCAGGTTGCTTTGAAGTGACATTTGAGGAAACTGGATCTAATATCGTTTTAAACAATACCTTGCCAATCATTGATGAAGAAGGATTGCAACAAGTTCCTTATAAATTTAAAATCAAAAATACTTGTACGATTGATGCGCAATATAATATAACTCTAAATTCTTTTGGGACAACTAACTTGATGGCAGATTCTTCGATTAAATATGCTTTTGGTTTATCGAAAAAGGATAAATTAACATATGATAAGAAGATTCTTACAACTGCTACAGAAAATACTGATATAAGCAACATTGATCTTAATAATCTAATAAAATCATATATTATTGGAAGCGGTTTTTTAAGAGTTGGTGAAGAAAAAGAATTTAGTTTATATTTATGGATGGATCAAGATGCTCCCATGAGTGAGATGAATAAAACATTTACCTCTAAAATATATATCACCAATTTTACAACAAATAAAGCGCCAATACTTGCTAATTTAAAGGCTACTAGTGATATTTCTGGTACAGGGAAATTTTTAAATGGCCCTCTAGTAAAAAATACCATTGAAAAAATCGAATTTGTTACAACTAATCAAATACCAGTCGATACGATTGGCTCATGGGATGTATCAGAACAACAGAATGGTGACATTATGGCTTGGTATTATGATAGTGATTCCAATGGCAAATATGAAGTCTATATTGGTCAAGAAGAAGGTGTTATTGCCAATCCTAATTCTAGTTATTTGTTTCAAAATTTATTTTATCTTTCATCAATTAATTTATCTAATTTAGATACTTCGAATGTCACAAATATGTTTCGAATGTTTAATTATACTGGTACTAGCAGTACTCTCTTTACCCTTAATTTAGGAGATAATTTTAATACTTCCAATGTAACTAATATGAGCTATATGTTTAATCAAACTGGAAATAATTGCCCTGGCTTCACTTTAAATTTAGGAGATAACTTTGATACTTCCAATGTAACAACTATGTCAGGTATATTTTCTTATACTGGTACTAGCAGTACCGTCTTTACGCTTGATTTAGGCGATAAATTTGATACTTCCAAAGTAACAACGATGAGTGATATGTTTTATAATACTGGCTATAGTAGTCCCGTCTTTACCCTTGATTTGGGAGATAAATTTGATACTTCCAATGTGACAAATATGTATTATATGTTTTCTGCTACAGGAGCTAATAGTCCCATCTTCACTCTCAATTTAGGAAATCAATTTGACACTTCCAATGTGACAAATATGAGTGGAATGTTTAGTAGTATTGGAACTAATAGTCTAGTCTTCACACTTGATTTGGGCGATAAATTTGATACTTCCAAAGTAACAAACATGTCCTTTATGTTTAATTATGCTGGACGATATAGCACTGTCTTCACACTTGATTTGGGCGATAAATTTGATACTTCCAATGTGACAAATACGCAACAAATGTTTGGTACTACTGGAAATAGTAATCCGAATTTCACTCTTGATTTAAGAACATTCATTTTTGATAATGTCACGACTTATAGTTCTATGTTTAATGGCTCCAAAGCGACGCATAAGGCTTATGTTAAAAATACTAGTGATAAATCATGGGTTAGCGAAAAAGGGTTTACTGGTACAATTATTGATTGTTCTAGTAATACTTGTTCTTAGTTTATTTTAAAAATATATTTAATAGAAGATTATACAAAAATAGTAAAGGAAGATTTAAATGATAAATAAATTAAATAAAAAACATAAAATAATTTTAATTGTAATTGGAATATTGATAATTACTAGCATTACCATTGGAATATCTTATGCTTACTGGCAATTGACTCACAAACAAACAAAAAATAATGAGGTGGCAGCAGGTTGCTTTGAAGTGACATTTGAGGAAACGGGATCTGATATTGTTTTAACCAATACTTTCCCAATTACTGATGAAGAAGGACTGCAAAAAGTTCCTTATAAATTTAAAATCAAAAATACTTGTACGATTGATGCCCAATATAATATAACACTAAATTCTTTTGGGACAACTAACTTGATGGCAGATTCTTCGATAAAATATGCTTTTGGTTTATCGAAAAAGGATAAATTAACATATGAAAAGAAGATTCTTACAACTGCCTCAGAAAATACCAATACAAGCAATATTAATCTTAATGATTTAATTAAATCATATATTATT
>Ga0153947_1000877_pt1 | contig 14574 bp, 5 predicted proteins | sample TSNJ031MetaG_FD_104697 | JGI IMG/M metagenome (GOLD analysis project Ga0153947, IMG submission 104697) | Attine ant fungus gardens microbial communities from New Jersey, USA - TSNJ031 MetaG | ecosystem: Host-associated > Fungi > Mycelium > Unclassified | place: USA: New Jersey, Wharton State... | reverse complement strand
TATCAGCAGGCTTGTGGTGCCGGATTTGACCAATGTGGACCGGCAGACAGGCTTCCAGCGGCTGACCAATATGGGGCTGACCTATAGGGAAGAAACGGATTATGACAGCACCATTATGAGCGGATATATTATCAGGACCGACCCCCCTTTGGGCACGGAGGTGAACCAGGATACCATCATCACCGTCTATGTCAGCAAGGGCCCTGAGACGGTGCTGGTCACCGTTCCCGACCTGCTGACGGATAAGCATTCCCAGCGGGAAGCCCAATTGATTCTTGAAGTCAATGGGTTGAAATTGGGTGAAGTGGAATCGGTTGACAGCGATAAGCCGGAGGGCACCGTAGTTTACCAGTCCATCAAGGCCGGTGAAGAGGTGGAGGAAGGCACGGCTGTGGATATCCGGTTGAGCAACGGCTCCGCGACCACCCGCAGCTATACCTTTAACCCGGTATATATGCCCGACATTACCTACCCGATGCTGATGCAGATTAAAGTGGACGATGAGTATATCTACTCCGAATATGTGGTGCCGGCCGACATCAATCCCTATTCATTTACAGCCGAGGTCAAAGAAGGCAGCACAGTGGAAATTTTGTTGGATGGGAAGACCCTCAAGCTCTATAACATGGTCTTGGGGAGTGATGGAAATTTGGAGTTGCAGGTACTGATAGACGATAGGGATTATTTTTAATGAGTGAGTCATTAATCGATGGCCGGATTTTAAAGAGCCTTGGGGGATTTTATTATGTGGAATCCCCTGACGGAACCGTTTTGGAAAGTAAGCCCAGAGGCATCTTCCGCAAAAATGACTTCAAACCGGTGGCGGGAGATTTATGCTCTTTGAGTGTCAACGAGGAGGGGATGGGCGTCATTGAATCGGTGGCACCCCGCCGCAACTTTTTTCTCCGGCCCCCCTTGGCGAATCTGGATGCCCTCTATTTTGTGGTAAGCGTCAAAGACCCTGCTCCCAATTATTTCGTATTGGACCAGTTGATAGCGGTAGCGGAATATAAGGATATAGAGCCGGTGCTTGTGGTGACCAAGACCGACCTGGAGGATGGATCAGCCATATCCTCCCTCTACAGGGACGCAGGCTTTATTGTGTATGATGTCGACTACAGCAACCCTGAATCGGCGGTGGCGGTGCGCAGGGCTATGGACGGTAAGCTCAGCGCCATTTGCGGCAATTCCGGGGTGGGGAAATCTACGTTGCTCAACCATATGGAACCTCAACTTGAGTTGAAGACCTCCCATATCAGTCAAAAGCTGGGCCGCGGCCGCCACACTACCCGTGAGGTCTGCCTTTATCCGTTGGAAAACGGCACCTATATTGCCGACACTCCCGGATTTTCCTCAGTGGAGCTCAACCGGTTCGAGGTGATTTTCAGCCATGAGCTGCCCTATTGCTTTAGGGAGTTTATCCCCTATTTGGGGCGGTGCCAGTTCCGGGACTGCACCCACACCGTGGAGAAGGGCTGCGCGGTGCTGCGGGCTTTAGACGCGGGGCATATCTCCGCATCCCGTCACGACAGCTACCGGGCCATGGCGGAGGCGGCTAAAAAGATTAATGAGTGGGAAACGGACCGGGGGAAGGGCAAAGGATGAAGGAATGCGTAATCATTGCCGCCGGTGACCTGGGGGATCCAGCTTACGCGGCGCGGTATGCGAAGGGGTATGTGATCTGCGCCGACGGGGGTATTTATCACGCCGACCGGATGGGGATAGCGCCGGACTTGATTGTGGGGGACTGGGACAGCGGCGGTGACGGCCTGAGGGGGAGAGATTGCGAGATTCTGGCCTTTCCGCCGGAAAAGGATAGCACCGATACAGGGCTGGCCCTGGCGGAAGCAGTGAATCGGGGCTATGACCATATCACCATATTGGCCGGTGTGGGGCGCCGGTTGGACCATACCCTTGCCAATATACAATCCATGGCTTTTTATGTTCAAAAACACCAGGTGCAGGTTCGGATGTTGCACAGTGAAAACTCAGTGTATATTTTGGAGGCTCCCGGAACCCTTTACTTAACCGACGCGCGGAATCAATACATTTCCCTTTTCGCCTTCACACCGGAGGTGACAGGTATTACGCTTAGTAATATGCGGTATCCTTTGGTGGAGGCCACCCTCACCCACACCTTTCCTCTGGGAGTGAGTAATGAAAGCCTGGGGGATCAGAGCAGTATATACGCTAGGTCCGGCACGCTTGTGGTGGTGACCTCCAAGGAATAATATAGCCATATGAAAGCAGGCTGTTTTTTGGCCTGCTTTTTGTCGATCCAAGGAGAATATAGCGTCAGTTTTTTGTCATTTCCTGAAAGATTTTATTCATTTTGTGGAGGATTTGGTCTTATAATTGGTTAAAACAGATAATTTTTATTTTTGTTTTGCCCTTCGGCCTAGAATCATATATAATAGGAATATCGATTTATCGCTTTCAAGTAGTGAAGTGAGGGAAAAACAACTTCATTGTTGTGATGATGTAGAAAATTAGGAGGAAATAAACACAATGCAAAAAGTAAAGTTTTTCTACGGAGATGAAGTTCCACTGGAAATGCATAAGGTCCGTGTGGTCCAAAAGCTAAACCTGAGGCCGGTGGACCAGCGCCTTGCGGCCGTCGATGAAGCGGGCAACAACACATTCCTGTTAAAAAATAGGGATGTGTTCCTGGATATGCTCACCGACAGCGGGGTCAACGCCATGAGCGACCGGCAGTTGTCCTCTATGATGGTCGCCGACGACAGCTATGCCGGCAGTGAAACTTTTACGCGCCTGGAAAACAAAGTGAAGGAAATCTTCTGCAAAAAATATTTCCTCCCCGCCCACCAGGGCCGCGCCTGTGAAAATATCCTCAGCCAGGTCTATGTCAACGAGGGCGACTGTATTCCCATGAACTACCACTTCACCACCACCAAATCCCATATTGTCATCAACGGCGGCCGGGTGGAGGAGCTGATCGCCGAAGAAAGTCTTGAAGCCAACAGTCATATTCCCTTTAAAGGCAATATGGACACCGATTGGCTTAAGAGATTAATAGGGGAGCTGGGTCTTGAAAAAATTCCTTTTGTCCGCATGGAGGCGGGTACCAACCTGATTGGCGGACAGCCCTTTGCTTTGGCCAATCTCCGCGAGGTCCATAAAATCTGTAAAGAAAATGGGATTTTATTGGTGCTGGACGCCAGCCTTTTAGCCGACAACCTGTACTTTATCAAGGTGCGTGAGGAGGCATATAAGGACGCCACTATCCGTGAGATCACCAAGGAAATTTCCGATCTTTGCGATATCATCTATTTTTCCGCCCGCAAGCTGGGACATGCCCGTGGCGGCGGGATTTGCACCAGTAACGAGGATGTATACCTCAAGCTGCGGGAAATGGTACCCCTGTATGAAGGCTTTCTAACCTATGGCGGTATGTCCGTGCGGGAGATGGAGGCCATCGCGGTGGGCCTTGAGGAGACCATGGATTTTGAGATGATCAATCAAGGGCCGGAGTTTATCGCTTACATGGTGGATGAACTGCAAAAGAAAAACGTCCCGGTCATCACCCCCGCCGGCGGCTTGGGTTGCCACGTCAACGCCATGGAGTTTGTCAGCCACATTCCCCAGGAGCAGTATCCTGCCGGCTCCTTGGCTTCGGCTATTTACATTGCCAGCGGTGTCAGAGGCATGGAGAGGGGTACCCTCTCGGAGGAGCGCAATCCCGACGGGTCCGAGCGCTTATCTAATATGGAGCTGGTGCGGCTGGCATTGCCTAGGCGCGTATTTACCCTTTCCCAGGTCAAGTACGCGGTGGACCGGCTGGGATGGCTGTATGAAAACCGCCATTTGGTGGAGGGCCTTGTCTTCACTGAGGAACCCAAAATCCTCCGCTTCTTCCTGGGCAAGCTCAAGCCCGTTTCCGATTGGCAGCAGCGCCTGGTAGCCCAGTTTAAGAAGGATTTTGGCGAGGATATGTAGGAGAATAGCTCTACTCAAAACGGAGCGCCTCATTAAGAGCTAATAAATAAAGGAAGCAGGCCCGATGAAAACTTTCATCGGGCCTGCTTCAAATATATATAGGATGGAGGAAATTGGTTAATTTAGGGCAGTTTCAGAAAGGGGACAAGGTAGCCAAAGGTAGCGTTCAATCATTTTATCCTTCAGAAGCTGATGTATTGACGGTTGTGATGCCAAAAGCCTGCCTGTAAAGCTGCATAATCTCCGCAACCAGCGGATAGCGTGGGTTCGCTGTGGTGCACTGATCAGAGAATGCCCGGTCGGACAGTTGAGGTAAGTTCGTCATAAAGGCCTTTTCATCCACGCCGCATTCTTGGATGGTGGAAGGAATATCCACGGCCTGGATTAGGTCCTCCACGGCCTTTGCAAGGCTTTCCACGCCTTCTTCCACTGTGGAGCAGGGGAGGCCCAGGTAACGGGCAATCTTGGCGTATTTTTGATTCGCTACAAACTCACTGTATTTGGGGAAGGTGACAAATTTGGTGGGCCTTTTGGCGTTGTACCGGATGATGTGGGGCAGCAGAATGGCGTTGGCCCGGCCGTGGGCGATGTGGTACTCTCCGCCCAGCTTATGGGCCATGGAATGGTTAAGGCCCAGGAAGGCGTTGGTGAAGGCCATACCCGCAATGCAGGAGGCGTTGTGCATCTTCTCACGGGCCACCACATCGGTGGAGCCATTGGCATAGGCCCTGGGCAGGTATTCAAAGACCAGCTCAATGGCCTTGATAGCCAGGCCGTCGGTGTAGTCCGAGGCCAAGGTGGAGACGTAGGCCTCAATGGCGTGGGTCAGCACATCCAGGCCGGTGTCGGCGGTGATAGCCTTGGGCATGGTCATGGCAAACTGGGGATCGATAATGGCCACGTCCGGGGTCAGTTCATAGTCCGCCAAGGGGTACTTGACATTCCCGTTGTTCTTGTCGGTGATGACCGAGAATCCGGTGACCTCGGAGCCGGTGCCGGAGGTGGTGGGAACCGCCACAAATTTGGTCTTCGCGCCCAACTTGGGGAAGGCGAAGGTCCTCTTGCGGATGTCGATGAACTTCATCCTCAGCCCGTCAAAGGAGGTCTCGGGATGCTCATAGAATAACCACATACCCTTGGCCGCGTCAATGGCTGAGCCGCCACCAAGGGCAATAATCACGTCGGGCTGGAAATTCCTCATGGCGTCCACCCCCCGCATGATGGTCTCTACAGAAGGGTCAGGCTCCACATCGGAATAGATTTCGCTGTGACAGTACTCGCTCCGCTTACGCAGGTAGTAGAGGGCCTTATCCACATAGCCCAGCTCCACCATAGTGGGGTCGGTGACAATAAAGGCGCGGTTGATGTCCCGCATTTTTTCCAAATATTGAATAGAGTTATTTTCAAAATAAATTTTTGGCGGCACTTTAAACCACTGCATATTGACCCTCCTCTTTGCCAGGCGTTTTTTGTTGACCAGGTTCACCGAGGATACATTGGAGGTGGTGGAGTTGCGGCCAAAGGAGCCGCAGCCTAAGGTGAGGGAGGGGGTGTTGGTGTTGTAGATGTCGCCGATAGCGCCCTGGGAAGAGGGGGAATTGGCGATGACCCGGCCCACCTTCATTTTTTCGCCGTAGGCCTCCACAATAGCGTCGTCCTTGGCGTGGATAACCGCGGAGTGGCCCATGCCGCCCAAATGGAGCATAGCCAGGGCTTTGTCAAAGCCCTCTTCAGGGCCGTCCACCACATAGTAAGCCAGCACAGGGGACAGCTTTTCCCTGGAAAGGGGGTAGCCGGGGCCTACATCCGCTAAGCACGCCAGCAGGATTTTGGTGTCCGGCGGCACCGTGACGCCGGCATTGGTGGCGATCCAGTGGGCGGATTGGCCCACAACGGCGGAGTTAACCGCCTGTTTTTCCGGATTGATCACATAGTCGGAGACCTTTTTGGTCTCCTCCTCATTCAGGAAGTGACAACCATATTTGATCATATAGGCTTCAAAATCCCTTTGAAGCTCCTTGTCGACAATTACGGCTTGCTCGGAGGCGCAGATCATGCCGTTGTCAAAGGTTTTGGATAACATCAGGTCGGTGCACGCCTGTCCCAGGTCGGCAGTTTTATGGATGTAACAGGGGACGTTGCCGGCCCCCACGCCAAGGGCCGGTTTCCCCGCGCTGTAGGCGGCCTTGACCATGCCGGAACCGCCGGTGGCCAGGATCAAAGCAACGCCGGGATGGTTCATCAGCTCCCCGGTGGCCTGAACAGAGGGATGCTCAATCCACTGAATGCAGTGCTCCGGCGCTCCGGCGCGAATGGCCGCGTCCCGCAAAATTTTGGCGGCTTCCTTGGAGCATTCCTGGGCAGAGGGATGAAAGCCGAAGATAATGGGGTTGCGCGTTTTGGCGCAGATAAGGGATTTAAACATAGTGGTGGAGGTGGGATTTGTCACCGGGGTGACGCCGGCAACCACGCCGACCGGTTCAGCGATCTCCACATAACCTTCCTGGTCATTTTCATCCACAATGCCCACGGTCTTTTCGTATTTGATGGAGTGGTAGATATACTCAGTGGCGAAGATATTTTTGATAATTTTGTCCTCATACACCCCCCGCCCGGTTTCCTCAATGGCCTTACGGGCCAAAGGCATGTGGTTGTCCAGGCCAGCCATGGCCATGGCGTGGACAATTTTGTCCACCTGCGTCTGATCCAGTTTCATATATGCTTCCAGTGCCTGAGTGGCGCCCGATACCAATTTTTCGATCATTTGGGATACGTCGGCGGTGCTTTCCTCATTCTTTTTGGGCACAGTCTTTGTTTTGTCAGCCATAATTCAAACCTCCATACACTACAATGGTTTTGTAAGCTGCAATAAGGCGATTATAGAAAATAAATCCCCTCATTTTGTAATTCGTCAACATCATTATATGTTAAATAATTAACAAAGTCAAGGTCTTTGTTATTAAGTTCAATATAAAACATTTATAGAATACATATGATAAATATGTATAAAAACACAACACTGTGAAAGCTTAAGAGCGGTCTATAAAAACAAATGAAAAAGGCTTGCTTTTTTTGGAAAGCAAGCCTATAATACATATTTGATTAAAATGTTGAAATTATGCCCAGAATAAGAAGTAAAATACACGTACTTTGCCAATTGACAGAGCAAGAGACGTGTGTTAAAATGTTATAATGTATTAAAATGGAGGTAGTATCGCTATATGAATTATTATAGCATATAGAATAAACAAATGCAAGACCCGAACCGCAAAAAAGTAAACAGTGGTTCTTTCCAAATATTTACAAATTTGCGGCGGCAGGATGGACAAATAGATGAATGGAGTGAGCCTATGGTAAATGTGAAGCCGGTACAGCTCGGAAAAACGGAGCGAATGAGTTTTTCCAGAATCAATGAGGTTTTGGACATGCCAAATCTCATTGAGGTTCAAAAGAGTTCGTACAACAACTTTCTAAAGGAGGGGCTTAAGGACGTTCTCCGCGACATTTCGGCCATTACAGACTACACCGGCAATCTGGTTCTAGATTTTATCGATTACCGGCTGGACGACAAGCCAAAATACACCGTGGAAGAGTGCAAGGAAAGGGATGCCACATATTCAACGCCGCTGAGGCTCAGGGCCCGATTGCTCAATAAGGAAACGGGGGAAATTAAAGAACAGGAGGTTTTTATGGGCGACTTTCCGTTGATGACGGAGAGTGGCACTTTTATTATCAATGGCGCGGAGCGCGTCATCGTATCCCAGCTGGTCCGTTCACCGGGCGTATATTACAATATGTCTTATGATAAAACCGGCAAAAAGCTTTTTTCCTCCACAGTTATCCCCAATAGAGGCGCGTGGCTGGAATTTGAGACCGACTCCAACGACATTTTTTATGTCCGTATTGATAAGAATAGAAAGTTACCGGTTACCACATTTATCAAAGCGTTAGGGATCTCCACTGAAAGTGAGATTATAGAAAAGTTTGGCGAGGATGAGCGTATTTTAGCCAGCTTTATCAAGGATGCCACAAAGAATACCGAGGAAGCTTTGCTGGAAGTCTACCGCAAAATTCGCCCCGGCGAGCCGCCAACAGTGGAGAGCGCTGTGTCCCATATCGACAGCCTTTTCTTTGAAGCCCGCCGCTATGACCTGTCCCGGGTGGGACGGTATAAATATAATAAGAAGCTGGCTATTGCCAGCCGCATTACAGGCAAGGCCCTGATGATGCCGGTGGCCGACCCCCTCACAGGGGAGCTGATTGCCGAGGCGGATGAGAACCTGACTCGTGAAAAGGCGGAGCAGATTCAAAGGGCCGGTGTGGACGCCGTTGTTCTCAATGTGGAGGGCAGGGCCGTCAAGGTATTCTCCAACGGTATGGTTTGGCTTCATGACTTTGTGGATCTGACCATAGAGGAGACCGGCATCCATGAAATGGTGAGCTTTGGGGTGCTGCGGGAGATCATGGAGGCCTGCGGCGATGACCGGGAGGCCCTGTTGGCTATGGTCGCCCAGCGCAGGGATGATCTGGTACCCAAGCACATTACCAAAGCGGATATCTTTGCCGCCATCAACTACATGTGTAACCTTGGACATGAGGTGGGAAAGACCGATGATATTGACCATTTAGGCAACCGCCGCATTCGTTCAGTGGGTGAGTTGCTGCAAAACCAGTTTAGAATAGGTTTCTCCAGAATGGAGCGGGTTATTCGCGAAAGAATGACCATCCAAGCCCAAGATATGGATGTGGTCACGCCTCAGGCGCTGATCAACATCCGCCCCGTTGTGGCCTCCATCAAGGAATTCTTTGGATCATCCCCCTTATCCCAGTTTATGGATCAAACGAATCCTCTGGCTGAACTGACCCATAAAAGGAGACTGTCCGCACTGGGCCCCGGCGGTTTATCCAGGGACCGGGCGGGATTTGAGGTTCGGGACGTTCACTACAGCCACTATGGCCGCATGTGCCCCATTGAAACCCCTGAAGGCCCCAATATCGGCTTGATTTCCTACCTGGCCACTTATGCCCGCATCAATGAATACGGTTTTATTGAGGCTCCCTTCCGCAAGGTGGATAAGGCCACCGGCCGGATTTTGGATGACGTTGTTTATATGACCGCCGATGTGGAGGATGAATATGTGGTGGCCCAGGCAAATGAGCCCATCACTGAGGAAAATACCTTTGCCCGCAGACAGGTCAACGCCCGTTACCGGGATCAGATCTTGGAGGTTCCCCGTGAGACGGTGGAGTTTATGGACGTATCTCCCAAGATGGTTGTATCTGTAGCGACGGCCATGATCCCCTTTCTGGAAAATGACGACGCCAACCGCGCCCTGATGGGATCCAACATGCAGAAGCAGGCGGTGCCCTTGCTCAAAACGGAAGCGCCCATTGTGGGGACCGGCATGGAATATAAGGCGGCGGTGGATTCCGGTGTGACCGTGGTCAGCCGCCACGAGGGCTATGTTGAACGCGTCTCCGCCGATGAGATTGATATCCGCACCGGCAGCGGTGAGTTGGGCGTTTATAAACTGGTCAAATTCCTCCGCTCCAATCAAGGCACCTGTATCAACCAGCGGCCCATTGTGAACGTGGGTGAAAAGGTAGCTGTGGGCCAGGTCATTGCCGACGGCCCCGCCACCCAGTCGGGTGAAATCAGTCTGGGCAAAAACGCTTTGATTGGGTTCATGACCTGGGAGGGCTACAACTACGAGGACGCCATTCTCATCAACGAGAAGGTGGTTCGGGATGACGTGTTTACCTCCATCCACATAGAGGAGTATGAAACCGAGGCCCGGGATACGAAGCTGGGCCCGGAGGAGATTACCCGGGACATTCCCAATGTGGGCGACGACATGCTCAAGGATTTGGATGACCGCGGCGTGATCCGCATCGGCGCGGAGGTCCATGCCAGCGATATTCTGGTGGGCAAGGTGACCCCGAAAGGGGAGACCGAGCTGACGGCAGAGGAGCGTTTGCTCCGGGCCATCTTTGGTGAAAAGGCCCGTGAGGTGAGGGATACCTCTCTCCGCGTGCCCCACGGGGAACACGGCATTGTGGTAGATGTGAAGGTTTTTACCCGGGAAAATTCCGATGAGCTTAACCCCGGCGTCAATATGGTGGTCCGCTGCTACATTGCCCAAAAACGCAAGATTTCTGTAGGCGATAAGATGAGCGGACGCCACGGCAACAAGGGCGTCGTGTCCAGAATTCTGCCCCAGGAGGATATGCCCTTCCTGCCCGACGGCACGCCTTTGGACATTGTGCTCAATCCCCTGGGTGTTCCCTCCCGTATGAACATCGGTCAGGTGTTGGAGGTCCACTTAGGCTATGCCGCCAGGGCCTTGGGCTGGAAGATGATGACGCCCGTTTTTGACGGCGCCCATGAGCAGGACATTGTGGAGTGCCTCAAGGAAGCCGGGCTCCGTGAGGACGGCAAATCCGTTCTCTATGACGGCCGGACCGGCGAACCCTTTGACAACCCCGTTACAGTGGGATATATGTATTTCCTCAAGCTGCACCATCTGGTAGACGACAAGATTCATGCCCGCTCCACCGGTCCCTATTCTCTGGTTACCCAGCAGCCTCTGGGCGGTAAAGCCCAGTTTGGCGGCCAGCGTTTTGGCGAGATGGAGGTTTGGGCGTTGGAGGCTTACGGCGCCGCCTACACCCTTCAAGAAATTCTTACGGTGAAATCCGACGATATTGTGGGCCGTGTTAAGACTTATGAGGCCATTGTTAAGGGCCAGAACGTGCCGGAGGCCGGCGTGCCGGAGTCCTTCAAGGTACTGATAAAAGAACTGCAATCCTTGTCATTGGATGTAAAGGTGCTGAACAAGAACGGAGAGGAGATTGACCTGAAGCAGACCTTTGACGACGATGACAACATGGGCCTTTCCCGGACGGCGGATATCCTGCCGGATGAGGCTGTGGAGGACGGCCCCATGGAGGGCTTCTCTGTAGGCGGATTGGATGAGCATGGCGATATCTTGAGTGACAGCATTTTTCAATTAGGGACGGATGACTCGGATGAACCGGAGCTTTTGGATGATGAATTGGTGCCGGGGGGCATCGAGATGGATGACGACGATCTAATCTAGGAAAGAAGGGGCGCCTTTTGGAATTTAACGTTTTTGACTCAATTAAGATTGGACTGGCTTCACCCGAACAGATCCACGAGTGGTCTTACGGGGAGGTAAAGAAGCCGGAAACCATTAACTATAGAACCCTGAAACCTGAACGGGACGGTTTGTTTTGTGAACGCATCTTTGGTCCGCAGAAGGACTGGGAATGCCACTGCGGCAAATATAAGCGCATCCGCTATAAGGGAAAGATTTGTGAGCGGTGCGGTGTGGAGGTTACCCGCTCCAAGGTTCGCCGTGAAAGGATGGGTCACATTGAACTGGCTGCGCCGGTGTCCCATATTTGGTATTTCCGTGGCAACAAATCCCGGATGGGCCAAATCCTGGACCTTCCCGCGCGCCTGCTTGAAAAAGTTTTGTACTTCGCGTCCTATATTGTAGTCGATCCCGGTTTTACGCCCCTGGAGAAAAACCAGCTTCTCACCGAGAAGGAATACCGGGAGATGCGGGAAAAGTATGAGGATGAATTCCGGGCCGGCATGGGTGCGGAGGTCATCAAGGAACTGCTCGAGGAAATCAAGCTGGATGAACTGTCTACCAGCTTGAAGGAGGAATTGGAGAACACCACCACCGGTCAGAAGCGGATTCATCTGCTGAAACGGTTGGAGGTTGTGGAGGCTTTCCGCAACTCCGGCAACAAGCCTCAGTGGATGGTCCTGGATGTGATCCCTGTGGTGCCTCCTGAAATTCGCCCCATGGTTCAGCTGGACGGCGGGCGGTTTGCCACCAGTGATTTAAACGACCTGTACCGCAGGGTGATTAACCGGAATAACCGTCTCAAACGCCTGATGGATTTGGGCGCGCCGGATATTATTATCCGCAACGAAAAGAGAATGCTTCAGGAGGCCGTGGATGCCCTCATTGACAACGGACGCCGTGGCCGCCCTGTTACTGGCCCCAATAACCGCCCCCTGAAATCCCTGTCCGATATGCTAAAAGGAAAGCAAGGGCGCTTCCGCCAGAACCTGTTAGGTAAGCGCGTCGACTACTCTGGCCGTTCGGTTATCGTTGTAGGGCCTGAGTTGAAAATGCACCAGTGCGGCCTTCCTAAGGAGATGGCGCTGGAGCTGTTTAAGCCCTTTGTGATGAAGCGGCTGGTGGAGACCGGCGACGCAAGCAATATAAAAAATGCCCGTAAGACAGTGGAGCGGGCCAATCCTAAGGTCTATGACGCTTTGGAAACCGTCATCAAGGACCACCCTGTCCTGCTCAACCGGGCCCCCACCCTCCACAGGTTGGGTATCCAAGCCTTTGAGCCGGTGCTGGTTGAGGGCCGGGCGCTCAAGCTGCATCCGTTGGTTTGTACCGCCTACAACGCCGACTTTGACGGCGACCAGATGGCGGTGCATGTCCCCCTCTCCGCAGAAGCCCAGACTGAGGCCCGCTTCTTGATGCTGGCTGCCAACAACCTGCTTAAACCGTCTGATGGCCGCCCCGTGGCTGTCCCTACCCAGGATATGGTGTTGGGCTCCTACTACCTGACGTTGATCAAATCCGATGAGCCCGGTGAAGGGAAAGTGTTCCGGGATGTATCTGAAGCCCTGATGGCCTATCAGGAAGGCGCTGTGGGCCTCCACGCCAAAATCAAAGTCCGCCGCACCGGCGAGTTTCAGGGCCGCGCCATCACAAAGCTGGTGGACGCCACTGTGGGCCGGCTGGTCTTTAACGAGCCGATTCCCCAGGATTTGGGTTATGTTGACCGGGATAGCGAGGATACCTTCCTGGATTTGGAGATTGCCAAAAAGGTGGGCAGTAAGGAACTGCGCCAGCTAATTGACCGCTGCATCCGGGTTCACGGCACCGCAAAAACGGCGGAGCTTCTTGACAAGGTCAAGGCCCTGGGATTTAAATATTCCACCCGGGGCGCTATCACCGTATCGGTCTCCGACGCCGTTATTCCGCCTCAAAAGAAGGAACTGATTGCCAAGGCGGAATCAGATATTGAGGCTGTAACCCGCCGTTACCAGCGGGGACTGCTCTCCAACAGCGAGCGGTATGAGCAGGTGATTCGGATTTGGAACCGCACCACTGAGGCTGTGTCCGCCGCGCTCCAGGAAAACCTGGATGAGTTTAACCCCATCTTTATGATGGCGGACTCCGGCGCCCGCGGATCTATCAACCAGATCCGCCAATTAGCCGGCATGCGCGGCTTGATTGCCAATACCTCCGGCACCACCATTGAAATTCCCATTCGGGCCAACTACCGCGAAGGCCTGAACATTTTGGAATACTTTATCTCCTCCCGCGGCGCGCGCAAAGGCTTGGCCGATACGGCGCTCCGTACCGCGGACTCCGGTTACCTCACCCGCCGTTTGGTGGACGTCTCCCAGGATGTCATTACCCGCGAGGACGACTGCGACACAGGTGAGGGCATTGTTGTCTACGATATCAAGGATGGCAATGAGATGATTGAGCCTATGACTGAGCGTTTGCTGGGCCGTTACCTCTGCGACGACTACGTGGATCCGAATACCGGTGAGGTATTGGTCAGCCAGGACAAGATGATGGATGAGAGGGATGCTGAGATAATTGAGCAGTCCGGTGTAAAACGGATCAAGATCCGCTCAGTGCTGACCTGCCGCTCCAAGCACGGCGTTTGCTCCAAATGCTACGGCGTCAACCTGGCCAACAACAAGCCCATCACCGTGGGCGAGGCTGTGGGTATCATTGCCGCCCAGTCCATCGGTGAGCCAGGCACCCAGCTGACCATGCGTACCTTCCACACCGGCGGCATTGCGTCCGCTGAGGATATTACCCAGGGTCTGCCCAGGGTTGAGGAACTGTTTGAGGGACGCAAGCCCAAATATCTGGCCATCATCAGTGAGATTGCTGGTGAGATCAGTTTTAAAGAGATTAAAAAGAGCCGCCACGCTGTGGTTACCGATTCAGAGATTGGCGAGGAGCGCGCCTATTTGATTCCCTATGGTTCCCGTTTGACTGTCAGCGAGGGCGATAGGGTGCGGGCCGGCGACCGGCTGACCGAGGGTTCGGTCAACCCCCATGATGTATTGGCCATCCAGGGCACCGCCGCGGTTCAGGATTACCTGATTGCCGAGGTACAGCGGGTATACCGCATGCAGGGCGTTGATATCAACGACAAGCACATCGAGGTCATTGTCCGCCAGATGATGCGGAAGGTGAAGGTTATCGAGCCCGGCACCACCGGGTTATTGCCCGGTTCTTTGGTGGAGCGCAACGACATGCACTATATCAATAAGGATATTCAGGAGCGGCTTGCCGCAGGCGAGGAAGGGATTGCCCCCGCCGAGTTTGAGGATGTGCTGCTGGGTATTACCAAGGCATCCTTGTCCACAGACTCCTTCCTGTCGGCGGCCTCCTTCCAGGAGACCACCAGGGTGCTCACTGAGGCCGCCATTAAGGGCAAGGTTGACCCATTGATCGGCCTTAAGGAGAATGTCATTATCGGCAAGCTGATTCCCGCAGGTACCGGTATGGAGCGCTACCGCAAGGTAGG
>Ga0153947_1000876_pt1 | contig 14576 bp, 21 predicted proteins | sample TSNJ031MetaG_FD_104697 | JGI IMG/M metagenome (GOLD analysis project Ga0153947, IMG submission 104697) | Attine ant fungus gardens microbial communities from New Jersey, USA - TSNJ031 MetaG | ecosystem: Host-associated > Fungi > Mycelium > Unclassified | place: USA: New Jersey, Wharton State... | reverse complement strand
GAGAGATTATATCTTCCGGAGCATTCTGGTAAGAGAAATCTATGTAAAAGCCGTTCAGTGTGGGTAGCACTGGGCGGTTTTTCTGTTTAATTAAAGGGAAGCTTTTCGTCATCAAATAGGTTGGGGTTATTCATGAATCCGTGGCTCGGTTCCTCATCAAGTATATCCGTGAAGCCTCCGTCTAGTTCTTGATAATTCCATGCGTTTAATATTTTATTTCTGTAAAATATTGATTCGCTACCACAAATTGGACAATACCTTGCATTTGTTTCTAGTGGTGTCTCACAGTCTATTTCAGAACACTTATTCACTAAATATGTTCGACATATTTGACAATAATTTCCTACAATATCGGTTTCTTCGTTTTTACAGCGAGGACATTCTTTTAATTTTTTATTTTCATTGGTTTCAAATTTTTTATATTTCACTTTACCATCTCCCCATTTTAGCGTTTTATTACCACAAATTGGACAAAATCTACCATGTTTTTGTATTATACTAGCGTTACATATAGAGCATTTCTTTTTGTAGTAATAACAATAAAATATCTTATTTAATTGATCTAACATTCCTGCATTTTTATTCACCGAGTAATCGGTCTGGAATAATTCCAAGCGAACCCTTGCAGCCTTATATGTGATACCAAATATTTCTGCTATTTTACTAGGGTTTTTATTATTTAATTGCTGAATCATGGAAGTTGGAACTAATACGTTTCTTGCAAAGGCATTAGCTTCATTTTCAAGAACCTGATCTTCAGCTTTTGTAAGGCCGCCTCGTTGGATGCAAGTTTTTTCAAAATCCACAAGATGATTTAGATATATATGTCCTATTTCGTGCATCAACGTAAATCTGATGCGTCCAACTGTTTTACCTACATCATTGTAAGCTATTGTGTAATTGTTTTCATCATACATGGTATACCCATCTAAGCTTCGTAGGCATTTGCAAACCTGATCAACAGAACAATTGAAAGCAATCATTAAGTCAGAATACTTTTGCACCCCCCATTGCTCTTGCTTTATTATGAGCATTGGGTCAATTGGAAATGAGTTTATCTCATACTGGGCAAGAAATTCACTTGCTTTTTTGTTGACATAATCATATCGGGCATAAGCTGGAACGTTCAATCTTCTTTCGCCTCTTTACCTTTTTGGGATAAAAACTCAATCATATCCATTGCCATTTTCTGATCTTCCGGAGATAATTCCATCATTCCTCTTGCAGCGGCACGAATGTGTGAGGGGAATTCAGGTGATATGGGTTGGTTGATAATTTCCGTATATGGTTCCTTAAAATCTTCCTGGGCTTGTTTAAACGCTTCTTCTGCTGCTAATGCCTGTCCTTCATATACAGGAATTTCCTGCTTTGCGAGGGCGGCCCTTAATTCGGCACCGGGTAGGCCGATAACCTCAGCCACCCTTGTTATCCACGTGTATCCTATTTCATCGGGGCCAAGTTCACCAGGCGTAAAAGTGTCTATGTGTTGTAACCAATGTAGTGAGACAGCGGATTTTTGGGAAACTTCTTCCAAAGACATCCCTATTTCATTTAGTCTGTGGTTTAATATGCTACTTAAAGAATCAGGAATGGTCATTGGCACATCTTGACCAGATATCCATGCCGGATTGACCTTTAGAGAATTTGCAATAGCTTGAAGAACAGGAATCTTTGGATTGTTAATGAGTCCATTTTCATATCTTTGTATGGTTGACTTAGCAACACCTATCTCATTAGCGATGTCATCCAAGGTATAGTTGCGAAAAGTCCTGGCTTTTCTTATTCTATCTCCAATCTTTTTTATATCCATATTAATTTCCTCCATATCTTACCCATATTAGCGCCTTGTAAATGCATTATACTACAATGAATTGCGTAGCGCAATGGGTAAAATTAAAAATAATAAAAAAAGTTGCACAATGCTATTGACATGATTGTTGCGCAGTGCTACAATGACATGAGAAAGTGAGGTGATAAAAGTGATAAACTCTGGAAAAATAAAAGGCCGACTTGTCGAATTAGGGTTAACCCAAAAAGATGTTGCTGAAGCTTTAGTGATTGCACAGTCTACGGCAAACCAGAAAATTAATAACATACGTCCTATGGATTTAAACGAAGCGGAAAAGTTAGCGAGTCTGTTACATTTGAGAGCAGAAGATTTTCAGTTATATTTTTTTAAACCAGAGTTGCGTAGCGCAACAGAAAAGGAGGGATAATGAATAATTTAATTAAGATTGGAAACAAGGAAATTTCAGAAAAGGTTTTTAATGGACAGAGAGTAATTACCTTCAAAGATATTGATCTGGTTCATGAAAGACCAGAGGGAACCGCCGGGAGGAATTTCAGAGAAAATAAAGATCGATTTATTGAGGGTGAAGATTACTACCGACGAAATTCGTCGGAAGCGAAAAATGAATATGAAGTTGTTGCACCGAACGGTTTAGTCCTCATTACGGAACAGGGGTATCTCATGTTGGTAAAATCATTCACGGACGATCTGGCATGGAACGTACAGCGGCAGTTGGTGAATTCCTATTTCAGAAGAAAGCGGCCACTGACACCAATGGAACTTATAGAGCTGGAGTTGCAAGCAATAAAAGAGATGGATACAAAATTGGATGCCGTTAATCAGGATTTGCAGGACTTCAAACAGGATATGCCAATTCTTGGAATCGAGGAAAGCAAAATCACCGCTGCCGTCAGAAAACAAGGCGTTCGGTGTTTGGGCGGTAAGGATTCAGACGCTTATCAGGATCGCTCATTGCGCGGACAAGTCTATGCTGATATTTATGGACAGCTCAAGCGGGAATTTGGGGTGGGCACTTACAAGGCCATCAAGCGCAGTCAGTGCGATACAGCAGTAAAAATTATCGAAAACTATGAACTTCCACTGTTTTTGGATGATCAGATTGAAATGCTAAACAGCCAGTGCAATCTGTTTTAAAGGAGGCAATGACATGCGGGACATCAAAATCATTGACACAGCCATAGCAGCCAAGTGCCGGAGACGTTGCGGCTGCTATCTGTGCCAAAGGAAACATACCAGACCTTACGTCATACCGGAAAAGGAAATTATTGAGATCGTGTACACTTCTACATCAAGTCTTGAAGTATTAAAAGCAGTAAAGGTGTTCTGGCTGTGTGATGAACATTACGAATTGTTTCAGCAGTATTACGAAAACAAATGTAACAGCCGGGATATGGATGATGTAATTGAAGGCAACTGCGACACGATTTTTCTCGGCAAACTGATTCGGATGTTTGATATTACTATGGACACCTTGGAACACGTACGACGTAGTCTTGGTTTGACCATTGCGGAATAGGAAAGGAGGCTGAACCTATGCCACAAAAAAGCTATTACCAGCAGCGACAGGACGAGGCGAGACTGCTGATCGAGGCTGCTAAGATCAAGAACAACCTTACGACAGCACAGCTTGCCAAGAAGATTGGAATGCCGTTCAACACCCTGAACAAGCTGGTATGTCATCCGGGGAGATTACGGCTGGAATATATCTGGGCGATAGAGAAGCTGGCCGGGAGGGAATGAAACCGGATAATGCCTGGAAAACTGCCTAACGGCGGCACCGGTGGACAAGCACGGAAAGGAGAAGAGCACATGAGAAATAGTGAGTCATTAAAAAAAGGATTAAAGGCATTGGGCTATAAAGGAACCGTGAAATGCATACCCTGCGGATATATGAGGGACACCATCATAGTAAATGACAGGAAGGTAGGCATCTGGGATTATCAGAAGGAGACTTTTGTTGATTAGTTACGTTACTGGGAAGCAGGAGGTGCAGGAGGACAAGCCCATGGGCTACGAACCATTAAAATTCATTCCCCAGCAGACCAGAGCCTGGCGTATCCAGCCAGAGCCGAAACTAACACCAGTGCCAGATCAGCCCGGTCCCTGGACAACCATAGTACATAAGCTGGGCAGAGTGATAGCAGTGTTGGCGAGCCTGGCCATGATGTATCTGGTATGCATGATTGTGGCAGCGAGATTAGTTTAACGAGAGGGGGTATCACTATGCGTTATCGAATTGAGTATGCCGACGGCCGGTGCTGCAATTACGCCAACAGCCGATTGGACCTACTGGACTGGCTGAAACTCTTGTCGGGCGAGGTAATAACAGATATCCGCAAGGTGTATAAAAAAGGCATCACGGATTCCGTAATGGACAAGTATAAAAACCATATTGAGAGGAGGTGAGGAAAATGAGTGAAAAAACAACTTTTACAGTTAAAGAGCTGGAAGAAATCTATGAGGATTTCATGGAAAATGCCGAAGAGCCGGCACCGGAAGCGGTAAGGATTGCCCACAAAAATATGGTTGTATCGTTTGACAATTATCTGGCGGAAATCCAGGAAAGCCTGTTCCGTCAGGCATTTAAATACGGATACGCTTATGGCTGTGCGCAAACAAAACACGAAACCCCGGCTGCGGGAACAGCCGGGGGATCAATAAATACCAAGTGAATTAACACCCTTAGTATAAGGGATTTACGGAGGAAAAGTCAAGAAGTATGAAGAAAAACCATGAATTAATCAATGAGGAATACCGAATCGGCTCATGCAGAATATGTGATTTGTCCGAAGAACAGGCAGCGGCCATGTTAAAACAGTTCGGTGGTAGTCCGTTATCAACCCTGACCGTGTTCTATGATCCGGTGGAAGATATGCTGATATTGAACAGGGAACACAAGCATTATGAGACATACCGGCGCATCGTGGAATTGTATATGCAATCACCAGCGGAGGCCCAGGAGGTATTAGAAAGCCAGAATCACGGCAAACACATGGCAGAATTAATCCATGTGCTGAATGATTGCATTCTGACCAGACATAACAACCGGGAACTGTTCATCCTGGGAAAACAGAAAGGGTACGAAGATTATGATATCACTTACTCCATGCTCCAGGCGATTATGAAAAGGCATGACGAACATGGAGTACCCTGGCTGATGTATATGGTTTATCTATATGGAGTGATCCAGGGCAAACGGGCAGAACGGGCCAGGAGAAAGACAGAAAGGGGGAAGGATTAGATGGCTGATCTTACATATACGATCGTGCAGACTTTGCTGGTATTTCCAGCAGAGGGGAAGTTTCATAAGGAACTGAACCTGGTCGAATGGGGAAAGAACAAGGCCAAATATGATTTAAGAGGCTGGAATGATGACCGGTCGGAGATGACCAAGGGCATCACTTTAAGTAAAGAAGAGCTTTTATTATTACAGAATGAATTACCAAAAATTAATTTATAGGAGGATGCACACATGCAGATCGTAGTTACATTTGAGAATTTGGAAGAAATGAGACGTTTCGCCGGAGAACTGGCAGGGGATGTAAAAGGAAATGCAGACAGCAAGAAAACGGCCGGCGTTGTGAATGTGAAGACTGAAACGGGGAAGGAAACAAAAGAGCAGCCGGAAACCGAAGAATCAAAAGCGGTGGAGGACGTAGAAGATGCAGCGGCAGACGCTGCACTGGAAGAAAAAGTTTACACCCTGGAACAGGTTCGGGCTGAACTCGGGGCACTCAACAAAGCCGGAAAGAAAGCAGAGGTACAGGCAATCATTCAATCGTTTGGAGTGGATAAGTTATCAAAAATCCCGGTCGGGAAGTATGCAGAGGTTATGGCAAAGGCAGGTGAGGTGTAATGCCCGGAACACATGCCCTGCTGAGTGCCAGCGGTGCCAGGCGGTGGATGTCGTGCCCCCCTTCTGCAAGACTGGAGGAACAGTTTGAGGAAGAGGAGAGCGTATACGCTGCCGAGGGAACATTTGCCCACCGCCTGGCGGAACTGATTCTTAGATATGACAACGGTGAGTTTTCAAAGCAGACGTTCACCCGTAGGTATAACAAGCTGAAAGAGGATCCGTTCTATAGCAAGGATTTGGAAGATTATATCTCGGACTACACTAAGATGGTATGGGAAATTATCAACGAAACGAAAGCAACCTGTCCGGATGCGCTGGTCTTGTTCGAGCAGCGGCTTGATTTTTCAGACTATGTACAGGATGGTTTTGGCACTGGTGACGTAGTGATTGTATCAGATGATGTGGTAAATGTCATTGACCTGAAATATGGGAAGGGTGTCGGTGTATCCGCAGAAGATAACCCACAGCTGCGGCTGTATGGTATCGGTGCTTATGCAGAGCATTCCCTTCTGTATGACATTCAGCGGGTTCGCATGACCATTGTGCAGCCGCGGCTTGAGAATATATCTACCGAGGAGCTGACCGCCGAGGAGCTGCTGCAGTGGGCGGAGGATGAGGTTAAGCCGAAAGCCGCTCTTGCTGATGCAGGGCAGGGTGAATTCTGTATCGGCGATCACTGCCGTTTCTGTAAAGCACGGACAACCTGCCGGGCCAGGGCAGAGTATAACCTGGAGCTGGCCAAATATGAGTTTGCAGCTCCGGAACTGCTGACCGGAGAGGAGATCGGCGAGATATTAATGAGAGCCGATGAACTGGCCCACTGGGTAAAGGATATTACGGAGTATGCGCTTGCCCAGGCATTAAAGGGTGAGAAGTTGGACGGATGGAAGCTTGTGGAAGGCCTGAGTCGCAGGAAGTACATAGACCAGGATATGATATCAAAGATCCTTACCGGGGCCGGATACTCAACTACCGATATTTACAAGCCGGATGAACTGATAGGCATTACCGATATGACAAAGCTGTTAGGTAAGAAAACCTTTGAGGAACTGCTTGCAAAACTGGTTGTGAAGCCCGCAGGAAAACCGACCCTAGTACCGATAACAGATAAGCGGCCAGAACTAAATACCACGGATTCCGCAAAGGATGATTTTTCAGAGGCGGTATGAGAATGAGTTATTTTGATGACAACGAAGATTATTTAATTTATGGAAAAAGGAGAAATAAGAATATGAGCAAAACAGAACAGGCAACAAAAGTGATCACCGGAAAAGTAAGATTCAGCTACGTAAACATCTTTAAGAGCCGGGCATTCCAGCCCGGACAGGAGGAGAAGTATTCTATCTGTCTGCTGATTCCGAAGAAGGATAAAAAGACGGTTGCGGACATCAATGCAGCGGTGCAGGCAGCCATCCAGCAGGGTATAGCTGAAAAATGGAATGGAAAGAAACCGGCAAGTCTGAAACTTCCGTTAAGAGACGGCGATGCAGAGCGTGCGGACGAGGCAGAGGAGTATGCAGGTATGTACTTCCTGAACGCAAACGGTAACCAGAAGCCGGGAATCATTGATATGTATAAGAATGAGATTTTGGATCCGACAGAGGTATATTCCGGATGCTGGGGCAGGGCTTCCATTAACTTTTTCCCATTCAACAGCAACGGAAACAAGGGGATTGCCGTGGGGCTTAACAACGTTCAGAAGCTTGGGGACGATGATGCACTTGGCGGTACCAGAGCCTCTGCAGAGGATGATTTCGATGACGAGTACGACGATGACGACGATATGTTAGGGTGATGACTTATGCGAACCATGGCAGTGGATATAGAAACCTACAGCAGTGTGGATATCAGAGAATCAGGGGTGTATGCTTATGCATCCGTCCCTGACTTTGAAATCTTGCTGATAGCCTACAAACCGGATGACGGACCAGTGCAGGTGATTGACCTAATGGATCCGTTAGTAGATGGTGTGCTGGATTTTCCGGATTTTTGGGAAAGCCTGTATGATCCGGAAGTAACTAAAACAGCCTATAATGCGAACTTTGAACGCACCTGCCTGGCAGTATGGACGAACAGACCAATGCCGCCGGAGCAGTGGTGCTGCACAGCGGTACACGCTGCCACACTGGGCCTGCCGGGTAATCTGGCCGGAGTTGGCGCAGCGCTGGGCCTGCCGCAGGATAAGCAGAAGGACAGCGCCGGTAAGAGGCTGATTGATTATTTTTGCAAGCCCTGCAAACCAACCAGGATAAATAAAGGCCGAACACGAAACCTGCCGGAACACGCACCGGAGAAGTGGGAGCAGTTCATGGAATACAACCGGCAGGACGTTGTTGCGGAACATGCTATCCGCGAGAGATTGGAGAGGTATCCGGTTCCTGCATCAGAACAGGAGTTGTGGAATCTTGACCAGAAAATGAATGACCGGGGGGTATGCCTGGACATGGATCTTGCTGATAAGATTATCCGGTATGATGCCATTTACCAGGAACGGCTTATAGCTGAGGCCCGTAAATTGACAGGACTTAACAACCCAAACAGCCTGCCACAGTTTAAAACATGGTATCAGAAGCAATACGGAATGGAAGTGAAAAGCGTTACTAAAGATACCATTCCGCAGCTTGAACATGAGTTAGGTGAATTGGTAGAAACCGGATTAGCCCTTCCGGAAGAAGCCGAGGCAGGATTTCGAATGCTGGATATCAGGAAGGAACTGGGTAAGACCTCAGTCAAGAAGTATGTAGCGATGGAAAAGGCAGTATGTCCGGACGGACGATTAAGAGGGGTTTTACAGTTTTATGGTGCCAACCGTACTGGAAGGTGGGCCGGACGTATTGTACAGGTGCATAATCTTCCACAGAATAAAATACCGGATTTAGAGTTTGCAAGAGAGCTTGTCAAGGCGGAAGATTTTGAAACACTGGAGCTGCTGTTTGAAGGCGTACCCTTTATTTTCTCCCAACTGATTCGTACAACGTTTGTTCCTTCTGCGGGATGTAGATTTGTCGTCAGTGACTTCTCGGCAATTGAGGCACGGGTGATCGCGTGGCTGGCTGATGAGGGATGGCGTTTAGATGTATTTCAAACACATGGAAAGATATATGAGGCGTCAGCTGCCCAGATGTTCCATGTACCAATCGAAAACATCACGAAAGGCAGCAGGCTCAGACAGCAGGGAAAGGTTGCAGAGCTGGCTCTTGGATACGGTGGGGGAGTTGGAGCCATGAAAGCAATGGATAAGGCCGGAAGTATCCCGGAAGATGAAATACCAATGATTATATCAAACTGGAGAAAAGCAAGTCCCTGTATCTGCAAGTTTTGGTATAACGCTGAGGGTGCAGCCAAGGCTGCCATAGCGGAACGGCGGACTGTGAAGCTTAAACATGGATTGACGTTTTCCTATATCAACCGGATTCTGTTTATCGGTCTGCCATCAGGCCGGAAACTGGCCTATTACGATGCCAGGATAGAGAAGAATAAGAAAGACAGGGATGCGATTACCTATGCAGGCGTAGACCAGAAAACCAGGCAGTGGGGAAGGATTGAGACCTGGGGCGGTAAGCTGGTGGAAAATATCGTTCAGGCGGTTGCAAGGGATTGCCTGGCAGAAATCATACAACGGGTAGAAAGCGCCGGGTACAGAATTGCTATGCATGTCCATGATGAAATCGTGGTTGATGTCCCGAAAAACGATACCGAAGCCTTAAACCGGATTATAGATTTCATGGGTGAACCGATTGAATGGGCGCCGGATCTGCCTCTAAGAGGTGACGGATATGAATGCGATTTTTATAAGAAAGACTGAGGTGATCGGATGGATAATAAACTTTTAGTAATATTAGATGATTTAACACATGTATTTGGAAAAAGAGAAAATTCCGGAAGCTTCGAAATTAAGAGCAAATGCGGAAATTGGTACTGTAAACTCTACGATGAAGAAGATAATCCGATAGCGACGGGATATTGCCAGCAGGCAAATGGAGAAGCTGACGACGCAATATGGATGTGTATTCGCGGTGCATTGGAAAGATTACAAAACTAAATCGAAAGGTGATGTTATGTCAATTGAGAAGCTGCAGGATTATAGAAAGTTAATTCAATACGACGGTCTCCTGCAGATAGCCACAGGCCGGAGCCGACAAGAAAAAGTGTGGAAGAACAAAAGGATCCAATGGTCTGCATTCCTTCAAAAGCTTGAGGAACCGGCACGCACCCATGAAAATTTTGCAGAATATACCGGCATGTCAAAAGAAGAAAGGGACAAGATCAAGGATGTCGGGGGTTTTGTCGGCGGAACCTTAAAAGGCGGCCGCCGGAAAGCGGATGCGGTGGAGAGCCGGCAGATGCTCACACTGGATGCGGACTTTGCCCCGGTGGGCTTTACAGATGATCTGGCCATATTCCTTGAGTATGCTTATGCAGTATATTCAACCCATTCGCACAGCCCGAAGAAGCCACGACTGCGGCTGCTGATACCTTTAGACCGACCGGTGACGCCAGATGAATACGAGGCAATTGCACGAAAGGTTTCGGCGGATATCGGAATTGATTATTTCGATGATACTACTTACCAACCGAACAGGCTGATGTATTTTCCTTCTGTGTCAGTGGATGGCGAATATATATTCGTTTATGAGGATCTGACCTGGTTAAAAGCGGATGATGTGCTGAAACAATATCCGGATTGGACCGATACCAGCTACTGGCCGGAAAGCAGCCGGACGAAGGAACAACGGAAGAAACTGGCCAGGAAGCAGGGAGACCCAACAGAAAAGGATGGACTTATCGGAGCTTTCTGTCGGACGTATTCCGTCGAGGAAGCGATTGAAGCTTTTCTGTCAGAGGTATATGTCAAGTGCGAGATTCCCGAACGATATACCTATGTGGAAGGTTCTACCGCTGCCGGTCTGGTTCTTTATGATGGTGGAAAGTTCGCGTACAGCAATCATGCAACGGATCCAACAAGTGGTAAGCTTTGTAATTCCTTTGATCTGGTGCGAATACACAAATTCGGAATTCTGGATGATGAGATGCCACCGGATATGACAACGTCAAAGCTTCCATCTTATAACGCGATGATGGACTTTGCCCAGAGAGATGAAGAGACAGGCCTTACAGTGGCTCGTGAGCGTTCGGAACGGGCGAAAGATGACTTCCATGAGTCTGATGAAGATGAAAGCGACGACCGGTGGAAGGGGAAACTGGAACGAAACAAGAAAGGGTTTGAAGCGAGCTTACAAAATGTTCTATTGATTATGCAGAAGGATCCTAATCTGAAGGGTATTATGTTCAATCAACTGGCGGACAATCTGGAGATCAAAGGGGGTGTTCCATGGAAAACGACGTCCCGATTTTGGCGTGATGCCGATGATGCTCAGCTGGAAGCGTATTTATGCAGAGAATATACAGAATTTCCGAAAGCAAAGATAATGACAGCAATCACAAAGGTGGCCGATGACCGGGGATACCATCCAATTCGGGAATATCTGGGTACTCTGCCGGAATGGGACGGAGTCCCGCGGGTAGATACGCTGCTGGTGGATTATCTGGGTGCAGAAGACTCTAAATATGTCAGAGCCGTGACTCGAAAGACCTTGTGTGCAGCGGTGGCCCGGGTAAGATCCCCGGGATGCAAATTTGATACTGTGCTGGTACTTTGCGGTCCACAGGGAGTAGGAAAGAGTACTCTGATTGCCAAACTGGGAGGTCCGTGGTTCTCTGACAGCCTTAACCTGGCGGATACCAGGGATAAGACAGCCGCAGAGAAGCTGCAGGGATACTGGATTATAGAAATTGGAGAGATGGCCGGTATCGGCAGCGCAGGAGTAAAAACCTTAAGAACCTTTATTACGACGCAGGATGACCGCTACAGGGCCAGCTATGGCCGTCGGGTAAGTTCACATCCAAGGCAGTGCATCATGATTGGCACCACCAACTCGGAAGACGGATATCTGAATGACGTAGAAGGCGGCCGCCGGTTCTGGCCGGTGAATACTCCCTGTATCGGCAAGAAGAAGGTATGGGATATCAATCAGGAGGAAGCTGACCAGATCTGGGCGGAAGTTCTCCAGTATGTGGCCGACGGGGAGCCGTTGATTTTGTTGGGAGATATGGCAGACGAGGCCATGAAGAAGCAAAGAGAGGCTATGATAAGTGATCCACGGGAAGAGATGGTAAAACAGTATTTAGATACGCTTTTACCAGCTGACTGGTATAGTCGAAAGGCTGATATTCGTATGGATTTCTTTCAATATGAAGCTGACGCATCCGAAGGAGTGCTATTTAGGACACGAATCTGCTATCAGGAAATATGGAATGAATGTTTTGGATATCCGATAAAAACATTAGGACCAAAAGAGCGATATGCCCTCAAGGCCATTCTTGAAAAATTGGATGGGTGGAAAATGCTTGAAAATCGTCAAAAGGTACCCGGATACGGGTTGCTGACAGTGTATGAACGAGTAACACTACCATGAAAAAAGTAGTGTTACCGAAGTGTTACTTTTGAAATTCAGTGTTACCAGAGCGGTAACAGTGGTAACACTAAAGTAACACTGCTTTTTCAGAGTAGTGTTACCCGTAAAACCATTGAAAATACTGGCTTTTTGACCGGAAGTAACAGTGGTAACACTAAATTCTCTATAGAGATATATAATTTAGGTTTTAGCACGCATATACGCGTGAAACCGCGTTTGCACACGTCATACGCGTGCGAGAGTGTTACTAGTGTTAAGTAGAGAGAGGAGATTGAAATGATTAGAATCGTCAACATGACATTTGATGAGTATTCGCAACAAAGAGCAATTAAGCAATATGGAATTACAAAAGAAAATCTGATATCGGTAAGTCCATTTTTCGATCACTATAACAACACGTCTCGGCTGATAGTAACTTTTGATGATGGCCAGTATGAGTGATATGTCAAAGAAAAAAATCAGTGAAGCCGATATTGAGAATTGGCTGAATAATCAAATGCGAAAGATTGGTGGGCTATCACGAAAATGGGTGAGTCCGGGGAATCCGGGAGTGCCAGACCGGATCTATATACTACCCGGCGGCAAGATTTATTTCGTGGAATTGAAAACTGAGACAGGCAAATTTTCAAAGCTACAAAAATGGCAGCTGGCAGAACTGAAACGAATGGGATGCCGGATCCGGAAGGTGAAGGGAATGGAGCAGGCTAAAGAGCTGATAGAGGAATTTAAGCATGAAATACAATCCGCATGATTACCAGAACTACATAACCGAAAAGATCATACAAACACCAGCCTGCGGAATATTTGCGGAGATGGGCCTGGGTAAGACGGTCAGCACACTGACGGCTATCAATGAACTGATATATGACAGGTTTGATGTGTTGAAAGTGCTTGTTATAGCCCCCAAGCGTGTAGCGGACGATACCTGGACCGGTGAGGCCGAGAAGTGGGATCACACCAAGCATTTGTCCTTTTCCAAGGTTTTAGGTAGCGCAGAAGACCGTAAGGCGGCACTTCGAAGGGATGCGGACATTTATCTGATTAATCGGGAAAACGTGGTGTGGTTGGTAGAACATCTGAAACAGAACTGGTTTTTTGACATGGTTGTGGTGGATGAGCTGTCATCATTTAAATCAAACAGTGCCAAGCGGTTCAAGAGTCTTAGAACGGTAAGACCCTTATCAACTCGATTTGTGGGACTGACCGGAACCCCGGCACCAAACGGATATATGGATCTCTGGCCACAAGTCTTTTTGATTGACAGAGGGGAGCGGCTGGGAAAGACGATCAGTTCCTACCGGGATCGGTATTTCTATCCAGGAAAGCGGAACGGGTTTACGGTTTATACCTGGGAACTGAAAGAAGGAGCAGGGGAGCGGATCCAGGAACAGATATCTGATATTTGTGTATCATTGAAATCAGAAGATTACTTGAAGCTTCCGGAAAAGATAATCAATGATATTCACATCCAGTTATCACCGAAGGAGCTTTCAAAGTATCAGGAGCTTGAACGGGATAAACTGATGGAGATTGACGAACAGGAGATTACTGCCCTGTCCGCAGCGGCAGTATGGGGGAAACTCCTGCAGCTTGCCAACGGCGCAGCTTACGGCAATGATGGATATGTGATTGATTTTCACGATAAAAAGCTGGATGCCCTGGAGGAAATCCTTGATACATCCTGTGGTCATCCGGTACTGGTCTTTTACAATTACCGGCATGACTTCGACCGCCTGATGCACCGGTTTAAGAAGCTAAAGCCCCGGACACTGGAAAGCAGTCAGGATATCAAGGATTGGAATGCCGGAAAGATACCTTTACTCCTGGCACAGCCTGCCAGCATTGGGCACGGATTAAATATTCAAGCCGGAGGACATATCATCGTATGGTTTGGGCTAAATCCCAGTTTAGAGCTATACCTGCAAGCGAACGCAAGACTTTTCCGGCAGGGGCAAAAGCAGGCAGTAATCATTCACCGGCTGATTGTAAAAGGCACAGTAGATGAAGATGTGATTGCAAAGCTGGAGACCAAGGATATGAGGCAGGAATCCTTGATGGAAGCCGTAAAGGCACGGATTAGGAGGTATCGTGATGACAGTAACTGTAAAAATCCCTGATGGGGAAATGATATTTCACTTGAATCGATTTATGCGGGATGCAGGTATAGGACAGATCCGTAAAGCCCTAAAGCTTATGTCGGAGGAAAACAAAAAGGACGTTGTATCGTGGCTTGAAATGCAGATCCCTGAAACCCGCGGAAAGCGACTAAAAGAGCGATATGTAAAACTACGGATCGAGATTTTGACGGAGGGATGTGGATGAAAAAGTTCATTGAGATGATTAAACGGAACAGACCAAAGCCTGTTTGTTTTACTCCCGACTATGAGACCTATATGTTTGCTGGTGATTATGCAGAGCCGTATTGCCCTACATG
>Ga0153947_1000875_pt1 | contig 14579 bp, 15 predicted proteins | sample TSNJ031MetaG_FD_104697 | JGI IMG/M metagenome (GOLD analysis project Ga0153947, IMG submission 104697) | Attine ant fungus gardens microbial communities from New Jersey, USA - TSNJ031 MetaG | ecosystem: Host-associated > Fungi > Mycelium > Unclassified | place: USA: New Jersey, Wharton State... | reverse complement strand
TTGGTCTTGTCCTCGTCCCGCCTGTGAAAGTCCACGAGGATGTAGCTGCCGTACTTGTCCCGGCCGATATAGAAGCCGTGGGGGTCGGTCTTTCCGGAGTAGTTGAACGGATACAGGTTTGCCACGCTGGACGCGGGCAGAACCCGTTCGAATTGGCTTTTGAAAGCATTGTAGCCGGAGGGCATGACGCTTACATGCCCCTGCTGCTGGCGGAGCATGAGGCGGTCCACATTGAGCTTGGAGCGGACCAGCTCGGCGAGTACCTCGGTTTGCAGCAGCTTGAGGCGGTCCATATCGTTGGCGGAGAGCTCGATGTACACGGCGCAGTGGAGGAGAGGCTCCCTGTTGCGGTGCATGGTGGCGATCAGGTTGGCCACATCCTGCAGGTTGCTCTCAGCGGTCACGGATTGCTGCAGGTCGTTGGTATTTGCGCGGTTCATGCGGTTTTTATTGGCCGCGTTCGCGATGATCTTTTTTTCCTCATTCGGCGTCACCGGCCTTGTGTAGATGCGAAGGGTTACGCCGTCCTTCTCCCCCAGGTGCCGCAGGATTGCCTGCTGGTCGGTGCTTGCCGGGTATTCCCTGAGCGCCCAGACGCAGCGGAAGGTATTTCCGGATATGAAGTGGTCGGTGTTGAATTTCATGACGGAGGGCGCGATCATATCAAGAAAATCCTTGATTTTCACGTCCTCCACCGGCACGGTGTCCTGCCGGCGTTGTTTCCTTGCCATTGCATTCATCCTTTCGATATTGCACGCAATGACGGAACCGGCGGAAAGGGCGGACTCGGTCATGTGTGCAAAAATGTGAGTCTGCCGTTTTCGGCCGAAAAAAGGACCGCTGCTCGCAGCGGCCCGGAGGTTCTAGTAAAAACTTGGAATTTTATGTTTTCAAAGCATCATTACCTCCTGTCCCTTAATCGCCTGTGATGACCCAACGCTCGCCGTCAAAATCGAATTGCTCGAAGCTGTCGGTTGTTACATTCTGCTCGTGGTACACGGCCAGGAGCTTATACAGCTCGTTCTTTCCGGCCCTCGCCACGGAGAAGGACTGATCTTTCAGGCTCTTTTCGATGCGGGAGAGATAGGGGAAAATCTCGGAGTCCTTCGTGTCCCGCAGACGGATGATGATCAAGAAATCGCGGGCTGTCGCCATCTTTACCTGGGTTACGTCCAGGAAGACCTGCTCCTGCTCCAGCAGCTTTCTCAGGGCGGGCATGTCCTCCACCTCCAGGCGGTCGCGGAGGTTCTGCTTGTTGTCCTCGTAGTTCTCCCTGGAGTTCGTGCAGAACATCTCGATTCCCGGCAGGCCCTTGAGGACCGTCATTAAGGCGTAGATGCGCGCCTGTATGCTGGTTTCCGACATGGTGGAGATGTTGGTGGGCTTCACGATGAAGAACACCAGGTCTCCATGCCCTGTCTGCAGGCAATAATCGGTGCAGCCCTTGATCCCGAGGAGCTGCCGTGTGGATTGCCGCTCCTGCTCCCGCTTCTTCTCTTTGTTTGCCATATCAGTGTAACCTCCACTCGTAATACTGGGGCCGGATAAAGAAATACTCCATGGCGTAGAAGATGAAGTCCCTGATGCTGGTATCCTCGTGGCGAATGGAGAGAAAGGCGTATACGGCCACGGCGAGCAGGGGCGGCATGAAGCCGGTCTTGGAGAAGGCAAAAATGGCGATGATCGCGCCGATGCCGATGATGCCGATGTCCCTCAGCTCCCAGAGCCACAGGGTCGCTTTGGATTTTAAATTCTCGGGGTACATATACATGGTCGGGCTCCTTTCATATCGGGATTATTTCGGGATGGCGGCCGCGATGCGCTGGGCGGTGCTTACGGCCGTCTGTACGCCGTAGACAGCGCTCATGATGTTCGCGCGCGTCGTCGTGTCCATACCGAAGGCGCCCGCGATTCTCGGTACCTCTCCCGCCGAGAGCATCAGCCCCAGGCCCAGGAGGGCGTTGTCCTTCAGCACCATCAGCCCTGCCGTCAGGATGGTCGCCTGCAGGAATGCGGTCAGGCACAGGCCGATGATCTGCTTTACCCATTGGAGGAAAGCGTCCGAATAACCGCGCACCACGCTGAACATGTACAGGGAGCCGACGGCGATTTGGATCAAGAGGATGCCGCCTCTTTTGAGGGAGGCGAAAAAACACTTGATAACGGCGTATCCCATCATAATGATGAGAAACAGGCCGAAGATGGGGCTTGTGATGATCGACATGCCTGTTCCGAAAACGTCTGCCGTGGAGATGCTGTCGAGGGTGGTACCCGCGTTGAGCAAGTTGTCGGTGATGTCCATGGCGAGCTCGTCGATGCCGCGGTTATAGCCGGTGATGCCCTGGGAGAGTGAGCGCTGCATCTCCACAGAGAACTTGTAAAGCTCGACGGGGACGATGGTAAAGAGGCTGACGGCCATCACGCCCTTGATGGCGTTCAGGCCGGTATCCTTGAGGCTGCCGCGTCCCGTCTGGTATTCCATGGCGCACTCAAATGCCGCCACGACGAGACCCGTTAAGAAGAGCGCCCACCCCAGGCGGCTAAAAAACAAGATAATGGACTGGACCCAGGACATGTCGAAGAGCTCCACACCCATGTTTCCCATGGCGGCGAAAAAGTTGCCGAAAAAGCCGATGAGCTTTCCGTAGAACCAGTCCATGATTTCTCCGAGTATGGCGTCGGAGACCCATTCCCAGATAAAAATAGATATCACTCCTTTTGGGGCCTGGAAAACAGGCCCCGGGCGCCGGAATAAGCGGGGGCCTGCGTTGCCTTGGATGGTCCCCGTTGTTATGGGAGGCTTGCGCGATGCGGAAGGCCGGCTTCGGCCCGGGGGCTACATCTGTTGCTGCATGCCGCCGGCCATCGCAGGCTCCCGAAACGCGTCCACATAGGTCCGGGCGGCTTCGCGTAAGGCGCTTATGTCCCGCGGGGTCGGCATATACCCATACCATTCCGGTTTCCCGTTATTGATCCATAGGTGAGGCACGATCGTTGTACCGGGATTCCTGGACATGGGTACTTTCCCGTATAGATCGCTGAAATGGATGTTGAGGGAATCTATCGCGCCTTCTCTTCGGTTGATCAGGTTGATCATGAGACTGTCGAATTGATTGTGGATTCCATTCTCCTTAAACTCGGCCCGAACACGGATGTCGTCGCCAATCCTGCCGAAGCAGGCCCGGCCCGCAAATCGCGTGTCTTCAAATACGCTGTCATCTTCAAACAGCTTCTTTAGCTGTTGCTCGAAGTAATTCATGTCGGCTTTTCCTTTCTCCGGGTTATCTCCGGGCATGTCGGGGCAGGGATCGCAGTCACGGCCCCGCGGGCAGGTTCCGATAGGACGGGGATGGGCTCTCAGAGCTGCATCCCCATTCCCTGTGTCTGCGCCGGCGCCTGCAGCTCCAGATGCACAAGGCTTGCCATCAGGACATTTCTGGAGCGGCCGGTCTGTTCGAGATAAGCGAAGAGCTCCTGATTGTGCCGTGTCGGGATCTTGGCGGAGCAGGTGGTGTCGCACGAGCCGGCGTTGGCCTCATATTGCTCATAGACCTCCTGCAGGCCCTCGTCGACTGTTCCGCCCCGCACGTCCGTTAGAAACGTATCCAGCAGGCGGTTGATGATCTTTCCCACCGTTTCGCCGGATTCGTTTTTGATTTCCTCCAGCGACTCCCGTTGTTCCTTTGTAATTTTTACGAACAGGTTTGTGATACCGGAGACCTCCTGGAAGGCGGCTGCGTTCCCTTGTGCGGCGTTCTGTTCGGGGGCCTCTCCACCATCCTTCAACCCCGGCACGGGCTCCGGCGCCGGAGCTTCGCCTTCGCCTGGGGCGATGTCATCCGGGCCATTCCCTTGCTGGGTGTCGAGGCCGGCGCTGTTGTCCCGGATATCCTGTTCCGGCTCCGTCTGCGCCTGTTTGCTTTCTGCCGTATACTGCTTCTCCCGGTGGCTGTCGGCGCTATGCATGTCCGCCCTTATGAGGTCCAGGAGATAATCGTCTACCTCAATGCCTCTCTCGGCCAGCTTTCCCTCGAACCGCTCCTTTAGCTCCGGGTCTGTCAGCAGCGCCGAGACGCCTTCTAGCGCGGGACGGCTCTCCGCGGTCGCCTGGCTTTCTCCGCTGATATCGGCCTTCATCAGATCGATAATGTAGTGCTTGAGCGATTTTCCGGTTTGCTTCAGCCTCTCCTTGTACTGCTCGACGAATGCTTCATCGTCGATTTGGATGGCAAGGGTTTTGATCGTTTTCATGGATACAGTCTCCTCTCAGTAGATGAATGTTTTTTGTGAATTTGCATGGCTGAGGGAGGGAAAGACCCGGCCGAAGCGATGCAAATTTCGGTGCAATTAAACTGCGTGGCGTTCCCATGACGGGTTTGGCGGTCATCCCTTAATGCCAACCCCGCGCGCTTCTTCCATCTCCTCCGGGGAATATTATATTTCCGGCCCCCGCATTCCCATCCCTGCGTCCTTCTGGGCTTCAAGCATAATATTTGTGGTGAGCGCCAGCGCGAACGTATCGCCCAGATCCTTGACCCGCAAAGCAGCCAGCCCTTCATCGGTGGATTGGAACACCAGGGCGCGCTGTTCGAAGTCGACGCCAAACAGGCAGGGGATGCGCTGCTTGAGCTGGTTCATCCCATCGTCGATGTCGCCGTCCTCACAAAGCGTGTGGTATATCGAGCGGATCAGTTCCCGGTTCTCGTTGGCCTGGATCCAGATTTGTAATGCAGTCATGGTTGCCATCTCCTGTCTCTTGTTTTCTTCGATAGATTGCTATAGGGTCATGTTCATATCCAAGGAGAAGCCGTCTTGTTCAGGAGCTTCCTGCCCGGATTGTTCCGCGCCGGCCTCCCTTGAGGAAACGACGTAGCTGGGATACTTGGGAAAATGCTTGTACAAAAATTCGCTTACCGTACTGTCAAAGCTCGTTTTAATCGCATCGGCACCGGGAAGCCGGTGCCGTATAATCTCATCGCCGCTCGGACACCGCCCGTTCCGCTTGATCCAGGTTTCGTAGCTTTCAAGGATGAGCGATTCTCTGGCCTCCCGCCGCGTTGTATAATAATCGGCATACTTCCATAGGCAGTAGGAGGATGGAAGCTCTTTCATGTGGCGCAGAAAGGTGGTCATGACAGGCAGACCGTTCCTGTTGTAAAACTCATTGCTGTATGGTGGCCGGCCATGTTCTTCAAAAAATCTTACCATTTGTGTTTCGATTCTGGAGCGGTCCCAGATCGGCCGGTGATGGCAGCGATCGAACCAGTCGGGAAAAAACTTCTCCAGAAACTGATTCGGGGTCAGCCCGAACCTCGCCAGCATGGTATGGTAGGTGGGCAGGCCGTTGCCGGGATGAAAGTCACGGCTCCACGGCAGCTCTCCGGTGTTGTTCAGATGCTCCCGGATAACTGCCAGCACTTTTTCCAGATGCAGATAAGGTTTCATCTCTTGATGGTATTCGGGATAATTCTCCTCAAAATATTCCGTCAGAGTCATTCCGAGGGCATCGGCGACAGCGCCATAGCTTGGCATTCCGTTAGCGGAGGAGAACTCGTCAAAATGAGGCGGGCGCTTCTCCCGCGCGATAAAGACGTCGATTTGCCCGCGCACAGCGATGGCCCGCTGTTCCTGTCGTATCGATTTCCGTTCATGATAATAGCTCCGATATCCCTCTTGGCTCATAAAATAGCCGGGCGGCGTCGTGCCGACGAGCCGGCAAAATACCATGTAGCTGGGCAAATCATTTAGCGCACGAAACTCCTGTACCAGCGGAATCCGGTTATTCTGGCTGACGAAGGCTTCAACCGCCTGGAGGACACCCTCCCGTGTCCACTGTGTGGAGGTGGTTCTGATTTTCGTCCTTCTTTGAGCTTCTATTTCCGCGTGCAGGTCAGGATACCACTCATCATACAGCGCGGCGGGACGCCGCCCGAACACCCGCAAAAATACGGCGTCAGTTGGAAGCCCGTGTTGGGGGGTATGCTCCGATGCGACTGGAAGGCGGCCATTTTGTTCAATGAATTGATGTACCGAGGCAAGGACGGTTTCCCGGTTCCATCCATACTGTTCCTTGGCTCTGGCACGGTTTTTGTCCGCAATGATCTGCCGGCGCCTGGCGTCCGCCTGCTCCAGCAGATCCGGATGATACCGCATTCCGTACTCCCGCGGAGAAATTCCCACCAAGCTACGAAAAGTGTTGTTGGCAGGCAAACGATTTTCGGGCTTCATCTCCGCGTTGGTCGGCATACGGTGATGCTCCTCCAAAAACCGCTCCACCGCGGAAACTGCTTTTTCCTTGCTCCACGCATCATCCCGCGCCTTATGCCCCGCGCTGATTCGTTGCTTTCTCATAGTTTCCGTCTGCTCCACCAATTCCGGATAGGCCGTTTTTTTGTACTCGGCAAGGGTCATGCCGACGAGTTGCTCAAAAAACCGTACGGAAGGCAAATTCGAATTTGAACCGAATTCCTTACTCAATGGCAGGCGGCCGTGCTCCACCACGAATCGCCGGAACAGGGACTCCGCTTGTTCTTTGCTTATCGGCGCCATACCTCACCTCCGAAATGTAAATGGGAAAGAGGGCGAGCGGATTGCTTGCCCCCCTATGGAGTTGAATAATTACAATGTTGATCCAGGTCGTGTACCACAATGTGGTTTCGAGGCCATTGACCCGGTTGTGAGGGTAGGCGCGGCTTTCCTGTGGTGATCGCGCCTCCGGTTTTCATTAGAGCTTCATGTCCATGCTTGGCTGCTCCGATACCTGGACTTGATCCTGATCTTCGGTTCCCTCCGTCACGGATGTGTCCGGCGCCTCGTAGAATTCTCGCAGCTTGGCGAGTCTTTCATTTAGCGCCGTCCCTTGCAAGCGCTCCGGAATGGAGAACGGTTTACCCGCACTGATGTTTGCGGGTTTGCGTGATAAATGCCGCAAGCCGTGGGAACCGGTGTTCGCGTCGAGGCCAAGCTCCTGCCAGTTTTCATGACATTCAAGTCTTACAACCTTGTCAAACAGCGAATAATCATAGTTATGCAAGGTGGCTGTCGTGCCGGGATACCGATCCAAATAGCTATGAATTTCAGCATACTGCCTTCGTTCGTTATCCTCATTGGCGGTACAGGGTATTTTAAGCCAGTGAATATGGATTGCCATATTTTTACTTGTTCAGTGACAGTCGGCTCGACACTGAAACGCCTCCTCATTGGATAGATTAATGCAGTTTGGCATCGTTAGGTCTGCCGGAGTACCGGCCAACCGACATAAAGCCCTTGATGGCGTAGAGGGCCGTGTCCTTTATGAGAAAAAATCGCCGTGGAAGCCCACGTCCTCGCGATGACCCACTTCACGATCCGGCTGGGTATGGGATCGGCGGCAATGCCCCATATAAACAAGCGGAGATCATCTTCCGCAGAAATGCAAAAAGCGGAGGGATTATTCATCCCTCCGCACGATATGAAAAACTTAGGTATCGGCTACCGGCCTTTTTTGCTTAAGCGTATAGAGCGCTGCCGGTCGCCCCGAACACATGAAGGACCACGTCTATTTTCCGTGGCCCTTCTCAATATTGCCTGCCTATATCCAGTTTTCCAATATCAGTTCATCGACACGTTCAAATTCACGCAGATTGTTTGTTACAAGTATCAGCTTGGCCGCCCTTGCATGGGCGGCGATCAGCGTATCCATAGGCCCGATAGGTGTTCCTTTGCGTTGCAGGTCGGCGCGAACCTTTCCATATTCGGTGGCTGCCAGATCATCGAAGGGCAGGACTGTCATGATCGCCAGCATCTGTCTTAACGCAACGGCGTTTTTTTCCGGGTATTCGCTGGACTCAACGCCGTGCTGCAGCTCTGCGAGAGTAATCGCGGATATGGCGACGCCGTCTCCCTGCTTTTGCTTAAGCTGCCCCAACACGGTTTCCGGTTTTCTCTTGATAATGTAAATGCAGATGTTGGTGTCGAGAAGATATTTCATAGAACGTCCCTCGTCTCCTGCGTACCCTGCTCGCGCCCACATTCCATAAAGTCAGAAGAAAACCCGTTCAGACCGTCGAGGAAAGTTTCCCATGCTTGATCCTTGGGAAACAGCATCACGGCATTTCCGATTTTCTGGATATACACCTCGTCGCCTGTAAAGCGGTATTCTTTCGGCAGGCGTACCGCCTGACTCTGGCCGTTCGCAAATAATTTCGCGGTTTCCAAGACCATCACCTCCCATTAATAGTATATACTCAAATATATACTTTAGTCAAGCATATTCGGTAAAAGTTGACTTGATATTCCTTCCGCTTTGAATTCATGTACACACAGCGGAGGCTTCTTCCGGGATTTTCACCTACATCCCCATCGGCATGATGCTTTGCTGCGATTGCCCACAGCCGTCATTCGCATTTACCGCCAGTTCAACAGGATAGCTGCATACGGATAAGCCCTCGAGGCCGAGAAACGTATCCTCATACCGGCGCATGATATCCAGGTCAAGCTCCGTTGCGGGTTTCGCTTCCCCTTCGCCGTACCCTCCGCGAAAAACCGTGCAAAGGGCCGGCCATGTTTCAATCCCCGGATATTGCGAGGATAAATCATCATAGAGGTAGGTTTCGGCGACGCCGGCGGAATCTGTCACGGCGCCGCTCACGAAATCGCTCATAGCCGGACCTCTCTCTTGGCCGAGCAGGATGTGGGTAAATAGAATATTTTGCAGCGCGGTAATTCTCGGAAGGGCGTTGTCCAGCCAGTCTCTGGCCGGGTAGAGCCCGTTGCCCGTCGCGTCCCATGAGAGGCAGGACACCATATCCTCGAGGTGATCGCTGACGAGCAGCATCTGTGCCCTTGTATCATGGTGCTGTCGGGCCAAATCCTTCGCGTAACAGAACAGTCCCTGAACGGTCTCGCGTTGCTGTGCTTTTGGGGTTGGATCGGCGGAAACGGAACCCTGTGCCGCGCGCAGCCTGTCGTCAAATGTTTCTATAAGGCTCTCCGCTTCACCCGAGAAACCGTATAACTCCGCTGCTCCGCGAATCAGCTCGCGGGTCCTGGAATTGCGCCACTCTGGTTTAAATGGCAAGCCGCCTGACTGATCCGTTTCAAAAAACCCGATTTGACGTTCTATTGCGTACCGCATAAGCCCGTCGAGCCATGCGGTATCCTTTACCGCAACGCTTTTCCTTTCCGCTGATTTCTGACCCTTCAGCATAGCGGAAATCCATTCCTTTGCGTCTAGTATCGGCTTTAAGGAGCAGCCTCTGACGTAAATAGCGGAGTAGCTGCCAGACCGGATTTCCGCTTGGCCTGCGGGATCGAAGTCGTTTAATGCAACCCCGATTTCCCGCGCCAATCGTAAATGTCCATCCCTGCCGCCGTATATGCCGTCCTCAATCAGCTTGGTTCCACAAGCCTGATACATCCTGTTCATGTATTCTTGTGCCGCTTTTTTATCCATAGACGTTCCATTCATTATCGATATCCCCAATATGCTCCAGTCAATACTGGCATTAGGATGGTGAATCCATACCTTGTACCAAATGGTTTGTTATTTGTTCGAATTCTTCTTGAGTAATAAAGTTATGATCGCCGACACTCCCGCATGAACAAGATGGAAACGGGGGCGTGGCTTCAAAACTAATTAACAATGTATCATCTCCATCTTTGATTTGTTCACAGTATGCGTTTATAGCTGTTTCGATTTCTCCCACCTGCGAAACGGAAAAGTCGATTAGATTATCTATGTCTGGAGAGATATCCAGGCCGTTAAAGGTATAGCTCACGGTAAACCACAAGCGGCTTTCCGCTTCTATCCCGTATTCAATGGTAAAATCGCAACTCTTCAAATCCTCCGGCATGTCTATATCCTTAGTGGCATCGCGATCAAGTTTCAAATATTCATCAAATAAACGCCTCGCGGAATCGGCATACCCTACCGCATCCGCGACTCTAATGTCATCAATAATATCCTCAAGATCGCTATTCTCCATGCCGGGTTGGAGCCTGTAAATCTCAATAGGGCAATACAGTTTTATTTGCAAGTTATATCCTCCTCGTGCCTTACTTTGGGTGCTAACGTTCTGCCTCTCTTGTTGATTAAAAATAAAGTTTGACAATTATCCCCTCGATTCTAAGGAATAACTCAAAATAAAGATTGACAATTCCTCCTGTACATGTAATGGGCCGCAGTTCGCTTGAGCTCGTCTTTGATGCGATGAAAATAAAGTATGACATATTGCTGCCGCTACAAAGCTTTAATTATCACGTTTTTCTGTCACGTTCACGCAAAATTGCGGCGACAATGCAAAGCCAAACTGTCAAACTCTATTTTTAATGTCAGACTTTATTTTTATTGTCAAACTATATTTTCACTGGAAACCTCTTGTATACTGAAAATAATTAGTGATATAAAAATCCCCCTTTTCCTATCATAAAATTAAATAGTTATTGATATGTTTTTGCCTTTGCCGCGGTCTGATTAATATTTCGGTATGATCGCATGTTCTTCGCCGCGTATGGTGAAAATAAATGTTGATATAAAATCGCCTCGAAAAACTGGACAACCGACACATTGGGGCATCGGTTGTCCATATCGTGCGTATGTGAAAGATGGGAGCCTGTATCATTAATTATTTTTTGTATCAATAACTATTTCGATATATCAGTATTTATTTTCTCTTAACATCTCTTGTATAGTGACAATATTAATTGACAAAAATCCCCCCTTTTTTGCTCTGTTTTTACAAATAGTTATTGACATTTTGATGTTGGTTGAAAGATATTCAATTATGGCTCAGTTCGCGATGAAAATAGTTAATGACAAAAATTTGCCGTTTAATGTTGGAAACAAGCCTTTTTATCGCTATATGAGAAAGATTCGCTTTTCTAAATGTCAACAACTATTGTTAAGTGTCTGTAATTATTGTTAATGTCGATAACTATTGACACTTAACATCTCTATATCCCCAATATGCTCCAGATATAGGTGGGGGCAGTAATTGTGAACACAAGGCATGCAAAAAGTATCGCGGGCGCTGTCCATTCGAATTGGCCTGATTTCCTGTAGTCGAAATAAGCCGTCCCTAATTTTACGAAAAAGAACACGGCCAACACCAGGTCAATAGCAGGGAAAACGACCTTGTTAACCACGGTTTTGACCTGGCTTGCGGTCTCTGTCCATGTGCTCTCAATGGCGCTGGAAACCCCTGCGGCGTTCGGTTCGGCGAAGACGGTAACGCTCATCGCGCAGGTTATGATTACACAGAGTACCATGATGACAGCATATTTCTTTGTATTCATTATTGCACCTCTCAATTTCATAATAAATGGCCACCGCATCCTTGTATTTGGAACGGTGGCCATGTTCAGTTTTCTGTTCTCGTGTACTTAAGCGCCAGGGAATACACACTTATGACGGAAACAGGGGAGCGATGTGCCAGTCGGCCCATAGGTTGCCTTGAATGGTGACGTTGTCACTCAGGTTCATGGATAGCATACCCGCAGGCGTCCAGCAATCAATCGCCCATGTGTATACAGTGTAGCTGCCGTCGGGATACCAAATTGGTGTGAAATGCGTCCGCCGCTTGAAGGTGGAGTAGTGGTTTTCTTTGAATTCGAACGCTCCGCCGCCCATCCGGTCCAGCAGCCTCCAGTACGTCTCGTAGCGAAATTCGGGGAAATAGCTGACGGCGTTCTGGAGCTCCGTCACAGCCGACCACATATTGGTTGAAACGCTGGATGTCACTTCCTGGTTGACGCCATAACCGCTTTTCATCGTACGGCCGGTTGCCGTCGGATTCTTTTCATCGATGAGGATTTGCATGGATGCAGTAAGGCTGGCTTGATAGTCCTCCCAGTCGAACTCCCACCACCCCTGGTCTTCCCACCAACCGTGATCCTCCCATTCCCAGTGGGAGCTTGTGCAACTGCTGCTGCAACTGCTGTCACAGCTTCCGCTGACCTTGACCCAGTTTGGGATCCAGACCCAGAATTCCTGCCACCACGGCACCCACACGCCCCATGTGTTGGATGTAACCTGCTCCTTTGCCGGTACGGATGCGGGGGAGAAGGAATCGTTGCGGTCGTCGGCTACAGGGTTGGGCGGAGGATTCTTGTCCAGGTCGACAATTTTCACGTTGATGGTTCCTTTAGCCGGAGCCCCGGGCCCGCTCACCGATACGGGAATCTGGAGTGTCTGCTCCTCCTGTGGGGTTCTCCAGCGCACCCACACCAGTTGTCCGTCGCCGTCAGGGTAGTAAACATTTCCTACGGTATAGGTGGTCCCAAGGATGTTAAAGGTCACCGTCGTCTCATTATCCGGGTCGGATTGGCCACCGCTCACCATAACGGATGTGATGACCTCGGTGTCTACCCGGTACTCATAATCAAAGGTTTCGAGGCCCAGCTCAGGCGGCTCCGCCGGCGGTTCGGTAAACCAGACTATACCGATACCGAGCGCGGATTTGATCTCCTCGTTGGAGACAAAACCTGTACGGGTGCCGCTCCAGGCGGGATAACCCAAATCGCTGTACTCCAAAAAAATGGCAAGGGGCAGGTTTTTGTGCGTCAGGTTACCCATATTTGAGCGGAGGTTGCCATTTACCATCTGGTCGTAGAGGGCGGCTTCCGTTGCCGTCATCGCCATGCGGTTTCCGGCGTATGTCAGATACGCGATAGGCTCGACCACGATCTTGTATTCTCCGTTTATGAGCACATCGTAATTCATGCCGATTTCATTGGCGACCATTTTCACTGCGTATTCGGAACACCAGTATTTTTTAATGGCTTCTATGTTTACGCCACCACTGCTAGTTGATATCACCGTAGGCATTGATTGACCAGGCTTTTCACAGGCATAACCTCCGACACTCAGTGATAGGCCTCCGCTACGGTAACTCATTTTGGAATTTCTCCCAAAATGGTAATCAACTCCAGGCTTTTTGTTAGAAAAATCAATAGGGGTTGCAACAGGGGTGCCATCCTTTACTACCGTAACACGTACGCCATCGTTTCCCGGGCTCCAGACATATCCGCCGACTCCGTCTTCCAGATCACCTCCGCCACCGTCCAAGTTACCTTCGCCGGGATCGGCAAAGGTCGACAGTGGGAAAATCATGGTGATAGTAAGGAGCAAGGAGAGAAATATTGAAAACTTTTTCATAATACCTCCCGTTGTTTGCTTTGTGCAGCCATTTGGTCGGCGAACACAAATCATAAAAAAGGCGCAGCCTCAGCTGCGCCTTTAATTGGTATTCGTTACATGTTTCCGACTTGTTTGTTGATATCGCCATCTGAATCAGCGCTACCCATACTTGTCTCACCATCGCTCTGAGGTACCCAGCCGAATCCAGGAACATAAACTTCGCCCGGCTTTCCGCCAGCGGGCGGAGCGGAGGAGCTTTGCGGAGGCTTTGATGTATCCTTCGGGTTGTAGGCGGGAGGGGTTTCGGTATCCCTGGTTTCGCCCTGGGGCTCAGGCGGTTCGGGAGGCTCGGGCTTGGAGATATCCGATTGGATGGTCTGCTCGGTGCCGCTGGATACCGCCGCGCCCTCCTCGCTGCTCAGAGACGGTTTTGCGTTGTCCGGGACAGACGCCGATACTTCCGGATTACCGGAGGGGGTTTTATTCCCCGGAATCACCACTTCCTGTCCCTCGGATTCCTCCGCCACAATCGCGGCCGGTGCATCCGGCTCCTGATCTGGCGACATGCGGTTTCCGATGAGTACAACAAACACGGCGCAGACGAGCAGGGCCGCGATGAGAATGAGATACTTCTTTTGCTTTTCTTTACTGGTCATTACGTTCGTCCTCCAATTCATTGATGTTTTGTTTGTCCCGGCCAGATCGAACACACCGGGAGCTGCCGCTGTCCGGCTTTCATTCCCGTCGCATCGCTATCTGGCTTAGGGAACAGGGAACCACTGCGGACGACAACCGCAGCCGCTGCATCCCCAAGCTCGCATCAACAGGAGTTTCGGGGATGGTATATCAGACAGGCCGCTTTCGTATGCCTGCCGCTCTGGCCGCCATTATGCCGAAACGCGATACATGGATACGCTTCGTTGATTCCTGGCGGCGCTTCATTCCATAATATATCTATTGACAAGACGAGGGGAAGCTTTCTCGGGCAATGACTTTAAGCGGCCGGGCGGGAGAGCGCTTATCGCCTTATTTATGGCGCTGTTGCGCGTTCTTCCGGGCCGTCTGCCCTGGTCTGTGAGGCAGATGGGCTCCGTGTGGAAAATGTCCCAGTCCTCGTCAATATCACACTACCATAATGTGCTTTAATTGTCCACCAAATTCAGAGCTTTTTGTTGAAAAGTTAAGAACCCGTACGCAATTATTTCACGTTTTGTTCCCTCAGTTCTTTTGGGTTGGTGTTTGTATATAGATCTCAGAATATGGGTGGGCGGCCGCATAGTTAAAATTTCGCGGTATAGCCCGCGTTGAGCCGCACGGTGATCTTCATTGGCGGCAGCGCCTCTCCGGCAAACGAGATCGGCACCTCGAGGCGTATAGAGCATTCAGCCTCCAGCTGCTGCGAATCGCTTGTTGAGGCAAGTGGTGAATTCTTTATGTTTACCCGCAGATTGTATACCTTGAA
>Ga0153947_1000874_pt1 | contig 14594 bp, 11 predicted proteins | sample TSNJ031MetaG_FD_104697 | JGI IMG/M metagenome (GOLD analysis project Ga0153947, IMG submission 104697) | Attine ant fungus gardens microbial communities from New Jersey, USA - TSNJ031 MetaG | ecosystem: Host-associated > Fungi > Mycelium > Unclassified | place: USA: New Jersey, Wharton State... | reverse complement strand
GGCGGTAAAAACCGCATTGACCTGATTCTCGGTCTTAAACATGAAGACGTATACCTTGGCGCCGGCCATCACCTGCAAGGTGTAGTGGGTGACGGCGCCATTGGTCTTGTGAACGGTCCGGTAAGCCCAATAGATCATCTCCGTGGGGAGGATAGTGATCTTTTTATTGTCCACTGCCACAACATGCCGCTCCATCACAAGATAGATCATATTTTTGGGTACTTTTTCATTGCAGAAAATTTTCCCCTCCTGGTACTCCTGCTCGACAGCCCGCACAGTATCAGATTTATCGGCGGGGCTGCCGCAAATCTCCACCATGCCGTATTCATGGAAGAGGTTGCTGTGTTTGCGCTGATAGCTCCAGCTGTTAAAGGAAGCCACAAAAAACAAAAGTCCCGGAATTCCAAAGATGGGAATGGCGTAGATGGGATCTGCAAACGCATTGGAAACCTCACCGATGATAAAGCAGATAAAACCCGCTGAAATCAGCAGCGCTCCCACAATATAACAGGTGGTGGCAGCCTTCTTCCGTTTGGCCAGCACATCCCGCATCGCCTGCCGGATAAAACCTTCGCCCTGGTTCAGGCCGCTGTAAGCTGCCCCGTCGATCACTGTCATCATTTTTCTCCTCCTAGTGCGGCTTTAGAAAAAAGGGGAATACAAACAGGAGCGGCACATTTAGAATCTGCCTCCGTCACTTTATATTCTTCCATCCTTTTTCCATGGCCACTGTAATCCTCTATGCAAACATGGAAAATAAGTAAAGGTTGCCTTAGCAAGATGTATCCCCTATCGCCGGATTTCCCATGTTTTGCCTTGTTATATTTTAACATAAGATATGTCCCAGATCAACAATGCTGCGCGGGAATATACTATAGCCGCATATGAAAGGGCCATTGCAAATACAATGGCCCTTTCACGCTTTTTTATTTTAGTTGATCATAGCTCTCTACAACCTTGCCCACTATGCCGTATGTGGTGGCCTCCTCGGCGCTCATCCAGTAATTGCGCTGGGTATCCAGCTCCACCTTTTCCACCGGCTGGCCGGTGCGGTCAGCAATCAAGCGGTTGAGGCGTTGGCGCATCTTTAAAATTTCGTCCGCTTCGATCTTGATATCGGTGGCCTGTCCCCTGACGCCGCCCATGGGCTGATGGATCAGGTAGCGGGTGTTGGGCAGGGAGTACCTGTCCTCCTTCTCGGCCGCCAAATAGATGGTGGTGCCCGCACTGGCTACCCAGCCGGTACCGATCATAATAATTCTGGGCCGCACAAAGCGGAGCAAATCATGAATGGAATCCCCGCTCTCCACATGCCCCCCCTGGCTGTTGATATATACCTTGATGGGGTCATCCCCCATCTCCTGTAAAAGCAGCAGTTGAGTGGTGACCTTTTCCACCAGCTTCTGGTCAATTTCTCCGGCGATAATGACAGAACGGCTTTTAAGAAGCTTTTCCTGCAACGCCTCCTGAGATTTATTCTCCTTTTCCGGCTCCGGCTGAGCCTCCTGAGCAAAATCAAACTGATCAATCCGCGGCATATAAAAGCCCCTTTCTATATTGTTGTCAATTAGGAAATGTTGCGCAATAAACGTAACAACTCCTTAGTTTTTATTAGCGTTCTTTTTGGCTTCCACAGCAACAATGGCGTCCCTTCGGGACAGGTTAATCCTGCCCTGGCTATCAATCTCGGTGACCTTCACCAAGAGCTCATCGCCAACGCTGACCACATCCTCCACCTTCTCCACACGCTTGGTGTCCAGCTTGGAGATGTGAACCAACCCTTCCTTGCCGGGGGCAATTTCCACAAAGGCGCCAAAGGCCATCAAGCGGGTAACCTTGCCCTTATAGATAGCGCCTACCTCAGGGTCATCCACAATGGTCTTGATGACATCAATTGCCCGTTGGCAGTTATCCAGATTTGTGCTGGACACATAGATGCTGCCGTCTTCCTCAATGTCAATCTTGACCTCACATTCGGCGCAAATCTTCTGAACCACCTTGCCGCCGGAGCCGATAACTTCGCGGATTTTATCCACATCAATCTTGAGGCTAAGCATCTTGGGGGCATAGGGCGACAGCTCCTCACGGGGCGTCTCTATCGCCTTAAACATGATCTCGTCCAGAATATACAAACGGGCCTCGCGGGTCTTGGCAAAGGCCTCTTCAATAATCTCCAGGGTCAGGCCGTCATTTTTAATGTCTACCTGAATGGCGGTGATGCCCTTGTGGGTGCCGCCCACCTTAAAGTCCATATCCCCAAAGAAATCCTCCAGGCCTTGGATGTCCACCATGGTCATCCAGCGGTCCCCCTCGGTGATCAGGCCGCAGGAGATGCCGGCCACAGGGGCCTTGATAGGCACGCCCGCATCCATAAGCGCCAGGGTGGAGCCGCAGATGGCGCCCTGGGAGGTGGAGCCGTTGGACGAAAGAACCTCCGACACCAAACGGTAGGCGTAAGGGAATTCCTCTGTGCTGGGGATCACAGGCAATAAGGCCCGCTCCGCCAACGCGCCATGGCCAATCTCACGGCGTCCAGGGCCTCTGCTGGGGCGGGTCTCCCCCACAGAATAGGAGGGGAAGTTGTAATGGTGCATATAGCGCTTATTTTCTTCCTCATCAATGCCGTCCAAAAGCTGGGCTTCCCGGATGGGGCCCAGGGTGGCGGCGGTCAAGACCTGGGTCTGGCCGCGGGTAAACATGCCGGAGCCATGAACCCTGGGCAGCAAGCCCACCTCGGCGGCCAAAGGACGGATTGCGTCCATGCCACGGCCGTCCACACGCTTGCCGTCATCCAGCAGCCAGCGGCGGACCACATACTTTTGCAGCTTATAGATGCACTCGTCGATGAGGCCCGCCTGATCGGGGTACTGCTCGTCAAAGGCGGCATGAATCTCATCCTTCACCGGGGTCAGCCGCTCCTCACGGACAATTTTGTCGTCGGTATCCAAAGCATAGCGGACCTTCTCAATGGCCATATTTTTAATAGCCTCAAACAGCTCGGCGGGAACCTCCTTGGATTCAAATTCCCTCTTTGGCTTGCCCACCTCATCTTGAATCTTCTGAATAAAGCCGATGATCTTCTTGATCTCCTCGTGGCCCTGGGCAATGGCGGAGAGCATCAGCTCCTCCTCCACCTCATTGGCGCCGGCCTCAATCATGACGATCTTCTCCATGGTGCCGGCCAGCGTCACCTGCATACCGCTCTTCTGGCGGTCCTCCGCTTTGGGATTGATCACCACCTTGCCGTCCACCAACCCAAGGGAAACGGTGCCTATAGGCCCATTCCAGGGGATATCGGAGATGGACAAGGCGATGGAGGTGCCCACCATGCCCGCAATCTCCGGGGAATAGTCGGGATCCACGCTCATCACCGTCGCCACAATCCCCACGTCATTGCGCATATTGGAGGGGAATAATGGGCGGATGGGGCGGTCAATGGCCCTTGAGGCCAGTACCGCCTTTTCACTGGGGCGGCCCTCACGCTTTAAGAAGGAGCCTGGGATTTTGCCCACAGCGTAGAGCTTCTCCTCAAAATCCACCGACAAGGGGAAGAAATCAATCCCGTCCCGTGGCTTTTCACTCATAGTGGCGTTACAGAGCACCACTGTGTCACCGTACCGGACCAAACAGGACCCCCCTGCCAATCCGGCCATTTTCCCGGTTTCCACCACCAGTTTGCTGCCGGCAAACTGGGTTTCCCAAACCTTAAAGTTTTCAAACATCAACGAATACCTCCATAATAACTTTTTATATTTAAACTGGAGGAATCCGGCTTAGCAATAAATCCAAGGCTTGCGCCCTGCGCAAGCCCTCGACTTACCGCTAAAACTCAAGATTCCATCCACAGCTTACAAATATTATAATACCCTAATTCTTCACTATGCAATCCATATATTGTCGAAAAAATCCAGGACAAATTGATTTGTATGCACTATGTGCCCATTGATGGTGGTGGCTATGCGATCCTCACCGCCGTCCGCCGTATCGGTCATCCACAACTATATTGTGAATGATGTATGGCCCGCTGCCGGCATTCTAAAAATGGCAAAATTGGCAGGCGGACCAATCCACCTGCCAATATATTCGGATTACTTGCGGATGCCCAGCTTGGCAATGATGGTGCGGTAACGCTCCACATCGTTTTTCATAACATAGTTGAGCAGGTTGCGCCGCTTACCGACCATTTTTAAAAGGCCTCTTCTGGAGTGATGGTCCTTTTTGTGGATCTTCAAGTGCTCCGTCAAATCGTTGATCCTTTTGGTGAGTATGGCGATCTGCACCTCAGGGGAACCGGTATCTGTTTCGTGAAGCCGGTTATCCTGAATAACCGCGTTTTTTTCTTCTTTAAGCAACATAGTGTCATTTACACCCCTTTAAAAAAATAGCATTATCCCTTGCCGCCTACAGACTCATAGTGATAGGTAACTGGTGCTTCCCAAGATATGGGCATACGCCTAAAACCAAGAATTTGGCAGCAACTTAAAACATTATAGCATATCCTTTTGGGGATGTAAACAGCCCATTTTATAAAAACCTTCGCCGAAAAAGAAAATTTTATTCTATTCCCCGCTGCTTATTCTTTTTTGAAATAGCGGCGTGGGCGATAACGGATATGACCACAAGGGCCAAAAGCTGAAAACCTACATTCCACCAACTTTCCAAAACGATAGGCGAATTTTGACCGCTGAAAAAGCTTACTTCCGACGGCATGTCATACCAGCTGATTTTAACATATTCAAAGAAATTATAAAAACCGGCAGCCGAGCCATATTCGGATCGGATAGCTATCAAATCACCCACATAATACGAAATCCAAATTACCACAAAGCATACGATACTCAAGTTAAGCGTCGATAAATACGTCTCACCGCCAGTAGCTTTCCTGGCATATATGCCTCCGATGATTGTGCCATATATAATCCAGCCAAGATAAAAATATTCCTTTAAAAAACGTATGTCGGCAAAAATATATATAGCCTCTTCAACCACCAACACAACCGCTAAAAGTATAAGTGTAATCCCTGCCGCTGAAAATGAAATAAAACCTTTCTTTTTGAGACTCCTGCTATCTTCCATATTACCCCTCCTGTTCCTCATGAACGCATTAAAATAAAAACCAAAGCTTTATTATGCCTCAATGGCGTCAAACAGCTTTTTGCCGTTGGTTCTGAGCAAGATCCAAATGCCCGCGCACAACACAACTAAAAACAGGGCAAAGCCGTACATAAAGGGCAGTGTTCCCGTGAAGGGCTCAAGGCCAAAGATAAAGCCCTTGACCACAAAGAGGAAGTAGCCCAATCCGGCCAGCAGCACCAGCCCAAAGCCTACAAAAACCGAGACGAAGACACTCAAGCTGTTCTTGATGGCTTGATTTGGGGTGCTCCAATTCATTTTGGGAAAATGAAGATTGATATACAGCCCCGTAAAGGAGGTGAGGATGATGCATAAAAGCCCGATAAGGAGAATGGCCAGGGTGTGCTGGAGCTCCAGCCGGAACAGCAGGTGGGAGGCTATGGAGATGGCGACGGTGATGGGTACCGGGATCAGGAAATTGACGCATATCTTGCTCCAGTAAATCCGCTCTACAGGCACCGGCATGGTTTTAGTAAGCCAAAAGGCCTTGCCCTCATAGGAAATAGTGGCCGCCGTGGTGGGGGCTATGGTCAGGGAGAAGATCAGCAGCGCCGCCATAATCCCCGCAATAAAGGGTTTCAGTTCATCAAACAAAAACGTATCCAGCAGCTCCGGAAGGACGGTGTTGCCCAAAAATACCATCATCACTAAGAAGATAATCCCCACAATAGGGCCGCTGGCTGTGTTGTAAACATAGACAAAGGACGAAAAATACCGCCGCCGCTCATTGCGGAATAACGCGGAAAACGCGCCCGATACCTCTTGGCGCCGGAAGGTGTAGTTGCTTTTGCTTTGGTTTTCCCGCAAGGCCAGGTTGATCTTGTTAAAGCCCCGGGTAAAAATCAAGACAAAGATGGCGAAGGCGGCGAGATTGATTCCAAGGAAAATAGCGCCTGAAAGAACATCGTAGCTATCCAAGGCTTTCGTAAACAATAGCGCCGGCGGATATTTCTCCAGAATGTCCCAGAAGAAGTCCATCTCCACGATGGCCTCCATGTCGCTCTCCGCCGCAAAACCCGAAAGGCCGCCAATGCCCATGGAAAAGACCATAATCAGGAGGATAAAGAGGAAGGAGAAGATCATGTTGACCAGGTTGGTCTTCCTAAATTTGCTGGAGATCCACATAAACAATCCGCCGATGAGGGTACCCACTAAAATGGGGAGCATGGGCACAAAGAACAGCAGCAGCAGGGAGGCCACATAATAGAGGGGTCCATCCCCTCTGCTTGTGCCAATAGCCACCAGCATAGGCCCAAATACCGCATACGTCAACAGCAGATTGCCCACGTACAGCTTGACAACCTTCTCCAGCAGGACAGTGACGGGCTTAAAGGGCATGCTCATCAACAAATCGTAGTCCTTGAAGGAAAACAGGTGTACCGGGGCCATCCGTATGGTGTAGATAAAGGTAGTGACCGATTCCCCTATAGCTATGACGCCAAAGAGGACAAAGATGGCATTGGACAACAACTCCACATATGTGGAGAAGAGGGTGTAGATGTAAAAGACCCAGATTGCCAGCACCGCCAGGGCAAAAATAGCCGCTAAAGGCCCCTTGGCCGAAAGCTTTTTCATCCTTTTAGACCTGCTAAATAACCGGTTTAACGAATAGGTGTTGCGCAGGTCGGTTTTCAGTAAAGCAAAAAACATACTCATTCTTCCAACAACCCCAAAAATAATTCTTCCAGGCTCTTGTCTCCCACAATATCCTGGGTCTTGCCGTTGACAATCACCTTGCCAGCCTTGATAATGGCTATATTGGTGCAGAACTTCTCCGCCACCTCCAATACATGGGTGGAGAAAAAGATGGCGCAGCCCCGCTGGCACATTTGGCGCATCATCTCCTTGAGGGTAAAACTGGCTTTGGGATCAAGGCCCACAAAGGGCTCGTCCAAAATCAGCAGCTTGGGATCGTGCAGCAAGGCTGAGATCAGTACCAGCTTCTGCTTCATGCCGTGGGAGTAGGAGGAAATCTGGCTGCCCATATCGCTGGTCAGTTCAAAGGTGTCCCCGTACTCCTTCATCCGCTGGTTGCGCACCTCCTTAGGGACCTCATAGATATCCGCAATAAAATTGAGGTATTGAATGCCGGTGAGGTTTTCATAGATCTCCGGATTATCCGGAACATAGGCAATTCTTTTTTTGCAGGCAATGGGATCTTCCTTAATGGAGATACCGTCCACAAAGATTTCTCCATCCGAGAAATCAAGAATCCCGGTGGCGCACTTTATGGTGGTGGTTTTGCCCGCGCCGTTGTGTCCGATGAAGCCAAAAATGTCTCCGGCATTGATCTCCAGGCTCAGGTCGTCAACGGCTTTTTTGCCGCCCTTATAGACCTTGGTCAGATGCTGAATGCTTAACATGGGTGTTCCTCCTTTATACTTAAGCAGCTTGAGAAAATGTGGCATACAAGGATAGGGCAGATGCCGCCCTATTTTTCTCAAGATTGCCAGGATTACTGTATTATATTATACAGAGCATATGTAGAAAAAAGCGATGGGAATGCATACGCCATATTCATCCCCTATAACAAAAGCATACGCTAAAACTGCATCACAGCTACCGGATAGGTCTCCAGCTCCTCAAATCCCAATCGCCTTGCCAATGCTTTGGACGGTTCATTTTCCGTCATACAGTCCCATTTGGGCAGAAGCCCTTTATCCAAACATGTCTGAACAAAGGTATAGCAGAGGCGGCTGGCATATCCGTTGCCACGGCAGCTCTCTATTGTCTCAATATTGACCTCCACTTCCCCTCTGGCGACACTGGCGGCTATGACCTGGCTGACAATCATCCGCTGCCGCATCATCACAAAGCCAAAGCCCCTCTCCAAAAATCGCTCCGGGCCGTTCCAAAACTGGTGAAAGCTAGGACTAAATTCCATGGCGGCATCAATATTAGCGCAGTTTATGGGACTGATTTGAGCCTCAGCATCCATAAAAACGGAAGGCTCCGGCAATGTGAAGGCAGATTCGTTAAATAAATAACGAATCCGGGGATAATCTAAGAACACAACCGCCCTAAAGGAGTGGCATGCTTGCTTTAAGACCTGACTGATCCCAAACCATATTAGGGGGCCGTCATCCTCTTTGAGAAAATCCACTGCCTCTGTGACAAAGCTTAAATTGCTCTCATTTCCCAAATAATACACCCACCGGTAATCGCTTACCACCAAGGCTGCCGTAGGCATTTCCTGATCCACCAACACCCGTCCTGCAACATCACCATCTAAAATAGACAACAGTAAGGGATAATGGATATTCGCTTCATTGAGCAGATGTTCCACTTGGAGATATGGACTTTTTTCCAGCAAAATCATACTGTCACACATCCAAAAATAGGATTTCTACCTATTAGTATATCAAAAGCGGATTTTACATGCAAGGAGAGAAAATCTGTGCAAGCTACTCTATTTTTAGTGGTTTTTTGTTTCTGGCAAAAAGGAAATAATTTCAGAAGGATTAGGGATTGCAGTTTATTTTTTATACCCTGTAGCAAAATCCACCACATTTTCCATCTCTTCTCCATGCAAAAAATGGGACAGATTACGTGCGGCGATCCCCACGATCCGGTCCAGTGTCTGGGGCAGATGGAATCCGCCTGAGACATGGGGAGTGATCAAGGCGTTTTTCGCCTTCCATAAAGGGTGCTCCGCCGGCAAGGGTTCCGGATCGGTCACGTCCAATCCAGCGCCACCCAAATGTCCGTTTTCCAGAAGCTCCGCCAAAGCGTCCTGGTCCACGGCGCTGCCCCGGCCCACATTGAGCAGGAAAGCTCCCCTTTTCATCAGGGAGAGGCGCCGCCTACTAAACATCCCCGCCGTTTCAGCAGTGCCGGGCAAAGCCAGCGCCACCACATCCGCCTGAGGTAAAAGCTCATCCAATTGCTCCGTCAGGGCCAGCCTATCCACATACTCCGGCTTGGCGGAGGGCCGCCGCTTGACGCCCCAGATGACTGCCCCAAAAGGGCGCAGCCTCTTGGCAAATTCTCCGCCAATGTCCCCCAAGCCCACGACCAGCACCGTGGCTCCTTCCAAAGAGGTCACCGGCCCCTCATCCCGCCATAGGGTTTTTCTCTGATTGTCCCGGTAGAGATGGAGATTTTTCATCAGCATCAACAGCATCCCCATCATATGCTCCGAGATGGCCAGGCCATAACCGCCGGTGGCGTTGGTGAGTATGGCGCCCGGCCGTAGCACGCCCGGCTGAATAAAGCCGTCGGCGCCGGCGGAAAAAAGTTGGAGCCACCGCAAATTTTTTGCCTTGGCAATCCGCTCCGGGTCCTGATTCCCTATGACGACGTGGACCTGCTCCAACTGGCTGTCTGTGGGCCTTTCGCCCTCCAAGAAGGTCAACCGGGCATTCCGGCCCTCAGCCACCCGCTCCAACGCGGCCCTGTGCTTCGCCTTTACAGGCGGTGATATTAGCACCTCCAGCACTTTATATCCCCCCGTTTGCCTGCTCCGCCGCTTCCGGACGGGTCAGATCACGAATCCATTTTTTACTGCCAATCCGCCAAAAGCAAACAATGGATTTAATCACCTCATCAATTTTCAAGCAAAAGTAGACCACCGGTACCGGCCATCCAAAAACCAACCCTCCCAGAAAGCCCAGGGGCACCGAAATAAACCACACAAAGGTCAGATCCATTACCATGCCGATCTTTACATCGCCTCCGCCCCGCAGGGTGCCCATAATGTTAATGGCCGAGATGGAGACAAAGCAGAGGATTATGGCCATAGAGGCCATCATCTCCATAGTCAGCTCATAGGTCTCCGGTTCAAGGTTAAACAGCCCTACAATAGGTCCTCTGGCCAACAGGACAAAGACGGCGCTGATGATCCCCAGGCCCACCCCCATGATCTGGAAGGTGTTGGCGCATTTGAGGGCGTGCTCCCGGTCCCCGGCCCCCACCGCTTTGCCCACCAGAACACCGGCGGCGTTGGCCACGCCAAAGACCATAATATTGGCCAGCTGGCTCACATTGCCCACCACCGTATTGGCCGCGACCACATCACTGCCCATACGGCCAATGATCATGCTCTGCATGGTCATCCCCAACGCCCACAGCAGCTCATTGGCCATAACCACTGTGCCGTGACGCAGATAATCCTTGGTGAGCGCATTGTCCCACCGAAATAGGTACTTTAGGTTGAACTTTACTCTCTTTTCAATGAAATGCATATACACGATTACGATAATAAATTCGACTATTCTAGACGCCAGCGTTCCCACTGCCGCGCCCACAATACCCAGTTCAGGCGCTCCCCATTTACCAAAGATAAACATGTAGTTTAGGATGATGTTGCTGACGAAGGATGTGCCATATACCACCGTAGATACCGCCACCTGCTGCACGCTCCGCATACAGATGAGGTACACTGAGGTGACGGCGGAAAACACATAAGCAATAGCGGCGACCCGCAGGTACTCGGCGCCCAGCGCCACAATCTCATCCTCCTGGGGCACGAATATCCTCATGCAGGCCTCCGGCGCGATCACCCCTGCCAGCATAAACAAAATGGAAGCCGCCACGGCAATGCGCATGGCTATGGCTACGATTTTCCGCACCGCTGAGGTGTTCCCTTTGCCCCAATACTGGGATGCCAATACCACAGCGCCGCTGGCGATGCCAAAGCAAAGAATATTATACAAAAAGGTTATGTTATTGGCTGTCGACGCCCCCGCCAGATGTGCATCCCCCAACGCGCTGACCATCAGGTTATCGGTCAGGCTGACACCAAAGGAAATCAAATTCTGAAACGCCACGGGAATGGCCATAGCCAGCAGGGATTTATAAAATTTGCGGTCTGTAACGATTTTAATCACAGTATCCCTCCATCACATCACAAGTGTAGATCATAAAAATGGGGCATGGAGAGTATTGTACCTGAAAATGATGGAAAAAGATAGGGGGAGCCTATCTTTTTTTACCTAGTATTTGGCTATTTGTTGGCGAAATAAGGGTTTTTAGACTTGATCTATGGAGACGAATCGTGTAAAATAGTAATTGATGGTTTAAATATTTCCATCAATTGACATTTAAGTGAGAGGACATCTATGAATGAAAAAAGCAATACATCAACTGTTGAAAAGCGCATGAAAGTGATCCGGCTGGCCGAGGAGCTGGGAAACGTCAGCGAGGCCTGCCGCATTTGCAACATGAACCGGAGTAGCTTTTATAGCTGGAAACGCCGTTACGACAAATATGGGTTCGATGGTCTCAATAACCTGCCCTCCACACCTAAATCCAATCCGCGGACCACGCCCGGACAGGTGGCAAAGCGGATTGTGGAAATCAGTCTGGAGCATCCCCAATGGGGCTGCATCCGTGTTGCCCAGCAGCTGCAAACCGAAGGCACCGCCATCAGCTCCCCCACAGTGCAAAAAATCTTGATTAAAAACCAGATTGCTACTATTAAAGACCGGTGGTGCCGTTTGGAGGAATTGTTCATCCAGGGTGAAATAGACCTTGATGAGGGCAGGCTGGGGCGAATGGAAAGGCTCAATCCGGCTTTTCAGGAACGGGATTTTACCGGCACAAAACCCGGTGAGCTGATTAGCGGCGACATCTACCTCATCGGTTACCACCCTGCGTTGGGAGCCGTTTATCTTTCGGTAGCGGTGGACAGTTATACCTCCCTGGCGTTTGCTGCTGTCTCCACCAACGACAGCCCTGAAATTGTGGCCACCTTATTAAACAATCAGGTATTCCCTTTTTTAAGGACAGCTCATATTTTAGTCGAGAAAGTGCTAACCAGCGCTGGCGCCAGGTTCAGTTCTCAACATAACCCACTGAAAACCTACTTACGAATCAACGGGGTTCAACACCTGACTACCCGCGACAAAGTCCCAAAAACGAATGGCCACGCCGACCGCTTTAAGCAGGCTTGTTTTGACATGCCCTTGAAGTCGGGCATCCGTTCAGGCAGGTTTGGCTCAACAAATGAAATAAATCAACGGCTATCCGCGTGGTTAGAGCAATATAACGCCACCGCTTTAAAAAGCTTTCCCAACTTTGGCCGTTCACCCAAGGAGCGGTATGACCTATATTTACAAGCCGTGACGCAGCAAAATTCCGTTTCTTAAGGAGCCTGTGGGGGGCAATAGGCCTCACATCCAAAATGAGGCAGGCGAGCCGCCGGAGCACCTCTGGTTGCCCGCCTGTTTCCAACCGGCTTACCGGCCGCTGATACCCCTCAATCTTATGCGTATTCCGCCGGATTGACAAAAATAATTAATGGGATTATGATTGTCAAAAAAGAAGGGACTGACAAGATGGATTTACAAAAGGCGTTACAGCAATTTGAGGCCCTTGCCGCCCGGATCCGGGCCTATGGATACGCTTTATCATTGGCCGGATGGGATATTGCCACCCAGACGCCCCCAAAAGGAAAGCCCTCTGCCGCCAAGGCGTCCGGCATACTCTCCGGTGAAATGTTCCAGCTTCGCACCTCTCCGGAAATGAAGGAAATTCTGGACACCTTCCACAAGCATGAGGCGGAGCTGACCGATGTACAACGCCGGGAAACTGAATTGTTGAGCGAGCAGCTCGAAAAGCTGGAGAAGATCCCTAAGGATGAGTATCAGGCCATGGCTGAACTGACCTCCACCGCTCAATTTGTCTGGGAGGAAGCCAAAGAAAAGAATGACTGGTCCATGTTCAAGCCTTATCTGGAAAGGATTGTCGCCACCCAAAAACGGTTTTGCCAATTGACCCATCCCGGCCTCCATCCCTACGAGGCCTGTCTGGATGATTATGAAAAGAAGCTGACCATCGCGGAGCTGGATACCTTCTTTGGCGCTGTGCGGGAAAAGAGCGTCCCTCTCATCCAAAAAATCGCGGCCTCCGGCAAGAAAATCCGCAAGGACTTCCTAAACCGCTCCTTCCCCACCGAGGGACAAAAGAGGGTTTCCTACAAGCTGCTGGGGCATATTGGCTTTGACCTGGAGGCCGGCGTACTGGCTGAAAGTGAGCACCCTTTTACCATGGACTTAAGTCCCGGCGACGTCCGCCTGACCACCCACTTCTATGAGCGCAACCTCACCTCCGCCATCCTGAGCACAATACATGAAGGCGGCCACGGCCTCTATGAGCAGCACGCCAAGGCCAGTCCCATTGTCAGCGGTTCTCTCCTGGATTCCGGCGTTTCCATGGGCATTCACGAATCTCAGTCCCGGTTTTATGAAAATATTCTGGGCCGCAGCCAAGGCTTTTGGGAGTATGTCTACCCCATGCTGGCGGAGGAGTTCCCGGAGCAGCTAAAGGATGTTACAGCGGATGAATTTTGCCAGGCCATCAACCTCTCCGCCCCCGGCCTGATCCGCATCGAAGCCGATGAGCTCACCTATAACCTGCACATTATGATCCGCTACGAACTGGAAAAGGCATTGATGGAGGATCAAATCCAGGTGGGCGACCTGCCGAAATTATGGAATGAAAAGTACGGGGAATACCTGAACATCATCCCCCACAATGACAGCGTGGGCGTCATGCAGGATGTCCACTGGTCCGGCGGCATGATCGGTTATTTCCCCTCCTACGCGTTGGGCAACGCCTACGGGGCGCAACTTGCCAATACCATGAAGAAGACCGTTGACATTGAGGCAGCCTGCCGCAAGGGAGACCTGTCCCCCATCAGCGGTTGGCTGAATGAACATATACACCAATACGGGGAGCTAAAAACCCCTGGACAGTTGATCCAGGATGCCACAGGCGAAAAGCTCAATCCAACGTATCTCACGGATTATTTGGAGGAAAAATTCAGCAAAATCTATTTCTAGTCCTCTAAAAAGGGCTGTCGCTTAGGGATCTATAAACGCCAAGCCCGAAGCGGCAGCCTTTTATAAGAAAGGCTATAAGACCTTAATGGAGTTGAGGATATGCTTGCCGCATGTATCATTGTGTCGCTATTCATCCTGTTGTTTGTGATATTAATCGTTATTTGTAATTTTTTATACAATATTGCGCTTACCTCCGGAGGAATCGACCGGTTGCCAAAGGGCAGATTTGATTCCAATGAATATGCCGAGCCTTCATTGCGAACCGAAGCCAAGCAATGGTGGAATCGTGTGCCGATTGAACCTATGGGGATAACCTCGCGCGACGGCCTTGCTTTGCAGGGATACTACATAGAAAATGAAACGCCATCCGGTAAGTTGGTTATCCTAGCCCACGGGTATAACGGGAGCGCTATGGAAATGGCCGTTTACGCAAAAGCATATTATGAAATGGGTTTTAATATTTTTGCTCCCGACAACCGCGCGCACGGTAAAAGCGAGGGTAAGGTTATCGGCATGGGCTGGCTGGATAAGGACGATTACTTGCGGTGGATCGGGCACCTGTTAAAAAGTAAAAGCAATGAAATGGAGATCATTTTGCACGGGGAGTCTATGGGGGGCGCTGCGGTCTCTATTTTGTCGGGGGCGGAGCTTCCCCCCAATGTGAAAGGCATTATTTCC
>Ga0153947_1000873_pt1 | contig 14598 bp, 13 predicted proteins | sample TSNJ031MetaG_FD_104697 | JGI IMG/M metagenome (GOLD analysis project Ga0153947, IMG submission 104697) | Attine ant fungus gardens microbial communities from New Jersey, USA - TSNJ031 MetaG | ecosystem: Host-associated > Fungi > Mycelium > Unclassified | place: USA: New Jersey, Wharton State... | reverse complement strand
TATCGGGGCATTCATAACGGTATTCGGGACGGTGCTGCCGCCCCTGGTGATTATCTCGGTGATCTCTCTGTTTTATGAGGCGTTCCGCGCCAGCCAGGTGGTGGGGACCGTGCTCCACGGGATGCAGGCCGGGGTGGCGGCAGTCATCGCGGATGTGGTGCTGGGCATGGGCGGCAGCGTTCTGAAGGCAGGAAGCCCGCTGCATACCGGCATTATGGCGGCGGCGTTTATCGCGGCAGCCTGGTTTCATGTGAATGTAGCCGTCATTATCTTAAGCTGCGGGGCGTTGGGAATAGCCCTGTCCCTGGCGCAGCGCCGGAAAGGAGAAGGCTGATGCTCCTTCAACTGTTTTTAACCTTCTTTCAAATCGGCTTGTTCAGTATCGGAGGGGGCTACGCGATCCTGCCCATGGTGGAGCAGCATGTGGTGGAACTCCATGGCTGGCTCACCCCTGTGGAGTACATGGACATCCTCACCATCTCCCAGATGACGCCGGGGCCTATCGCCATCAACGCCGCCACCTTTGTGGGAACCAAGATGGCCGGTATTCCCGGAGCGCTTACAGCCACGGCGGGCTGCGTGGCCCCCTCCTTTATCATCGTGCTGGCGCTGTCTTATTTCTACATGAAATACCGGAGCATGTCGGTTATCAAGGGGGTGCTGGGAACCCTGCGGCCGGCGGTGGTGGCGCTCATTGCCTCCTCCGGTATATCCATTCTCCGCCTGTCCTTCTGGAATGGAGGCCCGGTGGCATGGAGCCCCCAGGCGCTGGATGTTATCGCCGTCTGCGTTTTCGCCCTCTGCTTTGGCGTGCTCCGCATCCGGAAGCCCAACCCCATCGCCGTTATCCTGGGCGCCGGGGTTCTGGGCGGAGCCCTTTATCTATGGCTATAGCTGATTAACAAAAAATCCTGACAGGATTTTTTAAACCGGCGGAGCCGGTAGGCGTGCAAAGCGCGCCTACTTGGAGACATATGTCTCCAAGTGATTTAGTTTCACCCTCGTATAATGCCTCCCAAACACAACGTCTTCCTGCCTTATATGCGTAATAATCCAATTAGACACCTGTACGCTCAACGCATAAGCGAGCTCACCGGAAGGCCCGTGCTTCTCGAATTCCGCATATAAGGACTTAAATACACCGACAAATTCCTGATGAATTTCCTTATGCTGCTTATACCGGGGATATTTGCTTTTGATTTGCAATGCTTCCTCATCGCTGAAATGCTTGACAACATAATCGCCAAGAAAGTCCAGACATTCCTTCATTTCCTCTTTATTTGGATTTGTGGCGCAGAGGGACGCCGCCCTGTTGGCGAAATCAATGAGGCTTTTGTGTTGCGAATCAATGTGGGGAACTCCCATTTTCATGTCTTCCGTAAACTGCATCATAGAGCATCGCCAATCCTTTCTCCTGCAATTTGGGGGATTGGATTTACAGATAACCGGCAAGCTTTGCTAAAAGCTCCTCGGTGTTAATAGGCTTGCCGATATGGTCGTTCATCCCGGCCTGCAGGCACCTTTCGATATCCTCGCGGAAAACATTCGCCGTCATGGCGATAATCGGAACGTTTTTTGCCCTCGCCCCCTCTAACGCGCGTATTTTCCGAGTAGCCTCATAGCCGTCCATATCCGGCATTTGAATATCCATTAAAATCAGGTTGTACCGGCCGGGATCACCTTCAAACATAGAGAGAGCCTCTATGCCGTCCTGCGCAAAATCAATTGAAATCCTTGTATCCTCCAAAACCGCAAGGATAATCTCCCTGTTGATCTCGATGTCATCCGCCACCAGGATGGTATAGTCCTGAAAGTCATATATACGGCTTTGATCTTGAGGGGAAGCCTGCGCCAAGGCTGCGCCCATGGATTTGTTGATGGAATGAATGAGCGTGGACGGGAAAAGGGGCTTAAACAGGTAACTGTCAACAAAGGCCGCCGCGTTTTTTGAAATGCTGCTCCATCCCGTCTCGGATATCATGATAATCACCTTGCTGTCGCAGGTGACGCGCTTGATCTTTTTGGCCAGTTCGATGCTGTCGAGATCCGGTATTGTCCAGTCTATGAAAAAGACGGTATACGGATCATCTTTTTTTTGCCTTATCATTTCCAGCGCCCTAAGCCCGCTATCCACAACATCACATGTCAAGCCAAATTCCGGCAGCACGCCTATGAAGTAATCCCTCATTTCCGGTATGTTTTCCACAAGAAGGATACGGGCGCCCGCTTTGTCAATTGTATCGTCAAGCTCCTGCCGGGGGAGACCCCTTCCAACCTCCATCCTTACAGTAAAGCTGAATTTAGATCCCTTGCCCAATTCCGATTCAATCCAGATACGGCCTCCCATCAGCTCCACAATGCCCTTGCTGATGGTGAGCCCCAAGCCCGTGCCTCCATATTGCCGGGCAATGCCGCCGTCAGCCTGTCCAAAGGGACTGAACAGCCTGGCCTGCTGCTCCTCCGAGATGCCGATTCCGTTGTCGATCACCTCCACGAGCAATGCCGGAACCTCACCCGGTATACCGGCATTGCGGGCATTCAGCACTATCGTGCCGCCCTCTGGAGCAAATTTAACCGCATTTGTCAAAAGATTCGCAATAACCTGGCTCAACCGCATTTCATCGCCAATAAAAGCGGAGGGAACATCTTTATCAATATTGATAATCAAGCTCTGATTTTTTTCTTCAACCCGGACATTTACCACTCCGGTTACATTCATCAGCATTCTTTCAAAATCAAATTCGGAAGGCGACAGCTCCAGCTTGCTCGCCTCTATCTTGGACATATCCAGGGTATCGTTGATGAGGCACAGCAGATGCTTTGACGCCCGGTCTACCCTTTCTAGGCAATGCTCCATTTTTTGCGGATCACCGGAATTTCTGGCGATTTCGGTCATGCCGATAATAGCGTTCATAGGCGTCCGCATTTCATGGCTCATATGGGATAAAAATTCGCCCTTGGCCTTACTCGCCCGTTCCGCCGCCTCCTTCGCCTTAAAAAGGTCATTTTCCGTTATATTCCGGCTGACCGCTCCCGAGAATACGCCCGCAATCAATTTCCCCAAATGAATATCGCTTTCGTCCCACTCATATTTTTGGTTGTTGATGATAAACCCGATGATGCCCCAACACTCCCCGGAAACCTTAACGGGGATATTGAGGAAGGCCCGCAGGTCGTAATCCCTGACCCTTTCAAAGTTGGGGTGGGTCAGCAGGGAGTAATCGTTCACGGCGGCGTATCCGTTCTCCATTAAATCCTTATAAATTTCCATATCCGGCGAGATCGGCCATCTGCTCTCTTTCCCAATATAGGGCTGCCCGTCTTCATCGTACCATTCGTAAAGGCATTCCAAAACCCCCTCGTCCTCCTGGTATTTGGACAAGAAAGCCTGATTCATGCCCATAAATTCACCGGCTGTCTTCAAAGCCTCGCAAATGACATCCTGCATGTCCCGCGTGGTATTAAAGCTCTGGGAAATAGAGGACATCAGCTCCTGCTGCTTCAGCCGCTTTTGAAGCGACGCCTCCGCCAGCCTGATATCCGTTATATCCACGAAATTTTGCAGATGAACCTTTTTCCCGCCGGACCATTCGATGATGCGGTCGGTATGCCTGTAATACCTTCCTGTGACCTTGTTGTATTCCTCCCAGACGACCGGGGCGTCGTCACCCTGCACCAGCCGGTAGACAGGGCAAAAATCACAGCGCTTCCCTTGTTCTGACTGGAGCAATTCCCAGCAGACGCCGCCCTCCGCTTCATCGCCCAGATGAAAGTGCTCTTTCATTCTGTCGTTCATAAACAGGATCTCGCCGGTCTGTATGTCGGATACCCACAAGCAAGAATCCATGCTGTTCAGAACGGACGCGAGCACATTTGCCGATGGATATTTCATCTTATGTATTAATTTTTTCATAATTCACCTCTTTTCCCTTATTATTAAGTATACGGTCTTAAATATCTCATCCGCATTAATATTTTTCGTGCAGCTGTGCCAATGCGAAGCCTGCCGTATCCCCCTTCCTTCCGGAGCTGTAAACGCGCAAGCCCGCGGTTTCCGCAACATCCGGGAGCACGACCCTTTGCGGATTCGCCTGCTTGAGCCTGAACCTCGCGACGATTTCATCCAGCATGGTGGCCTGCGCCGACATTTCCTGCGCGGCTGCGGCGGACTCCTCCGCGGTGGCGGAGTTCGCCTGCACGACGGTGGATATCTGCTCGACCCCCTGATTAATTTCCTTGATAGCCCTTGACTGCTCGGTGGAGGCGGTGGCAACATTGTCCACCAGCCTGGCCAGCTCCCGGGCGTATTCCGCAACGGCTTCCAGGCTGGCGTTTGTCCTGGTTACAATCTGGCTGCCCTCGTGAACCCGCTCGGAGCTTCCTTCGATAAGCGCGGCGGTCTCCTTGGCGGCTGCGGCGGATTTGCTGGCAAGATTGCGCACCTCGTCGGCGACAACGGCAAAGCCCTTGCCGTGCTGACCGGCGCGCGCGGCTTCCACGGCCGCGTTCAGGGCGAGGATATTTGTTTGGAACGCGATATCATCAATCACCTTGATGACCTTGGTAATGCTGCCGGAGCTTTCGTCAATGCTTTTCATAGCCTCCAGCATTTCATCCATGGAGCGCATGCTGTCCATTAATTGCGAGGACGCCTGCTCGCTCGCCTCCCGCGCCTTGGCGGAGTTTTCCGCGTTGCGGTCGGTTTTTTCATGCACCTCGGTAAGAGTTGCGGAAAATTCCTGGATACTTGCCGCCTGTTGGCTGGAGCCGGACGCAAGGCCCTGGGCGGACTGGGAAATCTGTTCCGAAGCCGCATTCACCTGGCCGGAGGCCGTGCGAACCTCGCCAAACATGGCATTCAGGCTTTCCACCATCTTTTCGACGGCAATGCCCATGCTGTCCTTTTCCGACAGGCGCTTTAAATCCGCGGTCAGATCACCGGCCGCTACCTTGCCTAGGGCTTCGCTAATACTATTCAGCCGGTTGATAACCAAATACAGGGCCTCCTGGCAATGCCCGATTTCGTCCTGATTTCTGTTTTCGTAGGATACCCGGTCGCCATCCGTCATTTCAAGATCACCCGCGGTTCCAAACCGGTTAAGGAATTTGTTCATCATACCCAACGGCCTGCTAATCATGTTGGAGATATAGCGGGCGAATACGATAGCCACCGCAAGGCAGAAAACGGTCACGGTAATTTGCACAACCAGCATGGCACCTGCATATCGTTCCATATCGCTGATTGATTCATTGACAAAGGTACCGGTGGGTACGATTAATTCCTCCATTAATGTACCGATCTCATTTGTAATGGGAATAACATCCTTCAAGGCTTGATCGGCCGATTTCGCATTGCCGGCCAGCGCGAGCTTGAGGGTATTCTCCGAAGCCAGCCGGTACTGTTCGATTAATTCATCCAGTTTGGCTGCCTTCTCGTTGTTGCTTTTCAGTATTACCGGATCCCGCCGGTTGTCGTTATTGTTGCTCTGTATGTACGCGGCGAGATTCTCCCGGAAGTCGGTATACGCGCCCTGATATTGGGGAACAAGCGTACCGTTTATAAATTCCGCGTCGCCGCTGTTCATGACATAATTTGCGGATCTGTATCGCATGGTCATGAAATCCGTCTGCATTTCCAGCAGGTAAGCCCTTCGCTCAACAGGCTCACCCAGAAGGTATACATAATTGCTGTTGACTGAAGCGGTGGAAAATATGCCGACGCACGCCAATGCAATGGAAAACGCCGTGATGATGAGGAAGCTGAGGATCAGCTTCCTTGAAATTTTCATGTTTTTCATAATATGACCTCCTTAAATGTCATCAGCGGTATTGCATGCGCTTATAAAAAAATATCATTGCATGCAATGCTCTTGAAAACCACTGCAAACAATGATATGATAAACATACCATCTGCTTAGCAGTTGGATAGCAAGGCTGTATTCTGATCAGTTGTCCAGGCCGCTCAGAATACAGTTTTCTTTTTTTTCGGATATTTCAGCCCGGAGGCTTTAAATCCGTTACGAATCCGGCGGCGTATTTGTACAGCGCCTGTGCATCCTCCACCAGTTTTACCATGTTGCCGGGTGACGGATCCATAATCCAATATAGAAGTGTAAATAATGCGGCACTGTTGAGAAACACCGCTATTGCGTGGGTATCAAACGGGGCAAACCTTCCCATCTCTATTCCTCTGCCAAAAACGTCCTCTACATACTTTATGCCCCCCTCCACCATCAACGTTTTTCCTATTTCCCGCGCACGGTCGTCAACGGAAATTCTCTGAAAAATAATCTTGGTAATATCGGATAATTTTTGTTCATAATCCTCTTTGAATTCGTATCGGATACAACGGATGATTTCCATAACGCTTTCATCTTGCAATACAGGCTCCATATCCTTCAGGCTTGGCCGATCCTTGAGAAAATAATGGCAATAATAATCATAAATGGTGTCCAGTAACTCCTGCTTCGACTTGAAGTGATTATAGATCGTCGATTGACGGATTCCCACAGCATCCGCAATGTCCCTGAGGCTTACGTCATTGAACCCCTTCAACATAAACAATTCTATCGCGCAATTAAAAATCCTGCTTTTTGTACCCACAAACTTAAAGTCCTTGGTATCCGATCTTGTTCTTTTAGCCGGACTCGGCGTATCGGCGGGAATAAACCATGATCCGGCGCGCTTAATCGCCCCCTCTATTTTTCCGCTCCTGCACAAATGCTGAACATGCCGGGAAGTGATGCCCCATTCATTGGATTTTTCTTCCACCGTTTTATGATTTTGCATGTTTTGACACTCCCGGTTCCTTTTTCACTTACATTATAACACGCAAAACGATATTATTCAACATGTTGTTCGTAATAAATCGCGTTAATACATTAAATAGCGAACGAATAACCGTTAAAATGCAACATATATTAAGCGGCAATTAACAGGGCTTGTCCCCATAAAGCGAGCGCCCCGGCTTTTGTGATTGTTGCAGCCTTCCGCAGGGGCCGGTTTTGTCCGGTAACTGACACGGGGAGCGGCAACACGCCGCTCCCCGCTTCTATGCACAGCAATCCTGCTGTATATGTCAGAAAAAAATAGGCTGGAGCTGGGTATTTGCCAGCGCAGCCTCCATGGCTGGGATCAGCTTGGAAAAATCCGCCACCATGGATCGGGGCTTGGCCCCGGGATCATCCTGCCCCATAGGAACAAAGTAGATATTTTTATAGTTGAGCAGGCTTCCAATGTTCTTTGAAGCATTGCCCAGAGCGTCATTGGTGGAGGCGGCCAGCAGAACCGGCCGCTGGTTGCGAAGATGAGATTTTACCGCCATGGTTACGCTGGTGTCGGCAATACCCACAGCCAGCTTACCCAGGGTATTTCCGGTGCAGGGCGCTACCACCAGGATATCCATCAGCTTTTTCGGACCAATTGGTTCGGCTTCGGAAATGGTATGAATAACCTTGTGGCCACAGATAGACTCCAACTGTCCGACAAAGTCGGCGGCCTTGCCAAAGCGCGTGTCAGTGGCATAGGCAAAGCCCGACATCACGGGCTGGACGTCATAGCCCTCATCGGCCAGGGCCGCAATTACAGGTATTACCTCGCTGAATGTACAAAAAGAACCGGTAAGAGCAAATCCCACCTTTATTTTTTCTTTCACTATAAGGCCCCCCTTTCGCGTAAAATATTGAGTATAGTGCTTAGTGTAATTTCCCCCGCTGTGATGGGAGCAACCTTTCCGGGCAAGGACAGCGCCCAAATGGTGCGAATGCCCAGCCGCTTGGCGGTTTCAAAGTCAACGCCCCCCGGCTTGGAGGCAAGATCAATGACAAGGCAGTCGCGCCCCAGCTTTTTCAGCTTATCCTCTCCTAAAATGGCGGTGGGAACTGTGTTAAACAGGATATCCGCGTCGGACAGGCAGCCGCTCATTTCCGAGATATGCACTGCCTCGGAGCCACCTGTGTATACCCAAGCCAAATCGCCGTATTTCCGGGCCACCACCTTCACATGGGCGCCAAAGGCGGTGAGCAGGCGGATGAGCACCTTGGCAATGCGGCCATAGCCTGTGACTACACAGTTTGCACCCATTAGGGTAATGGGCAGCTCGCGCAGGGCGATTTCCACAGCGCCCTCGGCGGTGGGGACGGCGTTATCGAAAATACCGTTAAAATAGGGCGCAGAGATTTCATGATCTCGCGCCCTATGAGTTTTACATTTATACAATCTTGCAACTCGTTACTGTGGTTTCATACCAAGTCTTTACGCCTTTTGTCTCGTACTGAATTTTAACAATAAACGGGATATCATTAAACTTAAATTCAATACGATTCTTATAAACGGTTAGCCGTTCCAGCAGCCTCTTGAATGTGTTTTCCGAATGCTCCGGCGTTGCAAAGGATTCCAGTGTGGATTTAATGGTATCGGTCTGTTCTTGGAATGTATTCAAAGCATTGGTACGGTCTTTGAGTTGTTTTTCTGCCAGTCCAATTTCTTGATTATACTCTTTCATTTTGGATTTGATATCGTCCCGCTCTAAGATACCATCGGCATATAGTCCGAGCACTCGATTTTTCTTTTCTTGAAGGGATTCTATTTTTCGTTCCAGTGATATAGTATCCATGTTTTGATAGATTAATTGTGCTTGCTGAATGGTATCCATTACATCTATAATGACGCTTTCGCTTCTTTGGGCTACAAAATTGACAGCATACTCCATGCAATAAACCAGCGTCTTGTAGTTGACATTAATGTTATCGCAACCAATTTGATTCCCATATTGGTCTGTCTTAAGAAAGCCGTGCCTTGATTGACTGTGGCAAACCAGATAGCGGTATACCCCATATTTCCGTTGATTGGTCTTTTGGATGAACCGGCTGCCACAGTAGCCGCATTTTATCTTCCCGCTGCACCAATATCTGTTGGAATACCTTTCGACCACCTCTTTTGATGGTGAACGCCTTTGCAGCTCCGCTTGTGCCCGTCCCCATGTGTCGCGGTCAATAATCGCTTCATGGTGGTCTCTTATATATACCTTGTCCTCAATCCCGGAATTTTTGATTTTCCTATGGTCTAGGTAGTTCGGTGTGTATTCCTTCTTTTGGAGAAGGTCGCCGCAGTATTTTTCATTTCGTATGATATTCAGAATACTTACAGATGACCATTCCTTTTTCTGTTTGCTTGGACAGCCTTCCTCTCGCAATTCCCTGGCGATAATATGTGTACCCTTGCCCTCGGTCAGAAACTTGTGGTAAATCAGGCTGACAACCTTTGCTTCATCCTCATTGATGGACAGCAGACCATTGTTCAGATGATAGCCATATACGCCGTTGCCGAATACCACGCCCTGCTCCATGCGGCGCTTCTGGCCCCATTTTACACGGTCGGAGGTTTTGCGCACTTCCTCCTGTGCAATTGAGGACATGATAGTCAGCCGCAGTTCGGCGTCCGCATCCAGTGTATTGATATTATCATTGATAAAGATAACGCCTACACCGATTGATTTGAGTTTGCGGGTGTATTGTAAGCTGTCCAGCGTGTTACGAGCAAACCGGCTGATTTCCTTCGTCAATATCAGGTCGATTTGCTTGCCCTCTGCATCTCGTACCATTCGCATGAATTCCGGGCGTTTTTTGGCCTGCGTACCGCTGATACCTTCATCAGCATAGATGTCAACCAGCTTCCAATCCCTGTTTCCCCGGATATAGTCATTAAAGTACGTCTTTTGACTTTGCAAGCTATTCGCCTGATCTTCTGCGTCTGTTGACACACGGCAATATGCAGCTACTTTTAACATTTTACAACACCCCCCGCTATATAGAATATATACATTGCAGTACAGTAAATGCGACGACGCAAACTTTTCAGTCTGCGTCATGGGTGAAATATTGTTTGTCTTTTTCCTTTTGTATGCGGACAGTCTCCATAAAGACAAGGTCGGATAGCAAGCCCTGTTTATGTAATGCCTCCAATATACCGATTTTCATGTGGTGCTCAAACCGGCCACGCTGATTGTGGGTCAGTACAACTTCTGGCAATGCTATCACCTCCTTGTCAAATGATATGAAGCACGCTTTGTCCAGTATCACAAAGTGTATTACGTTAGCGGGAGCGTCCACGGCTACGGCATTTTTCTTCTCCTGCTTCTGTTTCTGCCGCCTGTCCGGCCCCGCGCTCTGGCTGCACGCAAGCCCTCGCAGGTTCTGTGGCGATAGTATCTCATTGGACAATAGCGCTCATAAGGGAAAATAGGAATTCCCCAATGGAAGTATTGATATAGATGCTCTGTCCAGACTTTACCCTAAGACTTCTGATTACTATTACAATAAAAAACGAACCCCACTAAAGGAGTCCGTTTATAGACATTATATGGAAAGTACAAAAACGCTGACGCGGTGGTAATGCAAACCATAACCTACAGAACTGCTGCGAAAGCGGCAGTTTCTCTTTATGGCGCACAGCCTTTAAAATGATGCTATGCGAAAAGCATGAACCATTTTAAAGGAGAATGCAATCATAACCATGGACGAAGTATTGGAGCAGGTCAAGTTTCACGCTGAATTAAGGGGGCTTAACCGCCACACCGTAGCGGAATATCACACCAAGGCCAACCGGTTTCAAAAGCATTACGGCAAATCCGCCACCGAGCTGGGCATTTTATTAGGGGAATTCAATTGGGATTAAAAAGGCATTATAAAAATAGCAATACCTAAAAAATGTATAAGCGCTGCAATATCCACAAATATATGAAAAACTGAATGGATGTACCTTGTATTCGTTTTCTTGCCTATCACATAACATGCCGCTCCAACAGTATAGGAAATGCCGCCTGAAAGTAAAAAAATAAAGAATGTACTTCCAAGCACTTCTATAAGTTTTTGATAGCTGAACACTATAAGCCATCCCATACCAAGATAACATACAATGGAAAACACCTTGAACCGCTTCAAATCAATAGAATTGAGTACAACCCCTACCATGGCCAGTCCCCAGATTAACGCAAAAATCATCCATGCCTCAAAAGGATAGACTTCTCTGAATTGGTTCAAAACAATAGGCGTATATGTTCCGGCAATCAGTAAAAATATTGTGCAATGATCTAAAACCTGAAATACTTTTTTGGGGATTCCTACAGGCAAGCCATGATAAATACTTGACATTGTAAATAACAATATTAGGGTAAACCCGTAAATTGCACCGCTTATGATTCCCCAAACGTTTTGATTATAAGCCGCCACAATGATACACGTCAAGAAGGCGACGATGCCTAAACCGCCTCCAACTATATGTGACACCATATTGAAGATTTCTTCGCCTTTTGTGTAGCTCGGAAGTACTCGGTCAATAAGTCTTGTTCTGAACAAAAAACCAACCTCCGTTAAATCTTTTTAAAAGATATAGACGTCCATACTCACATTTAATTCATGTTGACTCATTATATTGGCAATAACTTAATTCGCAAAATCAACATTTTATCGCTATTTAGGTCTGCAACAGCTTCCCGGCGTCATATGGATCAGAGGAAGTTATGAAAGCTTTCAGTTTTGCTTGTATATCGCAAGTATTAGATGATATAGCTGTTCCGGATGAAAATGGGCCAAGGATTTTTGAGGCTTTTTGCCGTTCTACAAGGCGGACGACGACGGTGGGCTGACGCCCAACTAGAAGGACAACGCGGTAGGGCGGTAAAAAGACCGAAAAGATTGGCCTGTTTTTATTCGGAACAGCTATATATAATCGCCAGGAAGTTCAATTGTATAGGTTCCTGTTGAGGAGGTAAGTTTGAAATACAACCCACAGTGATATCAGCAGGTTGTATTTCATGGAGGAGGTTTTTTGCCTTAAAGAGATTACAAGTTATTTTCATTTAGGAATGTCTCGATATTTTTCAATACTTTTTCGCTCAGAAGATCGAAGGCCTGTTTGGTGCGTCCGGATGATTTGTTCACGCAGTTTACATGGGGGCTGGCAAGAAGCTTGCCGGTATCATCGCCTAGAGCGGCGGCGGTATCGCAGAAAAATTCGTTATCACCGTGCTCTAGCCATTTGGCAAGGGCGGAAATATCGTGTGACGGACCTATAGAGGTATTGAACATTATTTTGTGATTACCCAGCCATTCAAATTGTTCATCCTGGAATAGGATGACGTTCTTATTAAGGCAGGTGCAGACGACATCAACTGTATTCAGCAGTTCCTTCAGCGGCAGGTATTTGATATTTTTTGCTTCTTGCTCCGGCTTGCGGGTGCGGCTGAAATAATACAAATCGGCTCCCAATGCCTGAAGTGCGGCGGCAATCATCTGCCCTGAAGTACCGAGGCCGACTATGCCAACCTTCAAACCGGTAAGCTCCACCGGCAGTTCTTGCCACTGTTTACCGCCAAAACCATGGAGGTAGCGGATAAGCTCGCTGGCTATATATTCGACAACGCCCTGGTCACCGTAATCGCGCACGCCGTATACTGTAATATTCCTGCTATTGGCGGTTCGGATATCCACATTGGCGCTTTCCGCGGAATAGAGGCTGCAACACATGCCGATGTAGCGGATATCCGGGCAGGCATCGAGTACAGCCTTTTCTATACGGCTGGTATAACTGAGCAGTACGGCATCGGCATCGCCAATTCGATGGATTATTTGCGCATCGTCCTTCGGAACGTCATCGAACAGTATTATTTCTTTTGCATATTCATGAAGCTTCTGTTCCGCTGACGGGATTAGACTTACCGGTTCTATCGCAACTAATTTTTTAAACAATGTATGATCCCTCCTAAAACACAATCGGCGCTATGGCATTTTGCAGGACGGCTACTACACTCCAGGCGGCAATTGCGCTGGTGCGTGAATAGATGTTGAGTTCGGTTCGTACTTCTTCGCCTTGAATCTCAATCTTGAATTCGTCGCCTGTAAAGCCGGGTACGGCCTCGATATTCATAGTTGTATTTTCAGGTCCGGCGCTGGCAAGGGCGGTTGCAATTGCCACATTCACGTGGGTTGGCAGGATGGCGATTGCTTCCTTGGTTGTGCCATTGAATACCTGATGCGGCGCCGTGATGTCCATTAATTTTTCAGTAAAAAGCGGTGTGTTCTTGAGCGATGCCGGCGCTTTCTGTGAGCGGATGGAGGCTGTGATCGGGCTCATTAACGCGGCTGTACGCAGAACATCAAAGCCGCCTACCGCACCGCTGGCAATGTATACGCGGCGCTGGTTGCGGGCGGCTGTGCTTTTTACACGCTCGTAAAATTCGCGGTCTGCAAAGGCTCCAATGGACAGCACAACGAAGTTTGATCCGCCGTTCAATACTGATTCGCCATAGTCCTGTACAGCTTTTACCGATGCGGCTTCAGCCGTAAAATCCGGCTTCATGGCCATAAGTTCCTCAATGTCGGCACAGGCCTTGCAGCCGTGGCGCTCCGCGAATGCTTTCGCACGGACTAAATCTCTTCCCAAAACGGCTATGAGTTCATAATCCGGCAGAAAGCCGTCCTGCACTGCATTAGCTATTATTTCATTAAGATAGCCGCAGCCGATAAGTGCTAATCTATTTTTTTCCATAGTATTCCCTTCTTTTATGTTAATGTTTTTAGTACGCATTGCAGCTATACTCGAACCGATGCAGTGTAGCTGATCCGGCAAATATCCACGATAACCTGCATTTATTACTATAATACATGAAAAAATTACCATGTTCAAGCGCAATTAGAAAGAAAAAAGACCAGCCGACAATGGTCAGCTTTTTCACGTTTCTATAGAAGGTAGTCTTGGACATATCTAGCTTACGCATAGCCTGAGCCGCCGTTATTTCCCCATCTGGTCATGTACGGCACACTACCCTTGTTTGATGGTCAAGAGCCAGCCAAAGCCAACGCTGATTCGCCTTAGAAAAGACGAAACTCCACATTTCATCAAGTTTGGCTTCTTCTACCTCTTCGTATAGAATAATGTCAAACTGGATTTCATATGAAGTCTGCCGCTCTCGGAAATATTGAGAATTGATAGGGCTTATCTGGTCTTTTGAAGATGGGTTCTAAATCTCGAACAAGGGTAAGCATATCTCCGTAAGCTTTTCCGTTTGTCTTTTCAACAAAATCATAAATTGGTGCAGAAAAATCCCAAAAGTTCACTATTTTCTTCCCCACTTATATAGTAATATTTCGTGCGCAATATCGCACCATGTGTAATTATACCACCTATTTCCAAACTAACAAGTGTAACACAACTTCGGGCCAAGTTTGCCTGCGCTTTTAAGTAAGGCCGTTTTCGTTTCGGTCAGGGGATTAACGGCAAACAGGCAGTCTTTTTGCACCATTTATATACAGCAGGTGGCTTAATGCGTTAGTTACGGGCACAGATTAAATTCATAATAATGCAGAGAATTTATGTTGTAAATATACGAAATCCCTTTATTTCATGGCGTTGCCAACACCAATCTTATTCTGTTTTTTATGAACAACGGGCTCTTCAATTGTTTATTTTACACATAATTGTCATTAGCGGACAAAGATATATTATATCGCACGGTTTGACCGTGACGGGGAATCGTAATACTATGGAATAAACATCAAATAAAAAATACATTTGGCCTGTCAATCTGCCCAGTCAGTAAAG